>OBWA01000982.1_pt1 | contig 6228 bp, 4 predicted proteins | sample 1501281 | NCBI WGS metagenome assembly OBWA01 (sample SAMEA2580035, study PRJEB22360) | human gut metagenome | biome: human gut; feature: human-associated habitat; material: faeces | place: Denmark | collected 2008/2010 | reverse complement strand
GTAAAAATGGGATTAATCCTTCGTCCATTTGAATATTCTCCATTTCGTATAGGTTTTGCAGTGCATACCCCAACTTTCTATAAGTTAACATATTCTACGAGTGCAATAGTAACCAATGATTATAGAGATGCAAAAACTGATGAATTAAAACGTATAATTGTAGATACCTATGATTATGTAGGAGATATGAAGCGGGATTATCGATTGGTAACACCATGGAAATATAACGTTAGTTTAGGATATACTGTCGGAACTTCTTTAGCATTAGGTGCGGAATATGAATATGAAGATTATTCTACAATGAAATTTAAGTATTCAAGTAATGATGGCGGTGGGGATATGGAATTTGAGAATGCTGAAGTAAAGAACTGTTTGAAAGGTGAACATACATTCCGTATTGGAGCTGAGTATAAGGTAATTCCAGAGTTTGCTTTTCGTTTAGGATATAATTATAGTTCTGCTGTATTTAGAGATGAGGCTGTGAAATATATTCCTTCCAATTCTCTTATAACTGATACTGATTTTTCTAATAAGAGATCACAGAGTAATTATACATTAGGAATAGGATATAGAGGAAAAATGTTTTATGCAGATTTAGCTTATCAGTTGTCTACATATAAAGAGAACTTTTATCCATTTTATAATGAATTTGAGTTAACTCAAGGTGAGTGGACTATGGTAACTCCTCCGGCTACTAAAGTAACTAATACACGTAGTCAAGTACTATTAACCGTAGGTATGCGCTTCTAAACTAATTAAGAACAGTTTTCAATTTCAATAATAACTTTTGTGTGTGAAAAATCCCAGGAATGCTGAGTGTCTACGGCAGTTCCAGGGATTTTTATTTATGTTCGTTTTTACTTGTCTGCGTTATCTACGCAATGGAGTGTGTCCGTCAAAGATGACACGGTTGCGGGCGAACCTCATGACAATTGCATTTCCGGCACTTACTTCAACATCCTGATTTGCTACGATTTCTTGTTTTTCTCCCTCTATGGATACTTCTCCAATTACTTCTCCAGCTTTGATCGTTTCTTGCGGGATTAAGTTGGTTAATTCTCCGTCAGATACCTTTTTGATATTGATATCCTCGGCTTCCGCGCTCTTGTCCAACTCAACCTTTCCGTTAAAAAGATCTTGAATACCTCTGTTTCTCAAACGAAGTTTGATACTTGCTTTACCGTTATACGGTCTGCCGTCCTCGTCAAGTAAGATGACGGGTACAGTCATTCGTTTGAACTTTAAGGCTACATTTTTAGTTCCGCGAATGGCTTGAGCTATTCCGAATAGATGTTCTTTTCCTCCCTTTATACTGCGGTAACGTTTTCCCAATGCTCTGGTAGCAGCTTCGTCAGTCAATTCGGGGTAATGAGCATAGAATGTAACAGATTCAACGTCTGTGTCTATCTCGTCCCATGTCTGACTATCTACGCCTAGGGCAAACGGAAGATAGTCTTGATTGGAAACTGACATTGAGATTACATCTCCAGTTGAGAAGCTATTCTTTACGGGAAGCGATAAAGCGGCACTGTTACGAGTAAGCAAGTCAGTGATGCTTTGGTTGTCGATAGAAGTAGAGAAGTCGATAGCTTCTTTACTGGGGTCTTGCAGGTTGTCTTGTTGTTGACAACCAAACAGGCATGCTGCTGTTAGAAAAACTAGAAGGTTTTTTCTTTTCATTTGCAGGGTTGTTAATTAGTTAATAATAAAAAAGAGAAATCTAATATTCTATTTTATCCTCTTTGGCTGCCCAAGCCTCAAAGGCGGTAATAGCTTCATTGGGTAGTAAAATTTCGGAGGGAAGTTTTCTGTCTTCTGGTTTCAGTTCCAGTTCGTCGTAGATAAAAGAATCGTCAAAACCGATATTTTTGGCGTCGGTTTTGTTGTTACCGTAGTACATCTTGTCCAGTCGTGCCCAATAAATAGCACCCAAGCACATGGGACAAGGTTCGCAGGAGGTGTATATCTCATATCCGCTAAGATCAAATGTTCCCAGTTTGGCGGCTGCGGCACGTATTGCACTAACTTCGGCATGTGCAGTAGGATCACAAGACGTTGTGACGCGGTTTACACCGGTAGCGATAATCACTCCATCTTTGGTGGCGATAACAGCACCGAAAGGGCCTCCACCATTTTCGACATTTTCTTTTGAAAGCTCTATTGCTTTCCGCATTAGTTCTTCTTTAGTCATGGCAATAAAAAATATTGTTAGTTTTATCCTATTTACTTCTTTTCAGAAATAACATCTTTCTACAAAGATAGAAAAAACTAACAATATACCAAGGAACGATTTCCTTTAATTTTCTACCAGTACCAGCAGACGCCGAAAGAGAACGGATAAAGTTCGGGATCTTGAATACTGATAAAACAGTAGGAAATATCCGTTGAAAGCTTTCCGAGAATCTTGTCCATAACCCAGTTGGTCAGTGTGGCACTTTCACCGTCGCAGGAACAGATAGATTTACCTAATAGATGGTCTACCACCGCTTGGATAAGAGGCTGTTGTACATGTTCCGGGTTACCGATACAGATTTCTTCGCGTCCGCGTTCGGTATGCAGTCCGATAGGTTCGTAGGTGAAGACAGAAAAACAAATCATTCCTTTGTCTCCGATGATTTCTATACGATCCTCGCGGGCCGAGTCGTGCGCTACGAAACACCAGGAGCCGCTACCTACCAATCCGTTGTCGAACTGGAAGCAGGCACTTAAGGTATCTTCGGCGGGATAAAGTCCTCCGCGGTTGCTCTTGTAACCATTTGCTTCGAGAATGCAACCGAACATATCCTGCAATAAATCTATCTGATGCGGGGCAAGGTCGTAGAAGTAACCGCCTCCGGCAATGTCCGCTTGTACACGCCAGGGAAGATTTTCACGGTTATAGTCCAGGTCGCGTGGTGGCTGTGCGAACCGTATCTGTACATTGATAACGTTACCGATAGAACCGTTTTCTACAAGCTCTTTTACTTTTTGGAAGTACGGGAGATAACGTCGGTAGTAAGCAACGAAACAAGGAATGCCTGTTTCTTGCGAAATACGGTTGATACGGGTACACTCTTCGTATGTCTGTGCCATTGGCTTTTCAATGTATGCAGGCTTACCTGCTTTCATTGCCATAATAGCATAAGTAGCATGAGAAGAAGGAGGAGTGGCGATATATATAGCATTTACTTCCGGATCGTCTATCAGTTCCTGTGCGTCGTCATACCATTTCTTGATACCTCTTTCTTTGGCATAGGCTTTTGCCTTTGCACCGTCGCGACTCATTACAGCTACGACTTCCGAATGTTCTACTTTTTGGAAAGCAGGACCACTTTTCGTTTTGGTGACTTCGCCGCAACCGATGAATCCCCATTTAATTATCTTTTCACTCATAATTGTAATACCTATTGTGTCTGTTTTAACAAAGCCCAAAGATAAAACTATTTTTTGTCAAGAGCAACTTTATTGATTATAGTATTTTTTATAAATCTTTTGATATTCTGATTTCTTTTGGAACTTATCCAGCCACGTATTCAAACTATCGAGTAAAACGGGGGATTGCTTGCTGACTGCCCATGAGTAGAACTGTGTAAAGCTGATAGCCGTATTGATATCAATCTGCGACAAGGAATCCGCTACTGCCCGTGCAATGCTTTCGTCACAAACTGCATAGTCAATGTCTCCGTGTGCTACTAGTGAAATCAATTGTTCGGGGCCATATTTTTCTATTTCTTTTATGTAAATGGTGTCTCCGATTTCATTTCCTAAGTTCTGAATACGCAAGATAGAAGGCGAACCTTTTACGACATGAAGTGTCCGCCGGGCTAAATCCAGTTGGTTACGGATATAGAGTGAATCGTTTTCTCCATTCTCTTTGCGTTGAACCAGGACTTGTTTGTTGAGGACAATGGGAGAGGTGAGAAGCAGGGAATCTTTTAATTTGCTAGTCGCCAATATTCCATAAGCAATAACATCATAACGCCCTTCACTCAGTCCTTTCAGCCGTTCTTCGAAACTCATGACTGGGGTGATTTCTGCTTTCAGTCTTTTATCACGGGCAAAGGCCTGTATCAGTTCATAATGGAAGCCGGAGATAGTGTCACCGTCCACATAAAAACTGATTGAGTTGTATTCGGTAGCTACACGTAGTATTCCTTCTTTGGCAATGGCGGCATAATCACGCGGATGCCCTAAGGGTTTTTCTTGTTTTCCGCAATATCGGAAAGTGAAAATAAGTGCCAATATAATGATAACAGGCACTAAATATCTGAATAGTCTCAGTTTCGGGCGTGTCTCCATAAGCCATAAAGGTTTTGTTAATCATAGAAATTCCATGAAAGTCCGAATTTCAGGACGCGTGGATTGATAGGATAGTGAGGAGACAGAAAATAATCAGGTCTGCTTATTCCTTGGTTCACGTGATACATCATCACATAGAAACGTGTACGTTTCAGATGCAGGTTTGCATAGACATTCACAATCGGATAACCGCCTATCTCAACTTTGCCTTCTTCCGGTTGCAGGTAGAAATTTTGGATAGCCGGCATATAGGCGGGTGCATTGTATTTCGTGAAATATCGCACGTCGGCACCTAATTGCACGCTAAGCACTTTCTTTGCTAATTTAAACTGCATATAAAAGTTATGATACAAAGAAAGATCGGGCAAGGGTAGCACAGTCTGGTCACTGGATTTCTGCCAGGTTACTTCATTATCTAAATGGAAGATCCCGAGCTTGAAGTCCTGGTTGAGGCTTGCCGATAATACTTGAAGGCTTCCGCTTTTCTGTTCGGGCGTTGCCTGTTGGTTGAAATACGTATAGTTCTTGATGTTTTCTACTCCCGCTCTTAGCCGGGTTTTCCAGCGTGCAATACTTAGTTCCCCTTCGATACGTGTACGGAACTCCTTATCCATATCATTATCCCACATGAAATGTTTGGAATGGTAATGACGCATATAGAAAGGTGCAAGCTGGTTGCTGACCTCACCGCGGGCAATAAGGCTGACGGTATCTTTCCATAACGGGAAATTCAGGTCTATATCTCCTTTTACATTGAACTGTCCGATTGCTTTTCCTGCAAGTCCCACTTCACCGATTGCGTGATAGTGAAGAATATTCCCTTCCCGTTTGGATAACTCTCCTCCGACGAATATCTCGTTTTCATTGTATTTGTCGGGTAATGGTCCTCCGTCCTTATTCATCAGCGTATATTTACTGATTTTGTAAGAAGCGAATGCGGTCAATCCGGCTTTTGCATATTTGTTGAAACCTTCCAGTAAAGCGATGCCGATTGTATTCTTGATTCCTACATAAGTAGTACTGTCTCTTACGAACGCTTTATTGTCCTTATCAAAATATGTGTTCTGATAATATCCATCCGCTACTTCGTCATAAGAATTGAAGCCATGGCGTGCCCGTTCTACCTGAATGGTGTGTATAAAACTCGTCACCGGTACAAACTCCTGTTTGGCGGGAGTCGTGTCGTTTTCCGCCTGCGGAATGTCACGTTTGAATCCTAGATTATAACGTTGAGTCAGGAATACATAAAAGTCATGATTACGGTTGGTTGTTTCGCTCAATACAGTAGGAATGTTGGTTGATTCGTATTCCCTTCGTCCTTCGGCCATTTCCTCCGGAGCGGTGATATATCTGTCATCGGTGATACCTCCGTTTTCATTAGTCTTCAGATAGTTGTTACTGTATATTCCTTGCACCTGATATCTGTCTCCGATATAGCTGCCGAAAACTGCAGCGTTAAAGTATGCAGTATTCTGATTGTTGTAGTATCCCCGTCCGTATAAATAATCAATGTTGAAACCGAAGGCCAACTTCTTGTTTACGTTTACAGAGAAGTAGGATTTGAAACGTTCTTCTCCATTTACCTTATTACCGGCTTTATGATACGTCAGATTGGTATAGGGAACATTACTGTTCGTAAAATTAAATTCTGTGGGACGGACAAAGAAACTGGAAAAAGGTTCCATGAAAATGGTCGGCTCCGGATAACGGCGGTCAAAGAAGATGCGTGACATACGGGGCGACCCCATATTGGCGAGATAATTGTAATGTCCGGTGATTCCTTCCGTGAGATTCGTGTTCTGAAAGTGGTGATAGGCGGTGTCGGCAGGGATTATCGTCCGGTCACCCAGCTGGTTTTTGATCCGCCACATATATAAGGTAGGTGGTAATCCCTTTACTTCAACGTTTGCACTATCCAGTCTGTCCGGAATCATTGCAGGGTCTACCTGG
>OBWA01000955.1_pt1 | contig 6403 bp, 6 predicted proteins | sample 1501281 | NCBI WGS metagenome assembly OBWA01 (sample SAMEA2580035, study PRJEB22360) | human gut metagenome | biome: human gut; feature: human-associated habitat; material: faeces | place: Denmark | collected 2008/2010 | reverse complement strand
CATCTTGCTGAATGTTTTAATCTCAATCCGGACTGGCTGAATGGCCATGAAAACTATCCGATAGCGTTGTCCGGTGAATGGCCAGATACTGCTGATAATTTCAGAATGCTTATTAATGATAGCAGCAACACTGAAGTTATTTTCTGGCATAGTTTCCCCTTCGCAGGAAACACGAAAAGAGAATATTGCGGGGTAATATTGAGACAGGAAAAAGAAATAAATGGCTCTGTAATATATCCGGCACTATCATTATCACCAACACTTCTGAACGATGAAAAAAGAAAATGGTTAACTGAATATACAACCAGGCAGAATACAACAATGTCTTTGCGACGCGTCACGTTGAGACCTGGCCTTGCCGAGAACCTTATTACAGGGCAAATACTACCTGTTAGCTTATTTAATACGTCTTTATTACCCTGGTAAATACCAGATAGTACCAAAGTAAAAAATTACGGCACATCCGTGTCATAGCGTTGTTTTGTCTAAATTCTGATAAACAGGAAATTAAATGATGAAGAAAAATCATATTACCCGCACCATCATTGCATCTGCTGTATTATTTTCCTTTAACGCTGCAGCAGCGACGTCATATTTTGAAACGCGTAACGATGCAATGGGTGGCACCGGGGTAGCATCTTCCCATTATGGTGTGGCACCTCTGGCAAACCCGGCTTTACTGACAAAGCACAACAGCAATGATGATTTCAGCCTTCTTCTGCCGTCTGTTGGGGCACAAGTTGCTGATCCTGATGATGTATCAAATAAAGCTGATGATGTTAAAGATGACTGGGATTTGTTTGACAGTGCTGTAGATAACCAGCATGGCGTACAACAGGCAGCGGCAAATCTTAAACATCGTCTGCAGGAATTCCGCAATATCAATGCAGATGCTCAGGTAGGTGTATCAGCTGTAGCAGCCATGGCAAATGACACTCTGCCGTTTGCCCTTATGGTCAAGTCTTACGGAACTGTCAGCGTAAACGGAAAAGTAAACGATGCAGACCTGGATTATCTGGACAAAGTTGCCAATGGAACAATTACCGACGTCGATAAGAATGCCCTGACCTCACGCGCATTCGGGCGTGCAGCTGTAATTACCGACGTCGGAATTTCATTTGCCAAAGAACTGGAAACGGCCGGACAAAAATGGTCTCTTGGCGTCACACCAAAATATCAGCGTGTGGACCTGTTTAACTACAACGTAACGGTTCGTGATTACGACAAAGACGATTTTGACGGTGACAAGTACCACAACACGAAAAACGGATTCAACGCCGATATTGGTGCTTATACAGACCTGAATGACAACTGGACTGTCGGTCTTGTTGCCCAGAACATCATTCCACGCAGTATTGATACTAAAGTCGTCAATGGCTTTAAAGAAACCTTCAAAGTTCGTCCACAGGCAACCGCCGGTGTATCCTGGCATAATGACCTGTTTACCACTGCTCTTGACGTTGATCTGACTCCTGCCAGTGGCTTCACTTCTGACAGCAAACGTCAGTTTGCAAGTGTTGGTGCTGAATTTAACGCATGGAAATGGGCGCAATTGCGTGCCGGTTATCGTCAGAACATGGCATCAAACTCCGGAAGCGCCTTCACCGCTGGCGTTGGTATCTCTCCATTTGACGTCGTACATATCGATGTTTCCGGCCTGGTAGGAACTGACCACGATTACGGTGCAATGGCACAACTTCAGTTCACTTTCTGATTACTGTCCCCGCCCCCGGCACTAAACCCGGGGGTATTTTTATATTCAGTTTAAATAACATGATGAAACCACGCTCTTCTTATTCAAAAACAGCATTCATTCTTTTATTTTCTGTTTTCCTGGTAGCGGCAGTGACAAAAGCAAAAAGCTCGCTTCCCGATATCACCCTGGAACAGGCAAAAGAAATTAATGCTGATAACACCGTTATTTTCCTTTTCCGCCATGGAGAACGTTGCGACCGTTCAGATATGCCATGCTATTCGGATAAAAGCGGAATCACTATTACCGGTACAGAGAAAGCACAGCAGGAAGGTATTAAGTTCGCAACAATCTTCAGTGAATATGATATTTACTCCAGCAATGCGGTAAGAACCATACAAACTGCAAAATTCTTCTCCGGTAAAGAACCCGTCGTTATGGACAGTTTATCAGACTGCAATAATGATCTTTATAAGACGCTTGAATCAATCGCAAGAGAATCTCATAAAAGGAACATAGTAATAATGACACATAATCATTGTTTATCATTTCTGGCCAGAGATAGGCTCGGCAAGAAATTCAAACCGGCGTACCTTGATGCCCTGATCATGCATTACGATGGTACCCGGCTCATACTTGACGGAAAATACAACAAAGAGGCATAGAGGATATTTGAATTTACATAAATTCTGATATACTCAGTAAGATACAAGAGTGTACGGGCACATGTGCCTGTCTGAATTGCAGGTTATCCGGACGAGGGCCGGGAACTGTTTCAGGGACAAGCGCCGGTACGTTCGATTCATAAATCGTCGAGTCATCCATCATGGATCGATTCGGCGCGGAGCGTTAAAGATTACGCTCATATTCGTTTTATGTCTGACGACACATCAACCAGCCAGTATCAGGAATAATCACCTTCAGTAAACTATGAGGCTATTTACCTGGCCACACTGGCATTTATTTCCGGTAACGCAAGTATAGCCGGAAACAAACATCATCCTGTCTGTACCGGAGCACCGGTATATCCCATTCTGATTTAACTGCTCAGGAATTATTATGAACCGTATTATACCTGCGGGGTGTCTTGCCGCCCTTTTTCTGGCTGGCTGCAACTCCCCTTCTCAGCATACTCCTGTTCCGCGTAACTACGGTGCTGCCTCTGATGTGGCGGTTACCCGGCACACTCAGTACACATTATGGGACAAAGGTGTGTTTTCCGGCCAACTTCCGGTTTCAACGGGGTCTCATCTTCTGACAGCTAACAGCGATCGCCTTTCCTTTGACTGGGAAGGTGATGCAATTGAATTACTGAACGAACTGGCCAGAGTCAGGGGGATGCAGTTTAACTACAATGGTGTCCGCCTGCCGTTACCAGTCAACCTTCACGTCCGGGATATGACGTTTTCCAATACGTTGAGACTTATTGAAGCCCAGACAGCCTGGAGAGCAACAATCCATCAATATCCGGGCTTGTTACAGGTCAGCTTCATGCAGCCGGAGAACCGGAAAAAATGAAAGCACTCACCTCTCTCCTTTTGCCAGTAATACTGCTTACTGGTTGTTCTTCTTCCCCTACCATCTCGCCAGGTGGTGTCAATACGCCACCACCTGACATTAATGCATGGCTTAAACCACGAAGTGAAAAGCCGGATAGTCTGTCAGAAACACGCTGGAAAATGCTGACCGACGCAGGTAAAACGCTTGGATTTCGTGGTGGCAAGGCTCAGCGCTCATGGGAGCTGATTCAGGCACTCAACGCCCGGGAAAGCACACTTAATGCCTTATACGATTTCCGGCCACTGATTAGCCCGGAAGGCTGGCTACCACCGGTTATTGATGAAGCACAGGACGTAGCTCATATCACGCCAGATCAAATCCGGACCTCTTCCCGGGTCTGGACCATCATTCGCCCTGAACGCTTTGTCAGCAATCCACCGGGCTGGCGTGACTGGCTTCTCCGGGGGGGTTCTCAAAAAAACACCCAACGGTTTGCCACTCCGGGTACAGAAGGCAGCGTCGTTCCAGAAGACAGCGTGCAACGAAAAGTGTGGGAAACCGCATTACGGCAGGGATGGCAGGAAGGAAGACAAAACGCCGACCTGACGCTTGAAGCCAACCAGAAAACCCTCACCCGTGATTACCGGGGCATGATGCTGTACTCACTTCTCTGGCGTCAGGGCATGATCACCCGTCCGGATGTTTCTGATCAAATGCAAACCGTTACAGGTGACGGGAAAAAACTGGTCACTGGAGATCGTGTTCGTCGCCTTAAAAATCATGCGGAATTCAATCTTCAGAAATCTCACTGGCGTCCGCTTATAGGCACTGAAGGAGGCTCCCGATGAATATTCCTGATGAGTTTGGTCTTTTTCCGTTTCAGCGTTTCACTGCAGATGAACTACGGCATTTCTTTGTCTGGTGTGCCGCACATAAAGTCAGTGATGTGGATCTGACCGGTGGGTCACCTGTATCTGTCAGTCGCTTTGGCCGACGGGTGCGTTGTTCCAGTGCAACGTTACCAACCACACTCATGTCCTCCCTGATTGATGAACTGTTCGGTCGGGAAGTCATTCCCCGCGTTCTGGCAGGCAATCCGGTTGACAGGACGATACAGATTAACGGGGATGCATCCGGTCGCTATGGTCTTAAACGCGGAGAACGCATCCGGTTACGCTCTCACCTCATTCAGGGCACATCTGGTGCGGAGGAGAAAGCAATATCAATAACCATGCGTGTCATCCCGACAGAAATACCGGACATCCTCTCCATGAACATTGAACCAGACCTGCTTGAAGCAATGGTCTGCAAAAGCGGTCTGGGATTTGTATGTGGTGAAACCGGGTCAGGAAAATCAACGCTGTGTTCAGCACTGTACCGTTACATTATGGACAATTTCCCCGACGCCAAAATCGTGACATATGAAGACCCGGTGGAATATATCCTGGGAAATGAAAACGATCTGCTCCCACCGCATCAGGCAGAAATCGGGCGTGATGTGGTCAGTTTTGCTGCCGGACTGCGTTCTGCTGTACGACGTAATCCCGAAATTATCGGTGTTGGTGAGATCAGGGATAACGAAACCGCCGACGCAGCGGTACAGGCAGGCAACACCGGACATTACTGCCTGAGCACCATGCATACGAAATCTCCTGGTGAAACGCTGGCACGTCTTCTTGGGCTGTTTCCCCCTGTCATCAGGGATTCGATGGCCTGGGCTGTCCTGTCACTGTTGCAGTTCATTCTGGTTCAGGTTCTGGTCAGAACAAATGACGGTGGCCGTAAAGCCGTCCGGGAATATATCGTCATTAACGATGAGCTTCGCGACAATCTTTCCGGAATGCCACATGCAGAGTGGGGGCATCACATTGATGCCATAATCCGGCAGGAAAAACGTCGTATCCGGGATCAGATTCTGGAAATGTATATCCGGAATGAAGTTGACCGAAGAGAAGCGATTCTTTTTATCCCGCCAGGGGAGTTACGGTCATGAAAAGAGAAGGTTTCTGGCGATATGCAACACCTCCAGTCAACATCCAGGGCGTACCTCTGCCGTTCACCATGATTTATCTGTTTATATGCCCTTTTCCCTCCGAAACAACCTTCTGGATTTGCACCGGCATCATTTTATTTTTCGTCATTCTCGACCGTTCAGGCTGGACTGTCAGGACTATCTGTACACGTATTTTCAGCATTCTGAGAGGGGCCATCGCCTCCGGTCGCCCATGGTGGTATCGCCACCATACGGAATCACCACGAGACTGGACTGGCCTCGATTAAATTCTGGAGTCTTTATGTCAGGTAAAAAAACTATCGTTACTCTGCTCCGGGTATCACTACTGGCATGCCCGTTACTGTTCACGACACCATCGTTTGCAATGATCGACACGCCATCCGTGAAGGTCGGCTTTTCTCCTGAAGGAAGTGCATCCGCTCTGGTGCTTGACACAATCAACAGTGCGGAAAGCTCCATCAGGATGATGGCATATTCTTTCACCGACCCGGATGTAATGCATGCGCTGGCAAAAGCGAAAAAACGCGGAGTTGACGTCCGTATTGTTGTTGATGACAAGGGGAATACGAACCGGGCAAGTCGGGAAGCGATGAAATATATCAACCTGCTGGACATTCCTCTGCGGACTGTAGATGTCTTCCCCATCCATCACGACAAAGTCATCATTGTTGACGGAAACACGGTTGAAACCGGCTCCTATAACTTCTCTCGTGCTGCTGCACGCAAGAATTCAGAGAATGTCGTTGTGCTTAAGAATATGCCGGATGTAGCCGCACAATATCTTGAACACTGGCAGGATCGCTGGAATAAGGGTACAGACTGGAGACCCTGACAAACATTTCTCCCCCGGTTTTCTATCCCCCCAGCCACCCCCGGTTTCCGGCGGTGGTTTTTTTCCGTCTTTTTTCAGGAGAAGCACTCATTCCGTCTGTATCCCGATACCGCACCTGGCTTGCCGTGCCTGCAGATGAAATCGAAGATCTCAAAAAAGCACATCCCCCGATGAACGGGCACACGCCCGTTCTCTGGGACAAGGACCACAAACTCTGGTTTGCCCGCCCGGGGGCGGACCTGTCCATGCTGGACCGCTGGCTGCCCCGGCCGCAGGAAGTCTCCATGAACGGCAGTGACCCGGTCACCGAGTTTGCCCAGGTACTGGAAAATGCCGGGCTGGTTCTGAAAGAACTGCCGGTCAT
>OBWA01000926.1_pt1 | contig 6635 bp, 4 predicted proteins | sample 1501281 | NCBI WGS metagenome assembly OBWA01 (sample SAMEA2580035, study PRJEB22360) | human gut metagenome | biome: human gut; feature: human-associated habitat; material: faeces | place: Denmark | collected 2008/2010 | reverse complement strand
CGATGCGAAGCCCCGCAGCGAGCGGACATGTGCTCGAGTGTCGCCAGGCAGTCAGCCGCCGTCGCCGGCACACTGTTCTCGACCACGCAGGGAATCCCAGGGCAGGCGGCAGCCGCCCAGGCCACTACGGGCTCAAAGTCATAGCGGCCCGTCTCGCCCACGCCATGACACACCAGGCGTGAACCCGTACCGTCGCACCAACCGGCTTCGTCCTCGTTATCAACGACCTCAAAATCCTTGGCGTGCAGCACGCGGATCTTGCTGCCGCATAAGTAGAGCATGCGCGTGGTGATTTCCTGCGCTTCGTCAACGACGCTGGGGTGCAGCAGCGACACTGGGTCATAGATCACGCCGAGCGACGGGCTCGAGACGCGCTCCAGCACCTCACGGCAGCGATCTGGCGTGTTGACCGTCTCGTTCCAACCGGGCTCAATTAGTATTTGCCCACCAACGGCCTCGGCACGCTCGCAGACGCATGCGAGCCCGTCCATAAAAGCCTCGAGCGCCTCATCGGTCATGCGGTCGCCAGCAACGCGATTTTGCGCATTGGGACGACCGGTCTCGGTACCCACCGGGCAGCCGCCGAGCATCTGGGCAAAGTTCAGGCATGCCTCGTACTCGGCAAAATTATCCATGAGCTGTTGGCGATCGGGCGTCGCCAAATTCTTATAGCAGCCGAGCACGGCGACCGAAACGCCCGACTCATCGAGCACGGCACGCAAATGGTCGGCAAGCTCGCGGGTCAGGCCGCCTCGATCGATCCCCATCGATGCGTAGAGCACCTTGCTCGGCAGCTGAATGCACGAAAAGCCCAGCTCTCCCGCCATGCGAATACGTTCCTCGACGGTCCCCTGCGGAAGGTCGTGCAAACGTACGCCCGGAGTAATAGCCCCCACGTTATTCACATCCCTTATGAGCGTTGATGCCCGGGGTGTATCCACCAAACGGGTCCTCGATGGAGCACACGCCCGAGGGGGCGAGCGGATCGCGCTTACCGCCAGCTTGTCGTGATGCATGGTCTCGATATAGGCAAGCACCAGCGGCGCCACACCCTTTGCATCATTTTTGACCACGGGCTCGCTCATGTAGTAATCAAACGTGCCCTCGCGGTGCGCGGTGTTGCCCAGGCCCGCAACCAGGCAGATGTTGTCGAGCGCCAGCTGCCCGTCATACTCGGACAGGCAGGTCTCGCAGATGCCGTCGAAGGCGCGACGGCCGTACTGGTAGTAACGCTCGCCCAGCACGCCCAGACGCACGCCCTTCATGATGGCATTGGCAAAGATGGCGCTGCCCGACTCCTCCAGGTAGTTGGGGGCGATATTGGGCAGGTTGATGACCTGGTGCCACATGCCGGTCTTCTCGTCCTGATACGGCAGCATGGCGTCGATCAGATCGTGGAACATCTTGCGGATCTCGTCCTTCTCGGCTGACATCGAAGGCGGCATAAGCTCCCAGGTGTCGATGAGCGCCATGGCAAACCAGCCCTCGGCGCGCAGCCAGAAGTTAGCCGAAAGACCGGTGACCGGGTCGCACCAGAACTGTTTGCGGCTCGCGTCGTAAGCGTGATAGTACAGACCGTTGAGGGGGTTGCGCATCAGGTCATGCACGACCTGGAACATATGGAAGCTGTCCGAGCAGGCACGACGGTTGTGGAAGCTCAGCTCGTACTGCATGTAGAACGGCTGTGCCATGTACATGCCATCGAGCCAAATCTGGTTGGGATAGACGGCCTTGTGCCAAAACACGCCCTCTTTGGTGCGCGGCTGGGTCTCGAGCTGGCGGCACGGTACTTGGGCTTGCCCACCAGGTCATACAGCTTGTAGAGGGTCTTGCCCGCATTGACGTTATCGAGGTTGTACTCCTGCGGGTTGTAATGCTTGATGGTACCGTCGTCCTGGACAAAGAAATCGATGTAGTCATCGGCGAACGTCAGGTAGCGCTGCTCACCCGTAATCTCGTACAGCTCGATGAGCGCCTTGATCATGCAGCCGTCGATATAGTTCCAGGTGTTCTCCTTGCCGGCGCGAATCTTTTCGATATTCCAAGCCGGCGCCTGCGGCGTAGAGGTTTCGATCAACTGCTCGATATAACGGTCCAGGATTTGATTGCAACCCATTGCTGTCCCCTCTGACATAAACGATAGGTGAACGTTACCCCTAGTGTAACGCGAGCGGGGAATATAGGGTGAACGTTAACCCTATATTCCCCGCAAACGGCAGACTTTTAGCGGCAAACGGCGGTGAGACCCGCGGCGATGCGATGCGCCAGGCGCTCATAGCCGGCAGGACTGTAATGCAGACCGTCCGGCATATAGAGCTCGCGGTGCTCTGGCAAAAACGGGCTGATGCCACTTTGCGCATACAGGTCAATCACCGGAACGGAGTAGCGGTCGCAGACTTCGAGCATCGCCCGCACGTAGGCGACCTGCGTCAACCCCAGGTGATTGAGCTCATCGCTTGCCGGGATATCCTTCTCGTGCTTACCGCTCGTCTTGCACGGCGTCATAAACACGAGCTTTGCCTGAGGTGAGCGCGCCGTGATGGTTCGGATCAGATAATCGAGTGCACCATAGAACTCGTGCACGTCCGTGCTGCCCAGCTCTCCAAGCGGCACGTTGCGGCTAAAGTCGTTGACGCCGCCAAAGACGATGTAGATATCGGCCGCATCGTCGATACCGTCCAATCGCTCGACAAATGAATCGGTACGGTCGGCCTTGACGGCGATGCGCGAGCCCTTGATGCCAAAGTTCTCGATGGTTGCGCCGCCCAGTAGCGCGCCCAAGTGCGAGGTCCACGAAATGTCGTTGCCTCCCCCACTGCAGCCGTTATCGCCCCAGGTGGTCGAATCTCCAAAGCAGCAAATGGTCGATTCACTCAAACTCTTCGTTTCCATAATCTTCTCCTCATCCGCCCATCGACGGTCATACAGGAACGTACCGTTTATTCGCAGCATGCCGAGGGGCTATGCACGGGCGCATTCCGCAACGTGCGAATCGAGCCATTCGATATCCTCGGCAAGATGTGCCACGCCCAGATGATGTTCACCCGGACACACCTCGTGCCGCAGGCCATCTCTGCGACCCAGCAACTTGTAGGCATCGTGCACGATCTCGAGCTGCTCGCCAACATTTTTCAGCCCGCGCGAACCGTTCAGATGATCCTCTTCGCAGCTCTGCACTAACAACGGGCGCGGCGCAATAAGCGAGGCAATATCGCCCATGTCGAGTAAGCGCCAAAGTCCGGGTGTGTAGTTGCAGCTGCAATTGCCATTGAGATGCAGCAGCGAATCGTCGACACCGTACAGATAGCCCGAGACAAACGCCTTGCGCACACGCGGGTCGAGTGCGGCCAGGTACAACGTCATGTAGCCGCCACCCGAAAAACCAAAGCAACCCAGGTCATCCATGGCAATGTCGCCGCGCGCCTCTAGGTAATCGATCAGACGCATGTTATCCCAGGCGTTGAGGCCCGCAACCGTAAGACCCAGCGGCTCGGCCATACGTGCTTGATTCAGACACGTACCGCGCAGGTAGCTGTTCTCGTCATCGCCCTGACCCTTCCAGTCACGACGGTATCCCCAACCGCGCGCATCAGGGCAGACGGTCACGTAACCCATGCGTGCCAAACGCAGACCGTAGTCGTAATTGAACTTACGCACGGCATCATCGACAGCCGGCACGCCCGCAACACCGGCTACGCTTGCAGCACCCGCTCCCTGATGACCATGCGGGCAGATATAACAGCGTTTGAGTCCCCGCTCATCAAGCTTAGGATGAGACGGCTCCAACAGGTAGAACGGCATCCAAACATCACGCTCGACCTGCAACATCGCATGGGTGCGCACGATGCCGCCGGCAACCCGCACGCGGCTGAGCTCACGAATCTCAATCGGGACGCGGTCCATAAGCGAAAGGCCCAAAACATCGTACAGGCGAGTCCTGGTCGCAATCCTCCACGCCTCAAAGTCTGCAGGGGTCTTGCCCGCAAATGCCGCCGAGCGCCCTTCGCGCTTCAGTCGGGCGCGCAGCGCAGGCTCGTCTTCGCAGTACGTCTCGATGTGCACGGTACGGCCATTGGCAGATAGCCTAGTCGTCTCAACCGCATCACCGGTGCCTCCCTCGGGATCCCAGCCATCCGCACCGGCAAGCACCTGCTCGCGAGCGTACCCGGCGGCAGCCATCACATCGAGTTCATTCGCCCACGGCACCCAGCCGGTAGTATCACCCGCCGGCCCATACAGGATCGCGCCAGCATACTGCACGCAGTTGTGCGCCGCCGGCTTATTCCAATCCCACCAGCCTTCGCGCTTGATATGTCGCCCCAGCCAGCAATCGATCAGCACAGTTTGCGCCCATTCGCGCCAAGGACGACCCAGGTAGACCGAATCCGGCGCCACGCCATCCGGAGCTGTAAACGAACAGCCGTGGAACACAAAGCCGTGCGGCTCGCCTTCGGGCGTCGACGCCGCCGTCACGTAGCCGTTCACGTCCATATCGCGGTTGAGCGAGCGAATCTCGCACCCCTCAAAGTAGGCACGCGCGCCGCCAAAGATAAAGTCGACATCGCCCTCGATCCGGCAACGTCGGAAATACTGGCGCCCCACCCGGCGCGGCGCATACTGTTTGGGTCCTATGAACCCGCCCGGTTTGGCCTCATGCGGCGGCAGCGGACCCAAAAACAGTGTGTCCTGGTGCCCCTTAATGCAGCAGGCATCGACAACCAGACGGTCGCCATCGGCATACAGGGCAATCGCTTGACCGACCTCGCGCCCATCGCCCGCATCGTTTTCGATCGTGAGGTTCTCGTCGGCATCGACCAAAACGGTATAGGTCCTAAACGTGCCGAGCGTGCCGTCGACGCCCGAGCCGTCCTCCGAAGGCATCTTGGCACCCAGGCTGCCCACGATACGCACGCTGTCGGCCGTCTCTCCCTCAATCGTCACATGCGAGCGATGAATCTCGACCCGCTCGCAATACTCGCCCGGATCGACGCGAATCATCACCGGTTGCTCGGCATCACGACGTACGTGATCGGCTGCCGCCAAGGCATCTGAAATCGTTGGATACGCTCCTGCCGCAGCCCTCGAAACGCGCAGCGTATAGATACTTTCGCTCATCGTCCATCACGCTCCCATGCAACGAACTGTTCAGGCCAGCCCTGAACCTGTGGCTGAATATGCTCGGCGCAGCCCTTAAATGCCGTTTGGGCCGTGGCGAGCGATGCCCCATGCTTTCCATGCGGAAAGACATGTAGGCTAAAGCCAATCCCGTGGTCGGCAAGAGCCTGCGCAAGAAGGAGGCTATTTTGAACTGGTACCGATGCATCCTCGGCGGTATGCCACAAGAACGTACGGGGGAAGCCATCGCCCACCATATTCTCGATCGACAACTTTTGAGCCAAAGCGCCATCGGCACCCGTTAGGTGTTCAAACGAACCACGATGAGCATAGGCCCCCGAGCTTACGACCGGATAGCCCAAGCAAAGTGTGTCAGGCCGAATCGACTCAGGCGATGCCGAAATCGACTCTGCAAGCCAGGGTTGGTCCCAAAGCGCCCCGAGCAAGCCAACTAGATGCCCACCGGCCGAAAAACCCATAACCGTAATCCGATCAGGATCGACACAGTACTCTGCCGCATGGCTTCGGACGGTATCGACCGCCCGCGCGAGTTCTTGCAATGCCAGCGGATAGACAGCCGGAGCAACCGAGTAGTTCAGCACAAACGCTTGGTAGCCCATCGCCAACAAACGGAGCGCTACCGGCTCGCCTTCGCGCGGCGAAACGTGATCGTAGCCGCCTCCCGGCACGACCACAACTGCAGGCAGCGGTTTGAAAGCATAAGCATCTTCGGTCGGGGCAAAAACATAAGACCTAATCGTGGCAGACGAGCCATCGACCCCGACAGGAATCGTTTTATTGAGCATGTATTCCCTTTCACCATGATGCGTAGCGCAGCGCACACGGCCGTATCGCACAAGGGCTGCATTGCCGATTTATCCGACAATGCAGCCCTGGTCATCAACCCGAGTTAGGAACGGATAACCTTGTCGACGTTCTGGAGCTGCAGCTCCTCGCCGTCCTGGCCCTCGATCACCACATTTTGCAGGTCGAGCACCTTGACGTTTTGCGCAATGATGCCCTGACGTACCATGGGCTCAACGCCGCAGGCCATGGCCGGGACAAAGGGCTCGGCATCGTCGGCAAAGGTCACGTGAACGTCTTGGAACGTCAGACGCGTCACCTTGCTCTCGGGCAGACCCGTGATATAGGCCGCGGCAGCATGGCAGTTGGTGGCCTCGATATCGCAAAACGTCGTGGCACCAAAGCCGGGCGTGCGGTCGTCGACGGGCAGTGCCTCGCGAGACTGCACGTAATCGGTCTTGCCATCCTTGTCACAGAAGTAGAAGGAGTTGACCACGAAGGGCGTGAGCACCTCGTCCATGCGAATGTGCTCAAAGGTAATGCCCTCGTTGACGGCGTCCTTGCCGCGCCCGCGGCGGGTCTTGACGCGCAGGCCGCGGTCGGTGCGCTCAAAGAGGCACTTGCTCACGGTAAGGTCCTTGATGCCGCCGGCAGCCTCTGAACCCAGGACCACGGCGCCGTGACCCTCGTGCATGTAGCAGTGAGCGATCAGCACG
>OBWA01000914.1_pt1 | contig 6698 bp, 6 predicted proteins | sample 1501281 | NCBI WGS metagenome assembly OBWA01 (sample SAMEA2580035, study PRJEB22360) | human gut metagenome | biome: human gut; feature: human-associated habitat; material: faeces | place: Denmark | collected 2008/2010 | reverse complement strand
TTGATGCTGGCGCCGCGTTTGTGTTTGGGCATGGGGCGCGCGATGAATCTGAATACTATTAAGAGAATTGCATATGCTTCTTCGGTTATGCTTGCGCTTCTGGCAACGCCGGGATTGATTGCTGTCGATCATTTTGTTTCTGACGGTAATCAAGTTCACGTTAAAGCCTTGTTGTATTTTCTTTTAGTTGCGGGCTCCGTGGTTCTGATTGTTGTCCATGAGTTTTCGAAACAAAGGATAAAGCGAGCTAATTTAGAATTGGAGTCAAAGCTTTTCAAACAGAATGTCCAGCAGGTCGTTGTTTCGCAGCTGGTTAGGCTTAACGAACGAAAGACAGATCTGATAAAGGAAAACACTTATTCGCTTCACCTGCATCCCAGAGATTTTCCTTACTGTTACAACGTCCATCAGTATCTCAGGGAGATATGCGGCTCGATGGAGAGCGTTGTTTCGGAAGTCCTTTCGGCGAATATTAATAACATCGACGTTTCGCTTATTTATCGTTATCCCGATGACGCGAATGATAGCGATTGGAAATGGATTGTTGGAAGGTCAGGGCTTAGTGGTGGCGCTGAGTTAAAAAGATTTATTGAAGATCCATCTACTCTGTACTTTAATTTAATAAATGGCAGATGTGACAATCCTATATTCTGCAACGATAAGTCCACCTCATCGCTTTATTCTCCGGGTAGACGTGACCGCCTATTTGGGTGTCAGGGATCCTATTTCGCCATTAATCTAGAATGCAGAAATGCATCTTCCGTGCTTGTCGAGGCTGTGTTATTGCTTTCAACTTACGGCATTAATTTTGTCTCGATAGACGATGATGCTGAAAATGTAGACTCATTTAAGTTAACGCTCCAGCACGTTATCGTCCCTCCTTTTGTATCTCTTTTGCAGACGGAGTTTGCTGCTCTTTATATGCGCCATAATTGGGATGACGTTAAGCGTGTTAATTTAGGTGAATTGGACTGCTGTGTCGAAGAAGGCTGACGAGGAAAAACTAGATGCGATTTCTGGCCTTAAAGGCAGCCCGGCTCTGTTGTGCTTTGTCAGCTTGACGATCATTGTTGTTATTCCAGTTGCAGTGATGCTGCTGTATTCTGTCGACTTGCCTAATGTTATAAAATCGCCCTGGAGTGCAGGGGATATGCTTGGGTATTGCGGAACGACGGGCGCAGCCTTCATCGCCTTGCTCGGTATCGTTTACGGCGTTTTTGACGCTTGGGAGCAGCAACGGGTGCAGCGCAGGAAAAGCATCGCGCCGCATTTTTCGATGGTGATCTTGACTCAGAAGAATAGGAAAGGCCTATCTTCTATGTTCCCCTTTGGCAGCGTCGATGCTGCCAAATTGCACACTACTGATGCTGGCTATAGGGAAATCTCCAATGAGTATTGTGAGGTTGATGAGCGCGAGACTTACGTAATAATCGGCAATAAGATTGAGTATAAAGATGGGCTTAATAGCCATCAGCGGGAGTGCGTGAAATCTAAGTATATGCGTATGGTTGTGAACGGCCTTGAACTTTCATTACCCAACTAAACCATTTATGCTCCTTTGATATTTATAAATACTGGCCCAGGTTGTGCGACCAACGTTAGGGTCGGTGTTTACTCTAAGGGCGAAGAATGGCGAGGAGTCAGAGCGATGACGCTCGATCATGGTGAGAGCTTTTACCTTGGGATTTATATCGACACCGAAAAATGTTCTCCAGTTGGAAACTATGAGCTGGGAATTGCTTACTATGATTGCTTCGGTTACAGATATATGCAAACTTTCGATTTGATCGTCGAGCGGGAAAAGGACGGTTCTTACGTTTCCAGGTTGGATTGTGTAAGCAGGAAGGCCATGATTGCCGATCCAGCCTCTTCGAATTAGGCTTCGGCTAACCTCATTCGAATATGGGAAATGCTGTCCCGCATTGTGTGCGAACTGATTAACGTCATTGGTTCCGCGCTCTGCTCTTCTCTGGGTTTTCACGTTGACAAGGCGTTTTGGCTTCCGTTTTTGGTGGGGAAACCGTTCATGATGATTTTGAATGGAGCGTGAACGTAGTCCAGTGGAACGAACGAGCGTAGATAGCCGTTTTGTAATGAAAGAGATGGCTCCGCTAGGTTGATATGATCCGGTGAGTAAAGATCGCCTCATGCGTTCATCGCACTAAACCGGCAACCTCTTTTGGGAGGTACCGTCAAGATTCTTTCGCAAATTGATTTAGCCGTCCTCGGCCCCGTCCTCTTCTAGCCCTCCGCCTTTCCCCTCAGCTCGTCCATCTCCTCCAACTTCGACATGTCCAGGTACCTCCTCTTGCCCCACTCGTGCTCCACTAAGTACTTCAGCCTCGCCGTCACCAGCATGAGGGCCGAATTGCCGTCCGGGAAGGCCCCGACGACCCTCGTCCTCCTCCCGGTCTCGCGGTTGATGCGCTCGATCCCGTTGTTCGTCCTGATCCGGCGCCAGTGCTCCGGCGGGAATTCCGTGTAGGCAAGCGTCTCGGCGAACCCGTCGCGCTCCGTCTTAGCGGCCGCCCCGCAGAGCTTCGGCACGCTGAGATCGACTTCCCTGACGCCCTTGTCGAGCCGTCTCGCGTACTAGCCGCTGTGGTAGGCATCCCGGCCCGCTTTTCTTTCTCGTAGCGCTTGGTCCCGACGAGCTCGGACGCCTCCTCTTTGGGCGGCGCGTTGAGTGTCTCCTCGACGGTCTTCCTCACCAGATTCTCCATGTCGTTGCGCAGCGAATCCTCGTCGACTGATACGATGTTCGCAGACGTGGCCCGTGTCCCCTTCGTCGGTGATTTGTTGTTTGGTCGCTAGAAATCATATGACGGGGCGTGGGCCGTGTTCCGCTATGCGGTTGTCAATTTGCGAAAGAAATTATGCGTTACCCAGCTTCGTCGTTTGGCTCGGAAGTGTTGTTTGGGTGCGGCTATCATTATTGATGGACATCGGATGGACATCTTAATTGATGTAAAGATTTCTTGGCCGTTAAGCCATATTGCGGGGTCGAAAATTACGATGGAGGAGCGAGGCTTATGAGAAACCCTCTTAAGGAGCTTTACAATGCAAACGACGCTGTAGAGCATTCAATTGATAGACTTGAATTCGAGGGCAGGTCAGCCGTTTCAAGAGACGTTGTGGGTTATCTGCGTCATCTTGTTGAGCACATTGCAATGTATGCAACTTATGGCAACAAGCCCATCGAAGGCGACTACTTTAAATTATGTTCGGTTGCTATTAAAGATATGAGCAAGAACAGCGAGACTCGGTTTATTGCTAAGTTCCATCATTATTTACAAAAGGTCGTTTCGCACTATGTTCCAAGTGAAGATTCTGCAGAGCGCCTTTTGTTGAAGTATTACGAGAATTTGCTGTGCTTGAAACGTTATGCACTCGATAAACTCGGCCTTACAATTCTTGCCAATTTGAGTAAGATTCCTCTGGACACCGATCCTGGCTTGGCTAAATACCATGAAGAGATAGCTCATAAAATCAATGATTTCATGAGTGCCAATGCTGTTGAAATTGAGAAGGACCGTTTTTACGTTAGAGCTGCTAAGCCTTTCTTTGTTGGGGACTCTGTCTATTACGAGACGACGCTTGTCCCTGCATTCGATTCTTGTAGCAAATTTGATCGAATACTTGTGTATTCATCTTTCAGAATTCCCACTAATTGTTCGGTAGTGGTTTCGACTAAGCGCACGAGCATCGACGGTCTTGGCTTTACTCTTCCTGTTACGATTGTTGATGCATATGCGGTTTCAGTACGCCCCTGTGAGTTGAATAATCTTTTGAAGATACTCAGAGGCCCTGATGCCTCTAGGCTTACTGGCCAATACACTAGTTATAGATCACTTATGAAATTTATGACCCATACCGGGATGACGCTTTGCGACATTGCGCTGCTTCCTGATGACGAGTTTATTTCTGTGATGGGGGAGATAGTATCTTCGGGAAATGCTTGTCCGGTACATACCTTGCTTAGCTCTGCACATGAGTTTTTGAATGCTGGTTCAGATGGATCTAATGTTCTAAAGTATCTTTTGTCTAAACCTCGCAACAGGGTTATAGAGGAACAATTAGCTGCAAGTCCGAATGGTCTGCTCGGTGACCTCTATTTGAAAAACGGCTGTGCCCCCTTTGATCGGCAGCCGTATTGCACGAGTCTTATTAAGCATGTAGTCGCTGTTGAGGATTTGTATCAATGTATTGATCCGGATCCGTATGAAGATAACTTTCTGGCTCGTAGAGTGACCGCAGAGACAATTGATTCCAACGCTCTGTATCTTAGGGATAACGAAATTACAACCTTCTCGGATGTCGATGAACTTATTGCTTCATATAATAGCGCTTTGTATTTTAGACATCATTCAAGGGATCTCGTGCATGAGAACGGGCATCTATTTATTAAGGGAGTCGAAGACGAGCTCGCTCGTATTATACGCGGGCTTTTAAAACTGTCTGGTGATGGGGTTAAGGGCTATACTGCTTTATGCGAATCATGGCTTAAAGATCCAAGCTGCAAGTTGGATGATCCAGAAAAAATAGATGCGCTAAAGTCCATGTATGCCGAAACGAGCGTCGCGTTCATCTACGGTTCGGCTGGTACCGGAAAAACAACCATGGTCAACATCGTTTGCGCTTTTCTGCAAAATGAAAGCAAACTTGCTATCGCTAATACAAATCCTGCCGTAGATAGTCTTAGAAGAAAAATAAATGATAAGAATTGCGAATTTATGACTGTCGCGAAGTATTTGAATCGTGTGTCAGATTGCGACATCTTAATCGTTGACGAATGCAGCACTGTCTGCAATAGCGATATGAGATCTATTATTGATTCAAATCGGTTTAAACTGCTATTGCTTGTTGGCGATGTGAGACAGATTGAGTCCATTAAGTTTGGAAACTGGTTTTCATTGGCTCGAGACTTCTTGCCTGATAAGTGCATCCATGAATTTGATAAACCATGGCGCACGAAGAATGATGATTTGCTAAAGCTATGGCATGCTGTCAGGAATGTGAGTCCTGATATCGCTGAAATTCTTATTTCTTGCGATTTTACGTCGAATCTTGATGACTCTGTTATTTGCAGAATGAATAATGATGAGATTGTCTTATGCCTCAACTATGATGGCCTTTATGGCATTAATAATATGAACAAAATCTTGCAGTCGGGAAATAAGAACGAGGCTGTTGTCTGGAATTATCATACGTATAAAGTCGGCGACCCAATTTTGTTCAATGAGTCCGAGCGGTTTTATCCGTTGTTATATAACAATCTAAAAGGGCGTCTTGTGGGAATGGAAACAATTTCCAAAGACGAGATGCAATTTACGGTTGCTGTTCCTATTATCACCTCTGAGCTTTCCGTTCTTCATTATGACGGGTTGGAGTATTTAGATTTCCGTGATGGAGAGACGTATCTTCGCTTTTCAGTTAATAAGGCCAAGGATCGAGACGGCGAGGATGTTGGCGAGGACTGTATCGTGCCGTTTCAGGTGGCGTATGCGGTGTCTGTTCATAAAGCGCAAGGACTAGAGTACTCATCCGTAAAGCTGATTATTACGAAGGACGTTGAGGAGCGCATTACTCACAGTGTGTTTTATACGGCAATAACGAGGGCGCGTGAAAGACTTCATATTTATTGGTCGCCTGAATCACAGAATAAGATTCTTTCTAGTTTCGAAATCTCTAAGGAGCATAAAGATGCTTACCTCCTTAGTAATCGGAAGGGCCTTAAGATCCAGCGGAAATAACGGCTGGCCGTCTGTTTGCCATTGCCTGGAGCTAAGATGAAACTTGATAAGTACTTGCGCGTTTGAGTGCTATTGATAATTGCGAAACGGTACCGACATATTGCGCTTAGGCACCTGGGCCAGCAGGGGCTCCGTTGCCGTTATTTGCTAACAGCCGACCTTACGCCGTGATTGGATGCCGGTCTCTGCCATGTCAACACATGCCGCACTGCGTGTGATTCCGTTCGAAGAAATCGACAGTTCTGATGCTGCTGATTCCTATTGCGTAGCTTCGAGATTAATTATCCGGTCGCAAACCTCAAGCGCTGCAGGCCGATGCGTGACGATGATCACGGTGCGGCCAAGATTGCGCATTCGGTCCAGCACTTCTCGTTCGGTCTTGGGGTCGAGTGCTGAGGTGCATTCATCGAGCAGGAGTGCTGGGGAACTGGAATAAACCGCGCGCTACGGCGAGACGCTGCATCTGGCCCTCGGACAGTCCGGAGTCCTTTTTTCCGAGCATGGTTTTTGTGCCATTTAGCAGCTCGTCAACAAAGGTCTCCGTACCAGTTGTCGCTGGTGTCGTCCCAGGTTAGGTCCATCTGGCACCATTTGCCGTCGATCTTCACGGCGTTCCAGGTGTGGCCGTTGCCGGTGATGCGGCCGTTGGCGATGCCCGCGGCGTCAAGGAGCTTGGAGTAGATGCGCTGGTAGCTCTCGCAGGTGCCCTGGTGGCGCGTGAGGCCGCTTTCGGCCGAGCACCAGTTAAGGTCGTGGTCGTATTCCAGATGGTCAAGAGTCCAGTCGTGCAGCCACAGGGCGCGGGCGTAGTCGGACCCGTCGGTATCGGCGCTGCATTTGTCGACTGCGGACTTCACGATGGCGCTGACCGCCGGATAGGCGTCGTCGTTCGCGCTCGCAAACACGTTTGAGCGCAGCTAGTACACGCCGGCCGCCTTATCCCTC
>OBWA01000911.1_pt1 | contig 6713 bp, 3 predicted proteins | sample 1501281 | NCBI WGS metagenome assembly OBWA01 (sample SAMEA2580035, study PRJEB22360) | human gut metagenome | biome: human gut; feature: human-associated habitat; material: faeces | place: Denmark | collected 2008/2010 | reverse complement strand
TTCGGCGTTGGAGCCCCTTCATAGGTTCGAGCCTCGAGTGCATCATCCACGAGCACAGGCGATATAGCCACACCCACGCCTCGAACAGGAGCATGAACCCTCTGCCGGGCTCGAAGCCGATCGTGATGTGCGGCTCCCGCCCGTCGCCGTCGGCGTCACGGAAGTCCGCAGACCCGACCCTCCAAGGCGACCGCAGCCGAAGCGCGGCGGTGAACAGGTGAGAGGCATCCATGCCTCCAACCTACCCGACCAACATCACCCCACGGCACAGTCACCCACCACAAACAGCGAAAGGGCCCATATGTTGCTAAATAGCATGTGCAGCTTATGAGAATTGAGCCGTAGCAGTGCCTTCCGGCTCTTTGCAGTTTTTGTTTCCGGCACACCAACGCAGTTCCCCAATGGAAATGTAATTCAGCGCTTTTTAGACTATGAGCAACAGGCAATGTAGACCATAAATAATGGAGGAGCCAACGATGACCACTTCACAACGCACAGTAATTCCAGATTCCATCCGCACCAACGGTGCCACCCCAAATCCGTGGTGGTCCAATGCGGTCGTTTACCAGATTTACCCGCGTTCCTTCCAAGACACCAACGGCGACGGCCTCGGCGATCTCAAGGGCATTACGTCACGGCTCGACTATCTGGCCGACCTCGGCGTGGATGTGCTGTGGCTATCCCCGGTATACAAGTCTCCGCAAGACGATAATGGCTACGATATTTCCGACTATCAGGACATTGATCCTCTGTTCGGCACACTCGACGACATGGATGAGCTGCTGGCCGAGGCCCACAAGCGCGGGCTCAAGATCGTGATGGATCTTGTTGTCAATCACACTTCCGATGAACACGCCTGGTTTGAAGCGTCCAAAAACAAGGATGATGAGCACGCCGACTGGTATTGGTGGCGTCCCGCCCGTCCCGGCACCACTGCCGGCGAGCCCGGTGCCGAGCCCAACCAGTGGGGCTCCTACTTTGGCGGTTCTGCATGGGAGTATTGCCCTGAGCGTGGCGAATACTACCTGCATCAGTTCTCGAAGAAGCAGCCGGACCTCAACTGGGAAAATCCGGCTGTGCGCCGCGCGGTATACGACATGATGAACTGGTGGCTTGACCGCGGCGTTGACGGCTTCCGCATGGATGTGATTACGCTGATTTCCAAGCGCACGGACCTGTCTGGCAAGCTGCCCGGCGAGTACGGTTCCGAGCTGGACGATCTGCCCGTGGGTGATGAAGGCTATTCCAACCCGAATCCGTTCTGCGCGGACGGCCCTCGCCAAGACGAATTCCTGGCCGAAATGCGCCGTGAAGTGTTCGAAGGCCGTGAGGGCTTCCTCACCGTGGGCGAGGCTCCCGGCGTTACCGCACAGCGCAACGAATACATCACCGACCCCGCCAACGGCGAGCTGGACATGCTCTTCCTATTCGAGCACGTTGATTTTGACTGCGAAGGCGTCAAATGGAAGCCACTGCCACTTGACCTGCCGAAGCTCAAGAGCATTATGGCCGGTTATCAAGCGGCCGTGAAGAATGCAGGCTGGGCAAGCCTGTTTACTGGTAACCACGACCAGCCTCGCGTCGTTTCTCGTTGGGGTGATGACTCCTCGGAGGAATCTCGTGTGCGTTCGGCCAAGGCACTTGGCCTGATGCTGCACATGCATCGCGGCACCCCGTACATATATCAGGGCGAAGAGCTAGGCATGACCGACGCCCACTTCACGCGCCTAGACCAGTACCGTGACCTCGAGTCCCTGAACGCTTACCGTCAAAGGGTTGAGGAAGCCAAAGTGCAGTCGCCCGAATCGATGTTGGCGGGTATCGCCGCGCGCGGTCGTGATAATTCGCGTACCCCGATGCAATGGGACGGCTCTGTCTATGCCGGTTTCACTGCGCCGGATGCCGCTAAGGAGCCATGGATCTCCGTCAATCCCAACCATGCGGCGATCAACGCGGCCGGCGAATTCGACGATCCGGATTCGGTATATGCCTTCTACAAGCAGCTCATCGCGCTGCGCCACGACATGCCTGTCGTGGCGGCCGGCGACTGGCATCTGCTCGATGCGGATGACGCGCATGTCTACGCCTTCACCCGCACCCTCGGCGATGAGAAGCTGCTGGTCGTGGTCAACATGTCCGGCCGAACCGTTGATCTACCGCGCGAAACCGCCGAACTGGCCGCCGCCGGAATCACCGAGTCGAACGTGGTAATCAGCACGTATGATGCCCCGCACGCCGTGGCCTCCCTCGCCAACCGTGAGCTCGATCCTTGGGAGGCCGCCGTCATTCAGCTGTAGCGATTGGAGCGATTGTAGCGGATTGAGTACCTTTCTCCGTTCACAGAGATACTTCAGGGCTATTGCGAAATGCTATCCGCCTTGAAAGAGGTACCGTAACGTCAAAACCCCGAGTATAAGCGTTGAAAAATCAAGGCTTATACTCGGGGTTTTCGATGCTCGGTACCCCTGTGAAAAACAGATAGCTGTCTGCAAAAGGCCGAATGTACCTCTGTGAAGCGAGATAGCTGGTGTCTCTCGGCATTGTGGTGCTTACAATGGAAAGCTATGGAACAAAAGGATGTTTTGAAGGCGCTGCAACGTGATCATGCAGCCGAACTGAAGCTGGCCGCCGAACGACTCAAAGGCACTGCCCGCCACACGGAGATCATTCCTTCTCCGGTGCTGAGCGAGATGACCGGCCATGAGATTCTCCTGAAGCCGGAAAACCTGCAGGTCACCGGATCCTTCAAGATCCGCGGTGCCTATAACAAGATTGCTTCGCTCACCGAAGAGCAGATCGCTCACGGCATCGTCACCGCGTCTGCCGGCAACCATGCCCAGGGTGTGGCCTATGCGGCCCGCGAGCGTGGAGCCAAGGCCACCATCTGCATGCCGCAGATCACCCCGCCGCTGAAGGTCGATGCCACCAAGGCCTACGGTGCCGACGTGGTGCTGTACGGCGATGTGTTCGATGAATCCGCCGCCCACGCTGCTGAGCTCGCCGACAAGGAAGGCATGATTTACGTGCCGCCATTCGACGATTACGAAGTCATCTGCGGCCAAGGCACCATCGGTCTGGAGATCCTTGAAGACGTGCCGAACGTCACTGACGTGGTCGTGCCGCTCGGTGGTGGTGGCCTGGGTGCCGGCGTGGCGCTCGCCATCAAGACATTCAAGCCTGAAGTGCGCGTAATCGGTGCGATTCCGGAGGGCTCACCGGCCTGGAAGGACTCGCTGGCCGCGGGTCGTGTGTCTCCGGCTGACCATGTGGTTACCTCCGCCGAAGGTGTTGCGGTCAAGCACCCCGGCGACCTGCCCTTCGCTCTGATTAACGAGTTCCTGGACGATCTGGTCACCGTCACCGAGCGCGACATCAACGAAATGATTCTGCTCATGCTCGAGAAGCATAAGCTGGTGGTCGAGGCGGCCGGCGCCGTTTCGCTGGCTGCGCTGGAACACCTGAACCTGCGTTCGCGCAAGTTCGCCGCCGCCACCGGCCCGCACGTGGTGGTTCCGATTATGTCCGGCGGCAATATCGACACCGTGACCATGGGTGCGGTGATTCAGAAAGGTATGATCGCCCGCGGCCGCATCATGAACTTCGAGGTCGAGCTGCCGGATACTCCGGGCCAGCTCGTCAAGGTGGCCACCCTGCTTGCCGAGCAGCGCGCCAACGTCATTCAGCTTGATCACGACCAGTTCAAGGCATCCGGCCACTACACCAACGCGGTGTCTCTCGGCGTCACGGTCGAGACCAACGGCCCCGAGCACATCGACCGCATCCTCGCGGCACTCAGGGAAGCCGGATTCCAGCCCAAGCGCATCTACTGATTCCAATCCCGCTGGCGGGAAGCCGCGCAGAAGTGTGCTCCAATACCTCCCGCTGGCGGGAGGTGGCGCAAAAGCGCCGGTGGGTGGTTAACCGACAATCATCAGTTGCTTAACCCACCCACCGGCGCTTTCGTTATGCTGAGGGCTACTTGTTCTCCGCAATCGTCTCGTCCACCAACTTCGGCAGGGCAACGGCGATATCCTCATGAATCAAGCGGCTCGCAAGATGGTCATATTGCGTGTGACCCATATTCATAATGGTGATGGGCACGCCCGCCTGCGCGGCCACCGGCACAATGCTCGCCGCCGGGTACACCTCAAGGGTCGATCCGATTACCCATAGTTCGTCGGCTTTGGTGGCCAGACTGTACGACTTCTCCATCGCGCCGTCCGGCAACGCCTCACCGAAATACACCACATCGGTTTTGATAATGCCATTGCACGGCATATCGCCACGATACTTCAGTTTGCGATGGCAATGTGGGTCGGGCTCTTCATCCAAACGGGCCATGATGTCCGCCGTGGCATATTCCTGATGGCACTTCATGCAATGCGAGGTGCCGATAGTGCCGTGCAGGTTCACGATGACGTTGTCGCTGTTGCCGGCCTTCTCATGCAGCGCATCGAAGTTCTGCGTGGCCAGCAGCGTCAGCATGCCGGCTTGTTCCAGCTTGACCAGCGCCTTATGCGCAGTGCCGGGCTGCGCATTCCATACTGGCGATTCCTTTTGCCAGCGCCAGGAGTACTCGCGGTCCTCTTTGTTGCGCAGGAACAGATCGATGTCGTAAACGCTCATTTGGTCAGGATGCTTGGTCCACACACCGTCCGGACCGCGGAAATCAGGGATGCCGGCGGACGTGGAAATGCCCGCCCCGGTTAATACAGCAATCTTCTTGGTCATAACTACAGGTATACCCGCGATTCATGAACGAAATCCGATGACGGAGCGCTGTCATGCGCCGATTGTGCGCCGGCAGTGTGGTTGCCGAGAGATGAACGCAGGGCCGACAAGCTGAAAACTCTCGCGACACGCCAGCCGAATAGTGGATTTGATGCTTTTCAGAAACATTTGAGGGGTTAACCTAGCCTCATCAGAGCAAAGTGGGCTCTGTGCGACACGCCGAGGGAACCGTGTGATTGCAACGATTCCTTGGGTTTTTGTGCGCCTTGATTTGCGTGAATCCGGACATGCGTGTAAGTTATTCACCTGTTGCCGCTCAGCGCGGCGGGTTCCTTCCTCTGGTTGGTTTCCCGTCTGGCTGGTGTGGTGGTGGTTTGAGAACTCAAGAGCGTGTTTGTACTACTTCTTTATAGTCAATGATTGCCAGTTCATTCCTCGCCTGATTGCCTGTCGTGGTGGTTGGGTACCCGGGAGGGTTTGATGAGGGGTGAGGTTTTTTGAGGGCGTCCTTCCTTAAGGACGTGCTCGTCAATTTTTGTTTTGAGAGTCATCTATTCGGATGCTTTTCATGAGGTTTTTTTGTGGAGGGTTCGATTCTGGCTCAGGATGAACGCTGGCGGCGTGCTTAACACATGCAAGTCGAACGGGATCCATCAGGCTTTGCTTGGTGGTGAGAGTGGCGAACGGGTGAGTAATGCGTGACCGACCTGCCCCATACACCGGAATAGCTCCTGGAAACGGGTGGTAATGCCGGATGCTCCAGTTGATCGCATGGTCTTCTGGGAAAGCTTTCGCGGTATGGGATGGGGTCGCGTCCTATCAGCTTGACGGCGGGGTAACGGCCCACCGTGGCTTCGACGGGTAGCCGGCCTGAGAGGGCGACCGGCCACATTGGGACTGAGATACGGCCCAGACTCCTACGGGAGGCAGCAGTGGGGAATATTGCACAATGGGCGCAAGCCTGATGCAGCGACGCCGCGTGAGGGATGGAGGCCTTCGGGTTGTAAACCTCTTTTATCGGGGAGCAAGCGTGAGTGAGTTTACCCGTTGAATAAGCACCGGCTAACTACGTGCCAGCAGCCGCGGTAATACGTAGGGTGCAAGCGTTATCCGGAATTATTGGGCGTAAAGGGCTCGTAGGCGGTTCGTCGCGTCCGGTGTGAAAGTCCATCGCTTAACGGTGGATCCGCGCCGGGTACGGGCGGGCTTGAGTGCGGTAGGGGAGACTGGAATTCCCGGTGTAACGGTGGAATGTGTAGATATCGGGAAGAACACCAATGGCGAAGGCAGGTCTCTGGGCCGTTACTGACGCTGAGGAGCGAAAGCGTGGGGAGCGAACAGGATTAGATACCCTGGTAGTCCACGCCGTAAACGGTGGATGCTGGATGTGGGGCCCGTTCCACGGGTTCCGTGTCGGAGCTAACGCGTTAAGCATCCCGCCTGGGGAGTACGGCCGCAAGGCTAAAACTCAAAGAAATTGACGGGGGCCCGCACAAGCGGCGGAGCATGCGGATTAATTCGATGCAACGCGAAGAACCTTACCTGGGCTTGACATGTTCCCGACGGTCGTAGAGATGCGGCTTCCCTTCGGGGCGGGTTCACAGGTGGTGCATGGTCGTCGTCAGCTCGTGTCGTGAGATGTTGGGTTAAGTCCCGCAACGAGCGCAACCCTCGCCCCGTGTTGCCAGCGGATTATGCCGGGAACTCACGGGGGACCGCCGGGGTTAACTCGGAGGAAGGTGGGGATGACGTCAGATCATCATGCCCCTTACGTCCAGGGCTTCACGCATGCTACAATGGCCGGTACAACGGGATGCGACGCGGCGACGCGGAGCGGATCCCTGAAAACCGGTCTCAGTTCGGATCGCAGTCTGCAACTCGACTGCGTGAAGGCGGAGTCGCTAGTAATCGCGAATCAGCAACGTCGCGGTGAATGCGTTCCCGGGCCTTGTACACACCGCCCGTCAAGTCATGAAAGTGGG
>OBWA01000883.1_pt1 | contig 6916 bp, 5 predicted proteins | sample 1501281 | NCBI WGS metagenome assembly OBWA01 (sample SAMEA2580035, study PRJEB22360) | human gut metagenome | biome: human gut; feature: human-associated habitat; material: faeces | place: Denmark | collected 2008/2010 | reverse complement strand
AGGTACGAATCATTTTTAAATCCGCAAACAATCTGACACTTTTTTCGTGAATTAATCGTATTTTTGTGCCCAGTTATAAGGAATAAAGATATGATATACCCTCAAAATTTTGAGCAAAAGATAGGATTCGACCAGATAAGGCAGTTACTGAAAGACAAGTGTCTTAGCACTTTAGGCGAAGAAAAAGTTTCAGACATGGGCTTTTCCGAACAATATGAAGTAGTAGAAGAGAATTTAAACCAGGTAACCGAGTTTGTTCGCATCATTCAAGAAGAGGACGGATTTCCCGACCAATTTTTTTTCGATGTCCGCCCTTCACTGAAACGGATACGGATAGAAGGAATGTATCTGGACGAACAGGAATTATTCGACTTGCGCCGTTCACTAGAGACCATTCGTGATATCGTCCGTTTCCTGCATCGGAACAATGAAGACGAAGAAGAAAACAAGGTCCCCTATCCCAGCCTGAAACGACTGGCGGGAGACATTGCCGTATTCCCCCAATTGATTGGAAAAATAGACGGTATCCTCAATAAATATGGAAAGATAAAAGATAATGCTTCTACAGAACTGGCTCGTATCCGCAGGGAATTAGCCAATACAATGGGAAGTATTTCCCGCTCGTTGAACAGCATTCTGCGCAGCGCGCAATCCGAAGGATATGTAGATAAGGACGTAGCCCCTACCATGCGCGACGGTCGCCTGGTTATCCCTGTCGCTCCGGGACTCAAACGTAAGATTAAAGGAATCGTCCACGATGAATCGGCAAGCGGAAAAACCGTATTTATCGAACCGGCGGAGGTTGTAGAAGCAAACAACCGCGTCCGCGAACTCGAAGGAGACGAAAGACGGGAAATTATCCGTATCCTGACGGAATTCTCCAATGTGTTGCGCCCGTCTATTCCGGAGATACTCCAGTCGTATGAATTTTTGGCAGAAATTGATTTTATCCGTGCGAAAAGTTATTTCGCCATACAGACCAACAGTCTGAAACCCGCCATAGAAAATGAACAGTTACTGGACTGGACTATGGCCGTACATCCCTTGTTACAACTGTCGCTAGCCAAGCATGGGAAAAAGGTCGTACCTTTGGACATAGAATTAAACAAGAAACAGCGTATTCTCATTATCTCCGGTCCGAATGCCGGAGGTAAATCAGTCTGTCTGAAAACGGTAGGCTTATTGCAATATATGTTACAATGCGGCATGTTGATTCCGATGCACGAACGCAGTCATGCAGGTATATTCAGCAGCATTTTCATAGATATCGGTGATGAACAGTCTATCGAAGACGATTTGAGTACCTACTCCTCTCACCTCACCAATATGAAGATAATGATGAAAAGTTGCAATGAACGTAGCCTCATCCTGATTGATGAGTTCGGAGGAGGTACGGAGCCGCAGATTGGAGGTGCCATTGCCGAAGCTGTACTGAAACGTTTCAACCAGAAAAGGACTTTCGGAGTGATTACCACCCACTACCAGAATCTGAAGCATTTTGCAGAAGACCATGAAGGCGTAGTCAACGGCGCCATGCTTTACGACCGCCATTTAATGCAGGCACTCTTCCAATTGCAGATCGGTAACCCGGGAAGCTCCTTTGCTGTAGAGATCGCACGGAAAATCGGATTGCCGGAAGATGTAATCGCTGACGCCTCGGAAATTGTAGGGAGCGAGTACATCAATGCCGACAAATATCTTCAGGATATCGTGCGCGACAAACGTTACTGGGAAGGGAAACGCCAAACGATCCGCCAACGGGAGAAGCACATGGAAGAAACGATCGCCCGCTATCAGACTGAAATGGAAGAACTGCAAAAATCACGGAAAGAGATTATCCGGCAGGCTAAAGAGGAAGCGGAACGAATGTTACAGGAATCGAATGCCCGTATTGAAAATACGATCCGTACCATTAAAGAGGCACAGGCAGAAAAAGAAAAGACCCGCATGGCCCGTCAGGAGCTAACTGACTTCCGTACTTCTTTGGATGCATTGGCTTCCAAGGAACAAGAAGAAAAAATGGCTCGGAAAATGGAGAAACTGAAAGAGAAACAGGAACGGAAGAAGAATAAAAAGAACGAGCAGAAAGCGGCAAGTTCCTCAACAACCGCTACTCCTAAAGTGGCTCCTATCTCCGTTGGCGAAAATGTAAAAATTAAAGGTCAGACCAGCGTCGGGCAGGTAATGGAAATCAGTGGCAAGAATGCAATCATCGCCTTCGGAAGTATCAAGACAACCGTTAAGTTGGACCGTCTCGAACGCTCCAACGCGGCCCCCAAGACGGAAAGCATGGCCAAAAGTACCTTTGTCAGCAGCCAGACACATGACCAGATGTACGAAAAGAAACTTAGTTTCAAACAAGATATCGATGTGCGCGGGATGCGCGGAGACGAAGCGTTGCAGGCAGTCACTTATTTTATTGACGATGCTATATTGGTCGGCATGGACCGTGTACGTATTCTTCACGGAACAGGAACAGGAATCCTTCGTACACTCATCCGCCAATATCTGTCCACCGTACCGAGTATCCGCCATTATGCCGACGAGCATGTGCAGTTCGGAGGTGCCGGAATCACAGTAGTAGATTTTGATTGACCCGGATATAAGACATATTGTAAACAAAACATCGCAAGAACTTGTTCTCATTTAGAAAACCACTACCTTTGTTGCGGTGGTTTTCTAAAACGAGAATAAAGCATGAAAAATAACCTATTAAGCGAAAAGCTCATTTACACAGGGGACAGCCTTACTCCTACCCACATTCATCTCTGCACCTACAATGCCACTGAGATGCAGGAAAGCTCCGGCGACACCTTCCAATCCGTCAAAGCAACATTAGACAGTGCGCGAATCAACTGGTTGCAAGTGCACGGCTTAAAAGATACGGAAACAATCCGCGAGATTTGCGCTCATTTTGAAATAGACTTCCTTGTTTTGCAGGATATCCTGAACGCAGACCACCCGACTAAAATCGAAGAACATGATAAATATATCGTTCTCATCCTGAAATTATTCTATCCCAACACCCATAAGGAGGAAAACGAACTGGACGAACTGCTCCAACAGCAAGTCTGTGTCATTCTGGGAAGCAACTATGTGCTGACCTTTCTCGAACAGGAAACCGACTTCTTCGATGATATTAACGCTGCCTTACGCAATGATGTACTGAAAATACGTAGCCGTCAGACGGATTATTTGCTCAGTGTACTGCTGAACAGTATAATGACCAATTACATCTCAACAATTTCTTCTATCGACGATGCCCTCGAAGATCTTGAAGAGGAGTTGCTGACTATCACCGACGAAAATGATATAGGTATCCAGATCCAGTCACTCCGGCGTCAATATATGCTGATGAAGAAATCCATTCTCCCCCTGAAGGAACAATACGTAAAACTGTTACGGGCGGAAAACCTGCTTATCCATAAAGTAAACCGTGCGTTCTTCAATGACGTGAATGACCATTTACAATTCGTTCTCCAGACTATTGAAATCTGCCGTGAAACGCTTTCTTCATTAGTCGATCTATATATATCCAACAATGACTTACGCATGAACGACATCATGAAACGTCTGACCATTGTATCCACTATCTTCATCCCTCTCACCTTTTTAGTCGGAGTATGGGGAATGAATTACAAATGGATGCCGGAGCTTGATTGGCGATACGGATATTTATTTGCATGGATTTTAATGGGAGTTATCGGTATTGTTGTATATTTGTATTTTAGAAAAAAGAAATGGTATTAATTAAGCACACATAACTCATGAAATCAATTAAAGAGCTATATCGAATCGGTACTGGTCCTTCCAGCAGTCACACAATGGGTCCACGCAAAGCTGCAGAAATGTTCGTAGAACGTCATCCGGATGCAGCCTCTTTCAAAGTAACACTCTATGGAAGTCTCGCCGCTACCGGAAAAGGGCACATGACGGATGTAGCCATTATAGACACACTCAAAACTACCGCCCCGGTAGAAATCATCTGGCAACCGAAAGTCTTTCTTCCTTTCCACCCGAACGGAATGACATTTGCCGCTTTCGACGCTAACAACAAGATTCAGGAGAATTGGACAGTTTATAGTATCGGCGGAGGCGCACTAGCTGAAAACAACAGCAATCCGACAATTGAAAGTCCTGAAGTATATGGGATGAACAGTATGACGGAAATTCTGGAATGGTGCGAACGTACCGGAAAGAGTTACTGGGAATATGTGAAAGAGTGCGAGAATGAAGATATCTGGGATTACCTCGCTGAAGTATGGGATACAATGAAAGAAGCCATCCACCGCGGACTGGAAGCGGAAGGAGTGCTCCCCGGCCCATTGAACCTGCGACGGAAAGCTTCTACCTATTATATACGTGCTACCGGATACAAACAGTCCCTTCAATCGAGAGGACTCGTATTCTCTTATGCACTGGCGGTAAGCGAGGAGAACGCTTCGGGGGGAAAGATAGTAACTGCCCCCACCTGTGGTTCCTGCGGTGTCATGCCTGCCGTACTTTATCACCTGCAAAAGAGCCGTGATTTTAGCGATATGCGTATTTTGCGTGCATTGGCTACTGCCGGACTGATCGGAAACATCGTCAAATTCAATGCGTCTATCTCCGGTGCGGAAGTAGGTTGCCAAGGTGAAGTAGGCGTTGCCTGTGCCATGGCATCGGCAGCAGCCAACCAATTATTCGGAGGTAGTCCGGCACAAATTGAATATGCAGCAGAAATGGGATTGGAACATCACTTGGGTATGACTTGCGACCCTGTATGCGGATTGGTACAGATTCCCTGCATCGAACGGAATGCCTACGCTGCCGCCCGCGCACTCGACGCAAATCTTTATTCCGCCTTTACGGACGGTATGCATCGTGTATCTTTCGACAAGGTAGTGCAAGTGATGAAACAAACCGGACATGACCTTCCCTCACTCTACAAAGAGACGAGTGAAGGAGGATTGGCCAAAGATTACCAGCAAATGTAAACCTACAATTATAGTGACGCTATCTTATCGGAAGACCGTCACTATACTAACAAAAGAGTGACGCTATCCTGACAAGATACCGTCACTCTTTCCATTTCAGTTAAATGGATAAGAAATTATTCTGCCGGAGGCCAAATCGTATCATCCCCGTTACTGATATCCTTTTCGTGCAACAATCCACCATCCTGCGAGAAAACCAGTGAATAGCGCCGGCTTCCCTGCTTCACCTGAATGACAGATTCCGTAGGATTCTGCGGATAAACGAGTACATAGACATCGGTCACCACCCAAGAACTGTATTTGGTATTATTGAAAGCAGTATATACAGCCGGAACTAAACTATCTATACTTTCCAGTTCGTTTTCTGTCATCAGCCAATTCGCATTCCCGTCAAACCAGACTTCCAGTTCGTCATCGGCCACCCAGCAATCGGCCACATAATACACATCTTTCATTTCCCATTCTATATTCTGAGCTGCCGGATATAATTGTTTCAAGGCTTCCGTAATATTGGAAGGCGGATTGAAAGCCGGATCATCATCTTCATCGGAACAGGCGCCGAATGAAAGGGCAGCCAACATCAGAACCACCGCCCAGGCGCCAAACTTAAATCTCAACATAGTTACTTTTTTGGTTCAGGTTTATTATTATACTATCACTTATACTTAATCGTCCGCTTTAACAAACTTCCCTTTCTTGTCAAACTTGAAAGAGACGCCTGTGGACAATTCAACTTCATATCCCTTACGGTCACGCTCCACTTTCGTCACTCCTTCAGCAGCAAAATTATGTGCTTTCAGATAATCAACGGCAAAGTTCGGAACAATACTTGCAGGAATCACCTGTCCTTTTCGGGCACTTACTTCTTCCCAGTTTCCCTTGCTGTCGAATTCTATTTCCGTACCGTCTGTCAGTAACACCTCATATTTGGTAGCCTCCAGCATTTCCTTATCAATCTTGATATGAGACACTTCGGGTTTAGTAAAATGACGGTTAATAAAATTGCGTGCCGGAAGCGGTAACTGATTCATGTCTTTAGTTATCACATCAGCAGCCCATGAAAACTGTACGGCAACAATAGCCAACACGAGTAAAGATAGAATTTTCTTCATAATCATTATTTTTTTAACGTTAATACTATACTTTATTTTATACTGCAAATAACGATACAGATTTAGGAAAGATTTGGGAATAACCGGAGAACAGTCTTTTTTTTGTGTTCTTTAACTTTCAGTCCTCGGTATACAAATAAAAACAGGACAACAAATTTATCAACGGTACAAAAATATGAAAGGCAACCTTTTTCGGTTGCCTTTCGTTTGTCTCAAATGCTTTCACATTTGTGCTATTCTACTAAAAAGCCTGTTCACAGGCTTAATCGGGTGTTTCTTCTTCATACGCGTCTTCCAGCATATCAACTTTCTGAATACTCATCTTTCCGTCGGCGGTTATCGTTATGGAAAGCGGGACATACAAATCCGTCTGCGGATAGCAGACACTCGCTGCATATACAATGCCTTGCGGAGTTGTTTTATCATATACGATTCCTTCGAGCACGGACTTTGCCAGGAAGTCGGCATCCACTACCGAAGAAAAATCATTCTTGGTGAAGGTCTTGTTGAACACTGATTCACCACCGCGCGTCAGACGCAGCACGATTTTATTATCCATATACGTATCCCCCATTTCATTGGTAACATGAGGCAGGCTCTCGTCCGGTGTACGGGAAACGAAAGAACGATAATCCTTCCCTTTGAATTTGATGTCTATTTCACTTTTAGAAGTCTGCATCCGTTGTATTCCACGGGCGTCTACGCTATCCTGCGTTGCCAATACCGACTCCTTTTTCGAGTTTACTTTACCGCCACAAGCAGTCACAGCCACAACCAGCGGCAGCAAAAGCAGATAAATAAGCTTTTTCATCCTGAAGTTTTCTGTTT
>OBWA01000827.1_pt1 | contig 7357 bp, 2 predicted proteins | sample 1501281 | NCBI WGS metagenome assembly OBWA01 (sample SAMEA2580035, study PRJEB22360) | human gut metagenome | biome: human gut; feature: human-associated habitat; material: faeces | place: Denmark | collected 2008/2010 | reverse complement strand
TCATTTCCTCCTCGATGTTAATCTTTATAATTCTGTCTTGTTCAAGCATTTAAAATGATTATTAATTATACATTCTACGGTTTGTGAAAAACCACGCTAAAGTACTACTTTTCCCCGATATACGAAAGTTTTTAGAAAGAAAGTTTTATCATGACCGAGACGATAACCCGCCAAACTTTAAAATACAAAAATAAAAAGATAAAAACGATAAATATAATATGGAAAGATAAATAACATCGGTAAAAAAGAGCCTATTATTTGTTATACCTTATATATATAATACAAATACACTGTTTTTATGGCACGCCATTTGTAGATATAAGAAATAAAGCAAATATTGCAATACAAACTTGATTAAATGCGTATATTTGCCAGTGAATAACCCTTAGAAGAAAAGGAAAAAAGTATGAATAATCAATTCTCACAAAGAGTTTCCGACATTATCGTCTATAGTAAGGAAGAAGCGAACCGGTTGAGAAGTAGGTATATAGGTCCCGAACACCTGCTTCTGGGAATACTCCGTGACGGTGAAGGAAAAGCTATCGAGATATTGTCTAAACTCAACACCAATCTGGCTGCTATAAAGCAACAGATTGAAGCTCAGCTGAAGGCAGAAGCTGATGAAATGTTATTGCCTGATGCAGAGGTGCCGTTATCTAATGATGCGGCAAAGATATTAAAAATGTGTATTTTAGAAGCTCGTGGAATGAAAAGTAACATCGCTGATACAGAACATGTATTATTGGCTATTTTAAGAGAAAAAAACAATATGGCGGCTTCCGTACTTGAAGCAAACGATATAAACTACGTGAAAGTACTGGAGCAAGCTACATTGCAGCCGGATGTCAATTCCGGCATGGGCTTTTCGGAAGACGATGAGGATGACGAAGAAATGTCTTCTCCTCGTTCCGGCAGAGGTGGTTCGGATGAACGCCAACAGGCACAAACCGCTTCCAAGAAGCCGTCTAATGATACGCCGGTACTTGACAATTTCGGTACTGACATGACAAAAGCGGCAGAAGAAGGACGGTTGGATCCTGTTGTGGGCAGAGAAAGAGAAATCGAACGTTTAGCGCAGATATTAAGTCGACGCAAAAAGAATAACCCAATTCTGATTGGTGAACCCGGTGTAGGAAAATCAGCGATTGTTGAAGGTCTTGCATTGAGAATCATTCAGAAAAAGGTTTCGCGTATCCTGTTTGATAAACGAGTCGTTGCTCTTGACATGACTGCTGTTGTGGCAGGAACAAAGTACCGTGGACAATTTGAAGAACGTATCCGTTCCATTCTCAATGAATTGCAGAAGAATCCGAATGTTATATTATTCATTGATGAAATTCACACGATTGTAGGCGCAGGCTCTGCAGCAGGCTCTATGGATGCCGCCAATATGCTAAAGCCAGCATTGGCAAGAGGAGAAATACAATGTATCGGTGCCACCACTCTTGATGAATATCGTAAGAATATTGAGAAAGATGGCGCATTGGAACGTCGTTTCCAAAAAGTAATCGTAGAACCGACTACTGCTGCCGAAACTCTGCAGATTTTGCGTAATATCAAGGATAAGTATGAAGATCATCACAATGTGTATTATACAGATGAAGCATTGGAAGCATGTGTCAAGCTGACAGACCGCTATATCACAGATCGTAATTTCCCTGATAAAGCCATTGATGCTTTAGATGAAGCCGGCTCACGTGTACATCTTACTAATGTCAATGTACCCAAAGAGATAGAAGAACAGGAAAAGCTGATCGAAGAAGCTAAAAACAAGAAAAATGAAGCCGTAAAATCGCAGAATTTTGAACTTGCAGCCAGCTTCCGTGATAAGGAGAAAGAACTTTCTATCCAATTGGATGAGATGAAAAAAGAATGGGAAGCCAATCTAAAAGAAAACAGGCAAACTGTTGATGCAGAAGAAATTGCCAATGTTATCTCAATGATGTCAGGCATTCCAGTACAACGAATGGCACAGGCCGAAGGCATCAAGCTAGCAGGTATGAAAGAAGATTTGCAAGCTAAAGTCATCGCACAAGACACAGCGATAGAAAAGCTGGTCAAAGCCATTTTGCGAAGCCGTGTAGGACTCAAAGATCCTAATAAGCCCATTGGCACGTTTATGTTCTTAGGTCCGACAGGAGTTGGTAAAACTCACCTAGCAAAAGAGTTGGCCAAGTATATGTTCGGTTCTGCCGATGCACTGATTCGTATCGATATGAGTGAATATATGGAAAAGTTCACTGTTTCACGCTTGGTTGGGGCACCTCCGGGATACGTAGGATATGAAGAAGGTGGCCAGCTGACAGAAAAAGTGCGCCGTAAACCATACTCTATTGTATTGCTTGATGAAATAGAAAAAGCACATCCGGATGTATTCAATATCCTGCTTCAGGTAATGGATGAGGGTCGTCTGACTGACAGTTATGGCAGAATGGTAGATTTCAAAAATCCCTTTATTATCATGACTTCCAATATCGGAACCCGCCAGCTGAAAGAATTTGGACGTGGTGTTGGTTTTGCGACACAAAGCCGCCTGGATGATAAAGAATTCTCGCGAAGTGTTATACAAAAAGCTCTAAATAAATCATTCGCGCCTGAATTCATCAATCGTGTAGATGAGATTATCACGTTTGATCAACTTTCTCTGGAAGCGATAACAAAGATTATAGACATAGAGCTAAAAGGATTGTACGATAGAATAGAATCTATTGGTTACAAGCTTGTTATTGAAGATAAGGCGAAAGAATTCATCGCTAGCAAGGGATATGACATACAATATGGCGCCCGTCCTTTGAAGCGCGCAATTCAAACCTATCTGGAGGATGGTTTATCCGAGCTCATCATTTCCTCGTCTTTAAAAGAGGGAGATACTATTCAAGTAACCCTTAATGAAGAAAAAGGCGAATTGGAGATGAAAGTTGTTTCTCCGGAATAGAGTTATTTCCTGAATAAGAAAATAATTTAATATGCCATAATGTCAGACCTTCGGGTCTGGCATTTTTTTTGTCTCTGTATGGACAAATATCAATTAAAATTAATCAATAGATAAACTAAAAAAATATACGTATTATGCAAAAAGGTAATATTGGGGTTACAACAGAAAACATTTTCCCTATCATCAAAAAGTTTTTGTACAGTGACCATGAGATTTTTCTGCGCGAGTTAGTATCCAATGCGGTAGATGCCACTCAGAAGCTGAATACGCTTGCTTCTATTGGCGAATTCAAAGGTGAACTGGGTGACTTAACTGTTCACGTTGAATTAGGCAAAGATACTATTACCATTTCTGACCGTGGTATCGGTTTGACTGCAGAAGAAATAGAGAAGTACATCAATCAAATAGCTTTCTCTGGAGCTAATGACTTCCTGGAGAAGTATAAGAACGATGCAAATGCCATTATCGGACATTTCGGACTTGGCTTCTACTCTGCCTTTATGGTTGCAAAGAAAGTGGAGATTATCACTAAATCATACAGAGACGATGCAAAAGCCGTAAAATGGACTTGTGATGGCAGCCCTGAATTCACTATTGAAGAAATAGAAAAAGCCGACCGTGGATCAGATATCATCTTATACATTGATGACGACTGCAAAGAATTCCTCGAAGAAGCACGTATCTCCGAACTTCTGAAGAAATATTGCAGCTTCCTTCCTGTTCCTATTGCATTTGGAAAAAAGAAAGAATGGAAAGACGGCAAACAGGTAGAAACGGCTGAAGATAATATAATCAATGACACCACTCCTTTGTGGACACGCAAACCTAGCGAACTTTCGGATGAAGATTACAAATCATTCTATAGCAAGCTATATCCGATGTCTGATGAACCACTCTTCTGGATTCACCTGAATGTGGATTATCCATTCCATCTGACTGGTATCCTCTACTTCCCGAAGGTAAAGAGCAATATTGAATTAAATAAGAACAAGATTCAGTTATATTGCAATCAAGTATATGTAACAGACTCTGTTGAAGGCATTGTGCCGGACTTCCTGACTTTGTTACATGGAGTAATAGATTCTCCGGATATTCCGTTGAACGTTTCCCGTTCATACTTGCAAAGCGACTCAAACGTGAAGAAGATTTCAACTTATATCACCAAGAAAGTTTCCGACCGTTTACAGTCTATATTCAAGAATGATCGTAAGCAGTTTGAAGAAAAGTGGAACGACTTGAAAATATTTATCAATTATGGAATGCTCACTCAAGAGGATTTCTATGATAAAGCACAAAAATTCGCCCTTTTCACCGATATAAATGACAAACATTACACATTCGAGGAATATCAGACCCTTATTAAAGATAACCAGACAGACAAAGATGGAAATCTAATCTATCTGTATGCAAATAACAAGGACGAACAATACAGCTATATTGAGGCTGCAACCAATAAAGGCTATAATGTCTTGCTCATGGATGGCCAGTTAGATGTAGCTATGGTAAGTATGTTGGAGCAAAAGCTTGAGAAATCCCGTTTCACCCGTGTAGACAGTGATGTTGTTGACAATCTGATTGTAAAAGAAGACAAGAAAGGTGAAACTCTGGAAGCCAACAAACAAGATGCAATCACAACAGCCTTCAAGAGCCAATTGCCTAAAATGGATAAGGTTGAATTCAATGTGATGACGCAAGCGTTGGGAGAAAATTCGGCTCCGGTCATGATTACTCAAAGCGAATATATGCGTCGTATGAAAGAAATGGCAAATATTCAAGCCGGAATGAGCTTCTACGGCGAAATGCCTGACATGTTCAATCTGATCCTGAATTCAGACCACAAGTTGATAAAACAAGTATTGAATGAAGAAGAGAATGCCTGTCAAGCAGAAGTAGCTCCGATACTCTCCGAAATGGATAACGTCAACAAACAACGTAATGAGTTGAAAGACAAACAGAAGGATAAAAAGGAAGAAGACATCCCAACAGCTGAAAAAGATGAATTAAACGATCTCGACAAGAAGTGGGATGATCTGAAAAGCAAGAAAGAAGCTATCTTTATCGGCTATGCAAGCAATAACAAAGTTATCCGCCAGCTTATCGATCTGGCCTTACTTCAAAACAATATGTTAAGAGGTGAAGCTTTGAATAACTTCGTAAAACGTAGCATTGAGCTGATTTAATATCGCCCCTTTAAACATTACACATACTTCAAGAAAGAGCATTCAACGTTAAATACACGTTGTAATGCTCTTTTTCAATTTAAAACGATCGGCAAAATATCGATTAATTGAAAAGTATTGTATATATTTGAACACTTAATAGACAAAAAATTCAATTGTTTGATTTGGGTTATGAGAAAGATTTTTTTAGTGTTCATTACTTTATGGCTGATTATCCCGGCTATCCATGCCCAAAAAGTAGGACTTGTATTAAGCGGTGGTGGCGCCAAAGGAATGACGCACATCGGCATCATTCGCGCATTGGAAGAAAACAACATCCCTATTGACTACATTGCTGGTACTTCCATGGGAGCCATTATCGGCTCCTTGTATGCCATGGGATACTCTCCTGACGACATGGTAGAACTGCTCAAATCGGAGGACTTTAAACGATGGTATTCCGGAGAAGTGGAAGAGAAATACGTATATCATTTCAAAAAGAATCTTCCCACTCCCGAATTTTTCAATATTCGTTTTTCATTCAAAGATTCACTGAAGAGTTTAAAACCTCAATTCCTGCCTACCAGTGTTGTCAACCCGATTCAAATGAATCTCGTGTTTGTTGACCTATATGCACGTGCTACGGCCGCTTGTAAGGGAGATTTTGATAAACTTTTTGTTCCTTTCCGTTGCATTGCGTCCGATGTGTACAATAAAAAACAGTTAGTCATGAAGGAAGGAGATTTAGGAGATGCCGTCAGAGCTTCCATGAGCTTCCCTTTCATGTTTAAACCCATTGAAATAGACAATGTACTGGCCTACGATGGAGGTATCTATAATAACTTTCCCACGGACGTCATGAGAGATGATTTTCATCCGGATGTCATTATAGGAAGCGTTGTATCCACCAATCCCACTAAACCCAAGGAAAATGACCTCATGAGTCAAATTGAGAATATGGTGATGCAGAAAACCGACTATTCTATTCCGGACTCTATGGGGATTTTAATGACGTTCAAATATGACAACGTCAATCTGATGGATTTTCAACGCATCGACGAATTACATGATATAGGATATAATCGAACCATCAGCATGATGGATTCTATCAAAAGCCGTATCCATCGGCGTGTGAATCTGGACAATATTCGTTTAAGGAGAATGGTATACCGTAGTAATTTCCCGGAACTACGTTTTAAAAATATCATCATTGATGGAGCTAATCCACAACAACAGGCATATATGAAGAAAGAATTTCATAAGTCGGATAACAAAGAATTCACCTATGAAGATTTAAAGCAAGGTTATTTTCGATTGCTATCAGATAAAATGATTTCAGAAATCATACCGCATGCAATTTATAATCCAGAAGATGACACCTATGATCTGCATTTAAAAGTCAAACTGGAAAACAACTTTGCTGTACGGCTGGGAGGTAACATATCCACCTCCAATTCGAATCAGATCTACCTGGGACTTAGTTATCAGGACTTAAACTACTATGCCAAAGAGTTTATTCTTGACGGGCAACTTGGAAAGGTATATAACAACGTGCAATTTATGGCAAAAATAGACTTTGCCACTGCCATTCCTACCTCGTATCGTCTTATAGGTTCGATCAGTACTTTCGACTATTTTAAGAAGGACAAACTTTTTTCGCGAAATAACAAACCGGCCTTTAACCAGAAAGACGAACGTTTCTTGAAATTACAGGTTGGATTACCTTTCCTTTCGAGCAAGCGAGCAGAGTTTGGAGTAGGAATTGCAAGAATAGAGGATAAATATTTTCAAAAAAGTGTCATTGACTTCGGAAATGACAAATTTGATAAAAGCCGCTATGATTTATTTGGTGGATCAATTAGTTTTAATGGAAGTACTCTTAATTCCAAACAATATCCTACACGTGGATACAGAGAAGCCCTTGTAGCCCAGATTTTCGTTGGAAAAGAACGATTCTATCCGGGCGAAGGAAGTACGACCAGTAACAACAAAGATCATCACTCCTGGCTGCAATTATCTTATATGAAAGAGAAATATCATAATATGAGTGAACATTGGGTTTTAGGATGGTATTTGAAAGCCCTGTATGCCTCCAAAAACTTCTCCGAGAACTATACGGCCACAATGATGCAAGCTGGAGAGTTTTCTCCTACATTACATAGCAAATTGACTTACAACGAAGCCTTTCGTGCCAATCAATTTGTCGGAGCCGGCATTCGGCCTATTTACCGTTTAAGCCAGATGTTCCATCTTCGGGGAGAAT
>OBWA01000823.1_pt1 | contig 7403 bp, 7 predicted proteins | sample 1501281 | NCBI WGS metagenome assembly OBWA01 (sample SAMEA2580035, study PRJEB22360) | human gut metagenome | biome: human gut; feature: human-associated habitat; material: faeces | place: Denmark | collected 2008/2010 | reverse complement strand
GTTCATCACCTGCGGCGAGGGCGGTGGCACCGGTACCGGCGCTGCTCCCATCGTTGCCGATATCGCGATGAACGAGGTCGGTGCGCTGACCGTCGCCGTCGTGACCAAGCCCTTCACCTTCGAGGGCCGCAAGCGCAAGAAGAGCGCCGAGGAGGGCATTAAGACCCTCTCCGATTGCGTCGACACCATGATCGTCATTCCTAACGATAAGCTGCTCGACATCGCCGAGAAGAAGACCACCATGCTCGAGGCCTTCGCGATTGCCGATGGTGTCCTTTCCCAGGGCACCCAGGGCATCACCGACCTCATCACCGTCCCCGGTATCATCAACCTGGACTTCGCCGATGTTAAGACCATCATGAAGCAGGCCGGTCCCGCCATGAGGGGTATCGGTACCTCTTCTGGGGATACCCGTGCCGTCGATGCTGCCCAGCAGGCCATCTCCAGCCCGCTGCTCGAGAGCTCCATCGATGGTGCCACGCGCGTGCTGCTCTCCATCGCCGGTTCCAAGGACCTGGGCATCCAAGAGATCAGCGACGCCGCCGACGTTGTCGCCAATGCCGTCGATCCCGAGGCCAACATCATCTTCGGTACCGTTGTCGACGAGTCCCTGGGCGACCAGGTGCGTATCACCGTCATCGCTACGGGCTTCTCCGACTCCAACGTCAACCGCCAGGACGAGCTCTTTGCTGCTCAGCAGTCTCAGAGCAAGGCCGCTGCCTCCGCTGAGCCGCAACGCACCGCTCCGGCCACCAGTCCGGCTCAGGCCGCTCCGACCCGCAACGTTGGTGGCACCGAGCTTCCTAACTTCGGCAACGATCAGTTCGAGCTTCCCGACTTCCTGAAGCGCGGTAGCTTCTAAGTCGTTCTTTGCATTGTTGTGCACAGGGGCGTGTCCGTATGGACGCGCCCTTTTTATTTCGACTTTGTAAACTAGAACCTCCAATCTCTTTACGTTCCCTTTACGATTGCCTCCAGCGCAGCAGGTATCCTTTTAGAGAAGTATGACAGCCGTATAAACGCGGGCTGTAGCGGCGATGCCGCGGTACTTGTGTTATTAGGAGGCTTTAGTATGGCAGCACGTGCGGACAACGTTTCGCGTGTCGACCATGATGGAGTTACGTTGGTGGAGGGCGCGACATCCGATGTTCGCTTTGCCTTCACCGAGCGCGCCGGTGGCGTTTCCGAAGATGCGTACTCCTCACTCAACTTGGGCTCGCATGTTGGCGATGACCCCTTTGCTGTTCAAGAAAATCGTCGTCGTGCGCTCGAAGCTATGGGTGCCGCCGAGTGCGAGCACAACCTGCTCGTTCCCAATCAGGTCCATGGTGATCATATCGTTGCGGTGACCTCGAACGGCGCCGATGACCTTGAGGACGTTCGCGAGCAGATTGCCGAGGGCTGTGATGCCATCGTCTGCACGGCGCATAACGTGCCCGTGCTGCTCTGCTTTGCCGACTGCGTTCCCGTGGTGCTGGTGGCCCCTGGCGGATTTGCCGTGGTGCACTCCGGTTGGAAGGGCACGATTGCACGTATTTCTGCCAAGGCGTGCCAGGCGCTTTGCGATGCTGCCGGCTGCGATGCGAGCAACGTTTCCGCCTATATCGGCCCCCATATCTTGGGTGACGAATATGAGGTATCCCAGGAACTCATGGATCGCTTTGCCGCCGAGTTCTCTTGCATCGATGCGAGTGCCTCTCGCATGCTCGATCTTTCCGCTGCCATTCGCGAGGCGCTGGTAGATGTCGGTGTCGACGCGGATAATATCGTGGATACCCAGCTTTCGACTGTGCGTCAGAACGACCGCTTTTATTCCTACCGTAACGAGGACGGCACCTGTGGGCGCCATGCTGCGATCGGCGTGATGCTATGAGAAAGATCGTATCGGTCCTGAGCGCCGCTGTGCTTACGCTTACGCTGTGCGCCTGTTCTTCGGGATCTTCTACCTCTTCCATTACCGTCGCCGGCTCCACGACCTGCCTTCCTATCGCCGAGATTGCGGCCGAGGGCTTTAAGGAGGAGACCGGCATCGACGTGCTCGTTTCCGGTTTGGGTTCTTCCGCTGGCATCGAGGCCGTCAGCGCCGGCACAGCCGATATCGCCAGCTCCTCCCGTGGACTCAATGCCGACGAACAGGATCTGGGCCTGACTCCCATCGTCATTGCCCACGACGGTATCGCGGTCATCGTGAACGACGATAACCCGGTCGATAACCTCTCGACCGAGCAGCTCCGCGATATTTACGCCGGCAAGATCACCAACTGGAAAGAAGTCGGTGGCGAGGACCTGAGGATCCAGGTCATCAATCGAGATGAGGCGTCCGGCACGCGTGAGGCCTTCCGCACCATCGTGATGGACGGCACCCCGTTCGATCGCCGCTCGGCCGTTCTTTCGGGCACGGGCCAGGTGCGCGACGTGGTATCTCGTTCGCGCGGTGCCATTGGCTACATTTCGCTGGGCTTCGTCGATAGCCTCAACGCCAAGACCTCGGTCAAGGCCGTCTCGGTCAATCATGTTGAGGCGTCCGAGAAGACGGTCGCGAGCGGCGGCTATCCCATCTCACGCGACCTTTACTTCTTTGTGAAGGGTGCGCCTTCGCAGCAGGCGCAGGATTACATCGACTATGTGACGTCCGAAAAGATGGACAAGCAGATTCGCGAGGCGGGCTTTATTCCCGTCACCAACGACGAGAAGGGGAGTGAGTAGCATGGAAGCACAGGAAAACTCCCAGACTGAGCAGAATGTTCAGACGCCCAAGAAGTGCGAGCTGGCGCTCGTATCGCACAGTACCTATATCAAGGAGAAGGCGCTGCAGTGGATCTTCTTTGCCTGCGCGTTCTTGGCGGTCGTTACCGTCATCCTGATTTTTGTCTTTACCACGTACTCGGCGCTGCCCGTCTTTACCGACATCGGTCTGGCGGACTTCTTTAGCTTTACGTGGGCGCCTTCCGAGGGCCACTACGGCATCTTGTCGCTGCTCGGGTCTGGTGACCGTCGGTGCGCTCGCCATGGGCGTGCCGCTGGGCGTGGGTACGGCCGTTTACCTGGTCGAGATTGCCAGCAAGCGCGTGCGCAAGCTCATCAGCCCCGCCGTTGACCTGCTGGCGGGCATACCCTCCATCATCTACGGCTTCTTTGGCATGATCATCATCCGCCCGTTTATCGCACAACTGACCGGCGGCCTTGGTTTTGGTGCGCTGACGGCGTGGTTTGTGCTCGCCATCATGATCGTCCCTACCATCACCACGCTCACCATCGATGCTCTCAATTCCATTCCCATGGGCATTCGCGAGGCATCGTATGCCATGGGCGCCACCAAGTGGCAGACCATCTATAAGGTCGTGCTACCTGCCGCGAAGCTGGGTATCGTTGATGCCATCGTGCTGGGTATGGGCCGTGCCATCGGCGAGACCATGGCCGTGCTCATGGTCGTAGGTAACGCCCCGGTTATTCCCGACAGCATTGCGAGCCCCATCTCGACGCTCACGAGCCAGATTGCGCTCGACATGAGCTATTCCTCGGGTCTGCACCGCTCGGCGCTGTTCGGCATGGGTGTGGTCCTGTTTATCATCTCCGCCACGCTGGTGGGCATCGTCCGTCTGATTTCCAAGAAGAAGAGGGGGTAGGCTATGTCCGATTCCGTTGACACGACGGTCGATACGACCTCGTCGCGCGAGCGCATCAAGCGTGCCCTTTCCCACGGCAAGAAGGGCCGCATCAACAAGGACCTGTCCAACAAGATCATGCTTGGCGTGTTCCGTGCCGCTGCCTACATCACCACGCTGGTGCTGGTCGCTATCATCGCCTACGTGGTCATCAACGGCCTGCCACACATCTCGCTCGACTTTATCTTCGGTTGGCCCCAGGGCGTCAACGCCGAGGGCGGTATTTGGCCCACGATCGTCTCGACCGTCTATGTGACGGCGCTCGCCATGCTTATCTGCACGCCGATCGCTGTGCTGGCAGCCGTCTATCTGGCCGAGTACGCCAAGCAGGGCAAGGTCGTCGAGCTCATTCGCTACGCTGCTGACGCTTTGGCCTCGGTGCCCTCCATCGTTATGGGTCTGTTTGGCTACGCCTTGTTTGTCGAGGCCATGGGCTTGGGCCTTTCGATGGTCTCTGCCGCCCTGGCACTCGCGCTCTTGATGCTTCCCATCGTCATGCGCACCACCGAAGAGGCCATTCGCGCCGTTCCGCGCTATATCCGTTGGGGCGCGTACGGCCTGGGCGCCACCAAGTGGCAGGTTGTCTCCAAGATCGTGCTTCCTTCTGCCTTTGGCCGTATTGCCACGGGCATCGTCCTCGCCATCGGCCGTGCCATTGGCGAGACCGCGGTGGTGCTCTACACCATGGGGCAGGCCATCAATCTACCTATTTCGCCGCTCGATTCCGGCCGCCCCATGACGGTTCACCTGTACCTGCTTGCCAACGACGGCATCAACATGAACGCAGCCTACGGCACCGCGCTCTTGCTGATGGTGATCATTTTGGCCTTCAACCTGTTTGCGCGCTTCCTGTCGCGCAAGCGTCGCTAGTTAAGGAGTCCCATGTCCGTTTATCAGTCCGCTCCCACGCTGGAGCAAGCGGCCATTACGGCCAAGGATTTCAACTTTTGGTACGGTGACTTTCATGCGCTGACGGGGCTCGACCTCAACATCGCCAAAAACGCCATCACCTCGTTTATTGGCCCTTCGGGCTGCGGCAAATCGACGTTTTTGCGCTGCATCAACCGCATGAACGACCTGATCGAGGGCACGCGCATCGAGGGCACCATGACGCTCGACGGCAACGATATCTATGCCGAGGGTGTCGACCCGGTCGATCTCCGTCGTCGCGTGGGCATGATCTTTCAGCAGCCCAACCCGTTTCCTAAATCCATCTACGAGAATGTCGCCTTTGGCCCTCGTCTGCAGGGCGTGACTAGCAAAAGCGACCTCGATGACATCGTGGAAGAATCGCTCAAGCGCGCCAACCTCTGGAAAGAGGTATCCAATCAGCTCAACAAGGATGGTTTGGCACTCTCGGGCGGTCAGCAGCAGCGTCTGTGCATCGCGCGCGTGCTCGCGGTGCAACCCGATGTCCTCCTGATGGACGAGCCATCGACCCCACGTCTGTCTCTAAGGTCGAGGGTCTGATGGCCGAGCTGGCGCCCGAGATGACGATCATCATCGTCACGCATTCAATGCAGCAGGCAGCTCGTATTAGCGACTACACCGCATTCTTCTTGCAGGAAGTTGCCGGCGAGCCCGCCACGCTCATCGAGTATGGTCAAACCGACGCGATCTTCACCAGTCCGGTGGACTCGCGGACGGAAGACTATATCACCGGCCGCTTTGGCTGATCGGTGCGACTAGTCCCAAGCTGATCGGACCTGGTCCGGTGTATATTCACTGTGCGGGCGGCATGACCGCACCCAACTGATTGGAGTGAACCATGCGCAAACTGTTTTCCCGTCAGCTCGTCGAGGCCCGTCACGAGATGCTGAGCATCTATGAGGCCGTCGATCTGGCCCTCCACGATGCCGTTAAGGCCTATGTGACCGACGACCGCAAGCTCGCCACCAAGACCAAGAAGCGCACGCTTTCGATTGACGCGCGCTGCGCTAACCTGGAGGCCGTGTGCTACAACCTGATCGCCACGCAGTCACCGGTCGCCTCCGACTTCCGCTTGCTGCAGACGATTATCTACGTCGACTTTAACCTGCAGCGCATGACCGATAAGGTTCGCCAGATCTGCCGCGCCACGCGTCATATGATCAAGGCCGACATCTCGCTGCCCCAGGAGCTCGTCGGTACGGTCGAGGCCGAGGCTGAGGCCGTCTACCAGGTGCTGGGCTCTTCGCTTTCTGCGCTCGTCACTAACGACATGTCCATCATCTGCAGCCTGGCCGTCGAGGACGAGCCGGTGCATGCGGCGTACGAGAAGTTCTTCCGCACCTTTAACCGCATGGACACGGGCGATTTTATGGACGACGACAGCAACTATGACGACCTGCGCCGCGCCATCATGGTTTCGCGCTACCTCGATCGCATCGCCTCGATTTCCATCGATGCCGCCTGCCGTCTGACCTTCCTGTTGACTGGTCAGCGCATGAATGCCGGCGATATCGCCCGCACTGATGAGGATGAGCTCGAGAGCATGCGCGTGCCTTCGGGCGAGGGTGTTATCATGAGGCCCGCCGTCGACGCTCGCTACGTTGCCAAGGTGCCCGCTAACGAGGTCAGCGAGGGTCTTCGCTACCTGCTCGATCATCTTGAGGATGAGGACGATGGCGAGGACGACGAGGAGTAAGTAACCCCGTTCGTCGAAAGATTGTAAATACCTAAGTGAGCGCGGCCTTGCACATGCGGGGCCGCGCTCTTGCGTTAGCATGGGACTACTTGTTTGGCTGTCAGCGGAGGCGATTAGCAATGGATAACTATTTGGACTTGATGCGCGCTCGCCGCGAGCAGATTCTGGAACGTTTTTATGCGGCGCTCGATCGCGCAGGCCGTCCCCACGACGCCGCCGTGTCCAAGACCGTTGGTGTCGATGAGACCGTTGCCGCCATCCAGGCGGGGTATCGCCATTTTGCCGAGAACCGCCCGCAGGAGCTGGTTCGCAAGCTCACGGGTCTGGCGGAGCATCCGGAGCTGCCCGAGGTGCGCTTCGATATGATCGGCAACCTGCAGACCAATAAGATCAATGCGGTGCTGGGCTCAGCCGAGCTGATTCACTCGGTGGGTTCGCTGCATCTGGCGCAGGCGATCTCGAGCCGTGCTGTCCGCAAGATTGAGGCAGGCGAGCTCGCCGGCCCCCAGCGTGTGCTCATCGAGGTCAATGTGAGTGGTGAGGAGTCGAAGGGAGGCTTTTCGCCCGATGAGATTCGCGCCGCCGCGGGTGAGCTTGCGGAACTTGAGGGAATTTGCGTGCAGGGGCTTATGACTATGGCGCCCCGGGGGAATAAGGATGTGGCACGCCGCACCTTTGCGGGGCTTCGTGAGCTGAGGGATGAGCTGGAGGCGGCGCATCCCGATTTGAACCTGCCTGAGCTTTCCTGCGGCATGAGCGAGGACTTTGAGTCTGCCCTTGAGGAGGGCTCTACGCTCGTTCGCCTGGGCAGGGTAGTATTTAGCCCGGAGTTTGCAGTAAAATAAGGCTCTGAAGTGCGCACTGATTATCGGGGCGCCTGCACTAAACCGCGAGAGGACACAACCATGGGCTTCCTTGACGAGATTAAAAATAAAATGCACCTGGGCGGCCAGCAGGGTTACGACCAGGGTTATGGCCAGGACGACGACTACGGCTACGATGACGGCTATGACGATAGTTATCAGGGCAACGGCTACAGCGGTGCTTCGGGCGAGGGCTTCTACACCCAAGACGAGCCGAGCAACGGCCTGCTTGGTCAGACGCGCCGCGGT
>OBWA01000807.1_pt1 | contig 7608 bp, 7 predicted proteins | sample 1501281 | NCBI WGS metagenome assembly OBWA01 (sample SAMEA2580035, study PRJEB22360) | human gut metagenome | biome: human gut; feature: human-associated habitat; material: faeces | place: Denmark | collected 2008/2010 | reverse complement strand
TTGGATGCCAGCGAGGCATCTGTGGGCGATATTCTGACTGTCGAGTTTACCGATAGCTTCTGCTATGAGCTTATCGGCCATGTTGTGGAGTAGGAGAGCATCGTGGCAAACGAGAGCAATAAGGAACTGACGAGTGTTTGGACGCCCGCCAACATCGTGACGTGCGTTCGCATCGTCTTTATCCCGGTGTTCATGATCGTGTCGGCGCTTTCTCACACGAGTGTTGCCGGTACGGATTGGAGCACCTTCGACGGCCCGCTCGCCGCCGCTGCCTTTATTCTGTATGTGATCCTGTCGTGCACCGATAAGGTCGACGGTTATCTGGCGCGTTCGCGCAACGAGATCACCGACTTCGGTAAATTCTTGGACCCCATCGCCGATAAGCTGCTCGTGTTTTCGGCCCTGCTGCTGTTCTTGGATTTTGGCGCGGTGACCGTGTGGTCCGTGTTCATTATCCTGTTCCGTGAGCTTCTGGTGAGCGCCCTTCGCATGGTCGCGAGTGCGGCCGGTGTGGTCGTTGCGGCCGATAAGCTCGGCAAGTACAAGACGGCGACCACGATGGTCTCCATCTGCGGTTACCTGTGCGTTTTTGCTATGGCCGGCTTGCACCTTGGCCCGGTGGCGCTGACGCTCGGCATCTACTCGGTGTCGCGCTTCCTGTATGCCGTTGCCGTTGTCTTGACCGTTATCTCGGGCGCCCAGTACTTCTGGAACTGCCGCAAGATCGTCTTTTCGGTCTAGGTCCTGGTGGGTATGACGGACTCTTTTGAGCAGATTTCCGCACATAACGAGGAGCTGGCGCGCGATATCGTCGAGCGCGCGAGCGCTCGGGGTGTGACGGTTTCGACGGCTGAATCGCTGACGGCGGGTATGATCGCCTCGACGATTGCGGATATCCCGGGCGCCTCGGCGGTGCTGCGTGGCGGTGCGGTGACCTACTGCGATGAGATTAAGCATCGCGTGCTGGGTGTTGAGCAGGAGACGCTCGACCGCTACACCGCGGTGTCGCATCAAACTGCGCGCGAGATGGCGTCGGGTTCGCTGGAACTGTACCAGAGCGATATTGCAGTGAGCGCAACGGGTTATGCCGGCCCCGGCGGTGGTACTGAGGACGATCCTGCTGGCACTTTCTATATTGGCTGGGCACATCGTTCCGCCGATGGGGGAGTGCCGGTCGTGGACTCTGTGCGCTGCCACTATGAGGGCGACCGTTCGTGTGTTCGTGCCCATGCGGTCACGGAGGCATTGGGTCGCATTGCGCTTGTGCTCAACCCTATGGAATAGACGTGTTTTAAGGGGCCTCCGGGCCCCTTAATTGTGGAGATAGGGACCTCCGGCGAATTTTATCTTTGTGCAGGTAGTTGTCGTATTTTTCCTCGTCATGATTTTCTTGGTTCGCCTGCGGTCAAGATTTTGGTCAGTGTTTGGTCGGCGTTTGGTTGGGTTTTGGAAAGGTCGGCTGCATATGATTTATCTGAACGGTTGACCACGAACAGCCGTTCGTTTATTATCGATGCAGGTTGTTAAGAGGAGGGCTATTCATGGCCAAGAATTCAGGTCCCGTACGTACCGTTCATGCTCGCACTACGGGTAAAGAGCGCGATGAGATGATCGCCACCACCAAGGCCGAGATCGAGAAGAAATTCGGCCAGGGTTCTATCATGAGGTACGGCGACGGTGGCCCCGAGCTCGAGGTCGAGGCCATCCCTACGGGCGCTCTGGCACTCGATGCCGCTCTGGGTATCGTCGGTGTGCCTCGCGGCCGAATCGTCGAGATCTACGGTCCCGAGTCCTCCGGTAAGACGACGCTTTCGCTTGAGATCTTGGCCGAGGCCCAGGCAATGGGTGGCGTTGTGGCATTTATCGATGCCGAGCACGCGCTCGATCCCACGTATGCCGCGCGCATCGGCGTGGATATCGATGAGGTGCTCATTTCCCAGCCCGATACGGGTGAGCAGGCGCTCGAGATTGTTGACATGCTTGTGCGTTCTGGTGCCATCGATGCCATCGTTGTCGACTCCGTCGCCGCGCTGACCCCGCGTGCCGAGATCGAGGGAGAAATTGGCGACACTACGGTCGGTCTTCAGGCTCGCCTGATGAGCCAGGCGCTCCGCAAGCTCGCCGGCTCACTGTCCAAGTCCAACACGACGTGCATCTTCATTAACCAGCTGCGTGAGAAGATCGGCGTCATGTTCGGCAACCCCGAGACCACGACGGGCGGTCGCGCCCTTAAGTTCTTCTCTTCGGTCCGTATTGACATTCGCCGCATCGACAGCATTAAGCTTAAGGACGAGGTTATCGGTAACCGCGTGCGCGCCAAGGTCGTTAAGAACAAGGTGGCAGCTCCGTTCCGTTCTGCTGAGTTCGACATCATGTACGGTACGGGCATCTCTAAGGAGGGCTCGATTCTGGACATGGCTGTCGAGTGTGGCATCTGCAAGAAGATGGGCTCCTGGTTTGCCTATGGCGAGGACAAGCTCGGCAACGGTCGCGAGGCCGCTAAGGCGTTCCTGCGCGAACATCCCGATTGCGCCGACGAGATTGAGCATAAGGTCCGCCTTGCCTGCGGGCTTGAGTTTGATGACGATGCTCCGTCCGAGGTGGAGCTGACCGATCAGCCTGCGCCTGAGGAGTTTGATGAGCTTTACGCCATCGATGGCTCTGCCATGCTCGATGATGACGACGAGTAACGGATTCTCGTATGTCGTATACGGTGACCGAGGCCACGGTCGTCTTTCCCGATAAGAAGGCGGCCTCCTCGTTCTCGAACGGGTATGCGTCCAAAAAGCCTTGCGCACATATCGATTGTGAGCTTGAGGAGGGTTTTGAGCGGTCCATTTGGATTCCCGTGCGGGTCGCGCGCCTGTATGTCAAAAACCGCCCCGATCTTCCCTGTGATTGGGACAACTTTCGTGAGGCGGTGCAGTTCATCGAGCGTAAATGTGCACTTACCATGGTGACCGAGATGTTATCGCGCCGCGACCATGCGACGGGTGAGGTCCGTGACAAGCTGGCTCGCTACGGCTTTCACCAGCCCGCGATCGATTTCGCCGTCGAGCGCGCCACCGAGTATCGCTTTTTAGACGAGAACCGCTTTTGCTCGTACTTTATCGAGGAACGCAAGCGGCGTGGTTGGGGACAGCGTAAAATCGAGACCGAGCTCAAGCGCCGTCATGTCGAGCTCGATGACATTCCCGGTTATCCCGAGGATTATTTTGCCGTCGAAGACGATTTGGCGCGTGCGTCAGCCCTGCTCGCCAAGCGGCGTGTTCCAGAGACGCGCGGATTCGAAAAACTGGTTCGGTTTTTGATGGGCAAGGTCTTTTGTTATGACGTGCCCGCCGATGCCGTTAAGGCACGTCTCGATGCCGAATGCGAGGAATGTGCGCTTTAGGCGTATGCGTTTTGTGGCCCTGCCGTTCACCGCGTTTTAGCCGCCGTACTGGGGCCATTTATTTGACAGTTGTTGTGGTTCAACGTACGATAAACACTGTCATTTGCTTTGTGATATGTGCTCATCTGTGATGAGTTTGTTTATATGTATATCTGTATCCGACCCGCATAAGCTGCGCCCATATTACTCAAATGTCGCGAGCCGTTCGTAAGGACGGTTCGCTTTGTTGTGTAACGAATCCATAAAAAGGAGTGAGCATGCCTATCATCGCAGCGCTCGTTGGCATCGTTTTGGGTGCTATCGCCGCCATTGCCTACATGCGCACCGCCAAGCAGGGTAGTCTTCACGAGGCCGACGAAAAGATCCAGTCGGCACACGCACAGGCTGAGTCCCTGATCGGTGATGCAAAGCGTCAGGCCGAGACCCTCAAAAAAGAGGCTCTGCTCGAGGCTAAAGAGGAGATCATCAAAAACAAGCAGGCCGCCGAGGCCGAGGACAAGCAGCGTAAGAACGAGATTCGTACGCTCGAGAACCGCGTGATGCAGCGCGAGGAATCCCTCGATCGCCGTAACGACGCTCTCGACAAGCGCGAGCATCAGCTGTCCAGCCAGGCCGGTCAGGTCGAGAAGCGTTCCCGTGAGCTCGAGGAGCTCTGCGCAAAGCAGACCTCCGAGCTCGAGCGTATCGCCGACCTTACCCGCGAGGACGCCCACAAGGAGCTCCTCGATAAGGTGCGCGGCGAGGTCACCCACGAGGCCGCCACGATCATTCGCGCGTCCGAGCAGCAGGTTCGCGCTGAGTGCCACAAGACCGCCCAGGAGATTCTGTCCCTGGCTATTCAGCGCTGCGCTGCCGACCACACTGCCGAGGTCACCGTTACCTCCGTGCACATTCCCTCCGATGACCTCAAGGGCCGTATCATCGGTCGCGAGGGTCGCAACATCCGCACCTTCGAGCAGGTTTCCGGCGTCAACCTCGTGATCGACGACACGCCCGAGACCGTCGTTCTTTCGAGCTTCGACCCGGTCCGTCGTGAGACTGCCCGTGTCGCCCTCGAGAATCTCATCGCCGACGGCCGCATTCACCCTGCCCGCATCGAGGAGATGTATCACAAGGCTGCCGACTTGGTTCAGCAGCGCGTGCGCGAGGCTGGCGAGCAGGCTGCCTTCGATACTGGCATCCACGACCTGCACCCCGAGATCGTCAAGACCCTTGGTGCCCTGCGCTACCGTACTTCGTTTGGTCAGAACGTGCTTCAGCACTCCCTAGAGGTCTCTGATCTGTGCGGCGTGATGGCTTCCGAGCTTGGCCTGGACGTTGTGACCGCCAAGCGCGCCGGCCTGCTGCACGACCTGGGCAAGGCAATTGACCACGACGTCGAGGGCCCGCATGCCGTCATCGGCGCCGAGCTTGCCCGTCGTTATGGCGAGAAGCCCGTTATCGTCCACGCTATCGAGGCTCACCATGCCGATGTCGACCCCAACACGGTGCTCGATGTCCTGGTACAGGCCGCCGATGCTGTCTCTGCCTCTCGCCCCGGTGCCCGTCGCGAGTCTGCCGAGAACTACATCAAGCGTCTTGAGAAGCTCGAGGAGATCGCCAACTCTCATGATGGCGTCGAGCGTACCTATGCCATGCAGGCTGGTCGCGAGGTCCATGTCATGGTTCAGCCGGACAAGATCTCCGATGCCCAGTCCACGGTCCTGGCTCACGATATCGCCCATCAGATTGAGGAAGAGATGGAGTATCCCGGTCAGGTGCGCGTCGTCGTGATTCGCGAGAGCCGCGCTGTCGATATCGCTAAATAACATGAGCGACGCGAACGAGCTCATCTCATTTATCGCGTCGATGTCGGGGGAGGGCAACCTTCGCGTCGAGGAGAACCTTGGCGAGGGGTATGTCCGCCTCCGTGTTTCGGAGGCCGAGCGGCGCCAGGCAAAGCACGACATTCAACATGTCGAGGATATCGTCATCGAAATGCTCCGGAATGCTCGCGATGCTGGCGCCGACAAGGTCTATCTCGCCACGACCAAGGAAGATGGCGTCCGCACGCTTGTCTTTCTGGATAACGGTTCGGGCGTTCCGCAGGATATGCAAGAGCGAATCTTCGATGCCCGCGTTACCTCCAAGCTCGAGAGCATGAAGATGGACCGTTGGGGCGTTCACGGTCGTGGCATGGCATTGTTTTCGATCAAGCAGAACACCGACGAGGCCCGCGTGGTCACGTCCGGTGTCGATCTTGGTTCAGCCTTTAAGGTGAGCGTTGCGGCCGACCGCCTCAGCGAGCGTGCCGATCAGTCTAGCTGGCCCCAGGCCGTCAAGGATGAGGGCGGACGTTATGTCTGTGCTCGCGGTCCGCATAATATTATTCGCGCTGCCTGTGAGTTTGCGCTCGAGGAGCTGCGTGGTTGCGATGTCTATCTTGGTTCTCCGTCTGAGATTGCCGCGACCCTTTATGCTCAGGCGTCAAGTCGGCTCGATACGTCTCGTCTCCTGTTTATTGATGACGAGAGCGAGCTTCCGGTTGTCGATCGTTTAGGCCTTGCCTCTGATGCCGAGGACTTTATTCGTATCTGCTCGGGTTTGGGTCTTGAGATGTCCGAGCGCACGGCACATCGCATTTTGGCAGGGCAGATTAAGCCCGTTCGCGGTGTGACCGCGCGTCTGCTGCGCGAGCGTGATTCGTCCTCGCATGCGCCGGCTCCTGTCGATCTCGCGAAGGATCGTCGCGGGCTTCGTATTGCCAAGGATGACATGGCACAGTTTTCGCGTGCTGTGGAGCGCGACTTTAATGACCTTGCCGCCCGGTACTATCTCAACCTTTGCGGCGACCCAAAGATTCGCGTTTCGCGTGATCGAATCACTGTGACCTTCGATCTTGCCAAAGAGGAATAGTGCCTTTACCGAGTCCACTCGGTACGATACAGTTATTGCAGTTAAAACGTACTTTTAAACGCAGGAGTTTCTTCATGGATTGCCTGAAGGTATCAAGCAAATCATCGCCCGCGTCCGTTGCCGGCGCCATCGCCGGCATGGTCAAGGATGGTGTGCCCGTCAACATTCAGTGTGTCGGCGCCGGTGCGGTCAACCAGGCCATAAAGGCTGTGGCTATCGCGCGCGGTTTTTTGATTCCAACCGGTTTTGATATTTCCTGCGCGCCCGTGTTCTCCGACATCCTTATTAACGGGGAGTCGCGCACGGCCATCCGTCTTTCTATTTACGTTCACCAGATCAATCGAGCTGCTATGGATAACGTCGTCATGGATGATGTTAAGCCTGTGGCATAGCTTCTGCTTGCCTCGATTCGCCCCCCCTCTCCATCGTTAGGACTTATGCACATGGACCAGCGTTCCGTACGCGATATTCTTGCCGGTAAAACCTACTTTATCCGCACCTTTGGCTGCCAGATGAATCAGCACGACTCTGAGCGCGTGAGCGGTCTGCTCGATTCGTATGGTTGCCTCATGGCGCTCGATCCCGAGCATGCCGATATTGTTGTCTTCATGACATGCTGCGTGCGCGAGGCCGCCGATACTCGCCTGTACGGTCAGTGCAACTCTTGTAAGAGCCTCCCGCCCTCACCCTCGGGCAAGCGTGTGGTTGCCGTTGGTGGTTGCATCGCGCAGCGCGATGGCGAGGGCCTGCTCACCAACGTCGATAACGTCAATGTCATCTTTGGTACGCATTCCATCGCACATGTGGCCGAGCTCATTGCCGAGGCGTTCCTTGATGGCAAGCGTCATATCCGCACCAATGAGCATGAGGATACGGATGCCATGAGCATGCCGTGGCATCGCGAGACCCAGTATCACGCCTGGGTGCCCATTATGACGGGCTGCAATAATTTCTGTACCTATTGCATCGTGCCGTACGTGCGCGGTCGCGAAAAGAGCCGCCCCTTCGAGGAAATTGTCGACGAGGTGACCGGTTTGGTGCGCCAGGGCGTGCGCGAGATTACGCTGCTGGGCCAAAACGTTAACTCATATGGTCGCGATCTGTTTGGCAAGCCGCGTTTTGCCGATCTGCTGCGTGCCGTGGGTGATACGGGTGTGGAGCGCATCTTCTTTACCTCTTCTCATCCTAAGGATCTGCTGCCCGAGACCATCGACGCCATGGCCGAGACGCCCGCCGTCATGCCGCAGCTTCACTTGGCCGTTCAGTCGGGCTCCACGCGTATCCTCAAAGAGATGAATCGCCGTTATACACGCGAGGAC
>OBWA01000803.1_pt1 | contig 7616 bp, 4 predicted proteins | sample 1501281 | NCBI WGS metagenome assembly OBWA01 (sample SAMEA2580035, study PRJEB22360) | human gut metagenome | biome: human gut; feature: human-associated habitat; material: faeces | place: Denmark | collected 2008/2010 | reverse complement strand
TGAAAACCAGTATTATCAACGGCTCGGAAGTGTCTAGATTATCCGTGGCGATTCAGTCGTGGTAGTGTCGGCATGCTTGCTATAGCAGATTCAACAGCAGAAAATCAGGGTAAAATTACACTGGATTCTATGTGGGTAGATGCAAATGACACTACCGCAATGCGAGATATAGCTAGCAACAGCGCCATTGACTTCGGTACAGGTGTGGGAGTTGGTACTGATAGTTATAGTGGTGCAGGGAAAAATGCAACAGCAATTAACCAATTGGGCGGTGTTATAACTATTTATAACGCCGGCGCAGGTATGGCGGCTTATGGCGCCAGCAATACAGTTATTAACCAGGGGACGATTAACCTCGAAAAAAATGGTAATTATGACGATAGTCTGGCAGCAAATACTCTGGTAGGGATGGCTGTTTATGAGCATGGTACTGCTATCAACGACCAGACGGGTGTTATCAATATCAATGTTGGTACTAGTCAGGCGTTTTATAACGATGGCACAGGAACAATTGTTAACTATGGTACAATCTGCACTTTCGGCGTGTGCCAATCGGGGAATGAGTACAATAACACAGATGATTTCACCTCACTGATCTATACCGGTGGCGATACGATTACACGAAGCGGAGAAACTGTAACGCTAAATAATGCCGGAGAAATGACTGCGCAAATTACCATGAATGCTGGTGCTGATAGTTCGTTAGTGAACAACACCGGAACTATCAATAAAATCGTGCAGAACGCGGGGGTATTCAATAATAGTGGCAGTGTAACAGGGCGGATGATGTCGGCTGGCGGGGTCTTTAATAATCAAACTGACGGGGCGATTATGAGAGGTGCTGCGCTGACAGGTACTGCAGTGGCAAATAACGAAGGAACCTGGAACCTCGGAAGTAGCAGTGAGGGTAACAACACCGGGATGCTGGAAGTTAATAATAATTCTGCTTTCAATAACCGCGGCGAGTTTATTCTTGATAACGACAAGAATGCTGTGCACATCAACCAGTCCGGTACGCTTTATAATACCGGTCACATGAACATCAGTAATTCTTCCCACAACGGAGCCGTTAATATGTGGGGCGGAAATGGTCGTTTTATCAATGACGGAACGATTGATGTTTCTGCGAAGTCACTGGTAGTCAGCGCTAATAATGCCGGCGATCAGAATGCCTTCTTCTGGAACCAGGATAACGGGGTCATCAACTTCGATCACGACAGCGCCAGTGCCGTGAAAGCCACCCACAGCAACTTTATTGCCCAGAATGACGGCATCATGAACATCAGCGGCACCGGTGCTGTGGCTATGGAAGGTGATAAGAACGCGCAGCTGGTTAACAATGGCACCATCAACCTCGGTACCGCAGGCACTACTGACACGGATATGATCGGTATGCAACTCAATGCCAACGCCACGGCGGATGCGGTGATCGAGAACAACGGCACCATCAATATCTTCGCTAATAACTCGTTTGCATTTAGCGTACTGGGTACAGTAGGTCATGTGGTTAACAACGGCACGGTGGTGATTGCCGATGGGGTTACGGGTTCTGGCCTGATCAAGCAGGGCGACAGCATCAATGTTGAAGGTATGAACGGTAACAACGGTAATAGCAGCGAAGTGCATTATGGCGACTATACGTTGCCGGATGTGCCGAAGCCCAATACGGTTAGTGTAACGTCGGGAAGTGATGAGGCTGGTGGCAGCATGAACAACCTCAACGGCTATGTCGTCGGTACCAACGTTAACGGCAGCGCCGGGAAGCTGAAGGTTAACAATGCCAGCATGAACGGCGTGGAGATTAACACGGGCTTTACCGCTGGTACGGCAGACACCATTGTGAGTTTTGATAACGTAGTGGAAGGTAGCAACCTGACCGACGCTGACGCCATCACCTCAACGTCCGTGGTATGGACTGCCAAAGGCAGCACCGATGCCAGCGGTAACGTTGACGTCACCATGAGCAAAAACGCTTATACCGATGTGGCAACAGATGCCTCGGTGAATGACATCGCGAAAGCACTGGATGCGGGTTACACCAACAACGAACTGTTTACCAGCCTGAACGTCGGCACGACTGCTGAACTGAACAGTGCTCTGAAACAGGTCAGCGGTAGCCAGGCGACCACGGTATTCCGCGAAGCGCGCGTGTTAAGCAACCGCTTTAGTATGCTGGCAGATGCCGCGCCGAAAGTGGGTAACGGTCTGGCGTTCAACGTTGTCGCGAAAGGCGATCCGCGTGCCGAGTTAGGTAATAATACCGAATACGACATGCTGGCATTGCGTAAAACTATCGACCTGAGCGAAAGCCAGACGATGAGTCTGGAGTACGGTATCGCTCGTCTCGATGGTGATGGTGCGCAGAAAGCGGGTGATAATGGCGTTACAGGCGGTTATAGCCAGTTCTTTGGCCTGAAACATCAGATGTCGTTCGATAACGGCATGAACTGGAATAACGCCTTGCGTTACGACGTTCACAACCTTGACAGCAGCCGCTCGATTGCATTTGGCAACACGAACAAAACGGCTGATACCGACGTGAAACAGCAGTACCTGGAGTTCCGCAGCGAAGGGGCGAAGACTTTCGAACCGAGCGAAGGACTGAAGGTTACGCCATATGCGGGTGTAAAACTGCGTCACACACTGGAAGGTGGCTATCAGGAGCGCAATGCCGGAGACTTTAACCTGAATATGAACAGTGGCAGCGAAACGGCGGTGGACAGCATCGTCGGGCTGAAACTGGACTACGCAGGTAAAGACGGCTGGAGCGCTAGCGCTACGCTGGAAGGCGGGCCGAACCTGAGCTACGCGAAGAGCCAGCGTACGGCAAGCCTGGCAGGCGCAGGTAGTCAGCACTTTAACGTCGATGACGGTCAGAAGGGCGGCGGCATCAATAGCCTGACAAGCGTCGGCGTGAAGTACAGCAGCAAAGAAAGTTCGCTGAATCTGGATGCGTACAACTGGAAAGAGGATGGCATCAGCGATAAAGGCGTGATGCTGAACTTCAAGAAAACGTTCTAATTTTTAGCATGTGATCCCTAAACCGCAACGCTGATACAGGTTGCGGTTTTTTTATTGCCGGATGTGGTACGTGACGCGTTTTGTTTTGTGTCTTTCAGGACAATAGAGCAACTCATCCAGTAATCTTGTTTACACCTTCGCATTATTTATCTCTTTTCGTTTCTATACTGATTTTTCTTAATCCGTTTTATTACAGGGCAGGGTGCGATGAGCAGCAATACATTTACTCTCGGTACAAAATCCGTTAACCGTCTTGGTTATGGCGCGATGCAACTGGCAGGTCCTGGAGTTTTTGGCCCCCCACGAGATCGCCACGTCGCTATAACCGTGCTGCGTGAGGCGCTGGCATTGGGCGTCAATCATATTGATACCAGCGACTTTTATGGTCCGCACGTCACCAATCAGATTATCCGCGAAGCGCTTTATCCTTACTCTGACGACCTGACAATTGTCACTAAAATTGGTGCGCGGCGTGGAGAGGACGCATCCTGGTTGCCCGCATTTTCTCCGGCAGAGCTGCAAAAAGCGGTGCACGATAATCTACGTAATCTCGGGCTGGACGTGCTGGATGTGGTTAACCTGCGCGTTATGATGGGGGATGGTCATGGCCCAGCGGAAGGATCGATTGAGGCCAGCCTGACCGTGCTGGCAGAGATGCAACAACAAGGCTTGGTAAAACATATTGGCCTGAGCAACGTCACACCGACGCAGGTTGCAGAGGCGCGCAAGATTGCCGAAATTGTCTGTGTGCAAAACGAATACAACATCGCGCACCGTGCTGATGATGCAATGATTGATGCTTTGGCCCACGATGGCATTGCCTACGTGCCGTTCTTCCCGCTCGGGGGCTTTACACCGCTGCAATCGTCCACACTTTCCGATGTTGCTGCGAGCCTGGGTGCAACACCCATGCAGGTGGCGCTGGCGTGGCTGTTACAACGTTCACCGAATATTTTGCTGATCCCAGGGACGTCTTCGGTTGCGCATTTACGGGAGAATATGGCTGCTGAAAAATTGCATCTTTCTGAGGAAGTGTTGTCTACGTTGGATGGTATTTCGCGAGAATAACGAATATACAAAAGGGAAAGATGCATTTCCCTTTTGTTTCTTTTTTAATGGCATGGAGTGCATATGTTTAAGGCCAGGATTTGCGGCTGGATAGGTTTACTTCCCCTGTTTATGCTGAGTCTTCCAGTACAGGCGGAACTTCGATGTGTTGCAAATACAGTTGATATTGAACCATTTTTTTCTGCGGCTACCGCTGAAGATAAACAACAAGTTGAACAAGCTATCAACAGTAGCGTGAATCTTGTCCCCTTCGGTTTATCTGCATCGGACTGGAAAGTGCATCGTGGCGATTTAGTGGTAGAAGGTAATATAGAGAGTAATCAAAAATTGATTGTTCTTGGTAATTTGACAGTCAAAGGTAATATTTCCACTTTCTCTCTTTCTAATCCATGGGTTATTCTCGGTAACGTGACGGCAACGAATATAGTTACGGATTCACCACTGTTAATTACCGGTTCGATAAATGCAAGTGGACTGGTATTTATCGACTCATATTACGATAATCCGTCTACGATTAAGGGGAGTATTAATGCGCGTGGGATATTTATCAATGACATAATTGCACCTGTTGTTGCGTCTTCGACAAATAGTGAATTCATGGCCCGTGCGAGTGACAAAAATGACACTGAAAATGTCAAAAAAGCGCTGATGATAATAAATCCTGATGCATATTATTGGGGTCTAATAAATGATGAAGATGCTCTGAAAGAAATTTTTAAGCGAAGCAATATTCGCATGGCAGGGAATGTCTGTAATCAGATGAAAAAAGAAGCGCTGTTTCGCCCTAAGCCTTCTCCTGAGTTAGTGCAGGAATTGCAAATGCTGGATGAAGGCAACGTTGCTGCATTTGAAGGACGAGATATTGCGACATTTGATCTTGCCATAATCCGAACTCTCCCAAGGCTTAAAGGAATTTCAGCTAACCTACGCAAACAACTTATTAATAGCAATGATGAACAAACGATTGAAAGTATGGCGAGATATATGCCTGACAATGAGATTCTGGAGTTGACCGATCAGCAATTGGGTTACCAGCCTGTTGTTCTGGGGTTGCTCGACCGTGAACCGCTCTCTGTCGAAATAATGACGCGAATGAGTCGTCTACCTGATGGTGTCGGTCCGTTGAATCTTGCGCTACGTGAAAATCTCCCTCTGGATATCGTAATGACTCTGGCGAAAAGAGATTGGGATATGATCATTCAGGAGCTTTATAAAGATGCGTGGTTATTGCCTGAATCCATTATTGATGGCTATTTCCGCAGTGATGATTCCTCTATTCGTCAGGTCGGTGCTGGAGGACAACTCACCTACAATCAGGCAATGCAGTTGGCGAACGATTCATCAAACAATGTTGTCACAAGCTTAGCGTTCAAGCTGGCAGAGATGAAACACCATGGTCAATTATTGCGGATGACGCCACAAGAGAGTGACAAAGTTGCAGCCTATTTATACCAAAAATTCGAGAATGACGATGATCTAATACGTGTGTTATTTTTAGCATTGCCAGATAACTTACAGTTTAATTTTGTTAAAAGGATGGAGAAAAAATCCCCTGCCTACTTTTGCTGTCGGGATATGCAGGTAATTCACTCTGACGCTGCTCTACAACGGTTATTGACACGTTTCAACGATCCTGAGGGGTGGAGTAATCTGGCGAAAAATCAGTATCTGAGCACGTCGATGAAACAAAAAATTTGGCAACGTGCTTTATCGCATCGGAAAAATAATCCGAAAGCAGATTCAGCTGCGTATGAAACCAGCGCTGATATGATTTTGTCTGAGCTTATCAGCCACGGTGAAGTTGATGATCAGATGCTATTAAATGCCACAGCCCTGATACGTTTGGAAGACTGGGACTTTTTAGAGAGTGCATTAGTTAGTTGGGATAATTTACCCGCTGTTGTCCTCAAGGAATTACAGCAAAATACGCCACGCAATGATATTTGGGCGAAGTTTTTTCTGAGGCAGGAAAACAGCTCCCGTGCGCAGGTTGATGAAGCATTACGCGTCTATTATGCACTCGACCCCGATGCGTTAGCACAACTGGATGTACTGGCAAAACAACCGGATCGTATATGGTGGAGTACACTGGCGAAAAGCAATCTCACATTTTTCAAGTTCGGCGCACTTAACAACCGCCACACACCGCCTGCAGTACTGGCGGCAGAAATTGATCCCGAGTGGTGGATTGTGGCGATGAATAATCCCCGTTTTCCAGTTGATGTATTAAAGGCGAGGCTGAAACGTGATCCTTTGCTGGCGTTAGAGCTTGTTAACCCTGAACTGGATTTAGTCCGCCAGCTGGCGCTTAACGGTAAGACGCGCGCAATACGGGAACAAGCGATGAGAAAACTTGATGAGTTGTATTGATCCACAACGTAATATTTCTTAACCCTTTGATTAATTGGGGATAATTATTCCTGACAGTGAGTCCCCAATACCTTGATATATTCTGAATTTTTAATGAAGCGGCGTGTTGCGATATCTCCGTCAGGGGAATTGATGCACCATAGCGCAAACCGAATTATCAAGGATTGATAATGACGCTCTACCAGATAAAACCGCTCTTTCAGTCGCTGTTAAGGCCGACGATGTTTTGGCTTTACAAGCACCACGTTACAGCGAATCACATCACTCTTGCTGCACTGGCGCTTTCTCTTCTTACCGGATTGCTGTTGATGTTGGTGGCACAACCCATCCTCTTTATGCTATTGCCCATCGTGCTTTTTATCCGTATGGCGCTCAATGCGCTGGATGGCATGTTGGCGCGTGAGTGCAATCAGCAAACACGGCTTGGGGCAATTTTGAATGAGACTGGTGATGTTATTTCCGATATTGCGCTCTATTTAACATTTTTATTTTTACCGGAAAGTAACGCATCACTCGTGATACTCATGTTATTTTGCACCATATTGACCGAGTTTTGCGGTTTACTCGCGCAGACGATTAACGGTGTTCGCAGTTATGCCGGTCCATTTGGCAAAAGCGATCGCGCGTTAATATTTGGTCTGTGGGGTCTGGCCGTTGCCATTTATCCACAGTGGATGCAGTGGAATAATCTTTTATGGAGCATTGCTTCAATTCTGCTTCTCTGGACTGCGATTAATCGTTGTCGGAGTGTGCTTCTTATGAGCGCTGAAATATAATGCTGGAAAAATCTCTGGCAACACTTTTCGCGTTGTTAATTTTAGCAACGCTGATAAACCGTTTTCTGCTATGGCGGTTACCGGAGAGAAAAGGGGGTGAGGTTACATTACGTATTCGTACCTGGTGGGGCATCGTCATTTGTTTTTCAATGGTGATTTCAGGTCCACGCTGGATGACGTTGACGTTTTTTGCGCTGATAAGTTTTCTGGCATTGAAAGAATATTGTACGCTTATATCTGTACATTTTCCGCGTTGGTTATATTGGGGTATTCCTCTTAACTATTTGCTTATCGGTTTTAATTGCTTTGAGCTGTTTCTGTTATTTGGTAATGACTCCAACTTATTGATAGTGTTTTATGTTCAGATAATGCCCGATGACT
>OBWA01000784.1_pt1 | contig 7820 bp, 6 predicted proteins | sample 1501281 | NCBI WGS metagenome assembly OBWA01 (sample SAMEA2580035, study PRJEB22360) | human gut metagenome | biome: human gut; feature: human-associated habitat; material: faeces | place: Denmark | collected 2008/2010 | reverse complement strand
CGACAGGCTGACTTGGGGGAGAGACCCCTAGAGCCTCAAATCATCCGCATCCCATACTTCTCCGCCAACGCCGGAATATCCGGCACGCCATACTTGGCCACCAGATCCAGCCATCGTTGTTTGTTCTCTCCGCCAAATCGCTCGGCTCGGGCCGTATACGCCTCGACCTGCAGGAACTTCGGCGGCACTGACTTGCTATGGAACTTGTCGGCGTACATCACCACTTCCTGCTCGAGATTCATCGGCACATAGTCGGCTGGTGGCAATGGCAGCTCCTGGCGCACCACATCCTCGCGCGTAAGTCCCACGCCGGTATGGTTGCGGCAGAACTGGGCGATGGACTCGTCCACGCCCTCGTCGAGCAGATACTCGTAGCCCTTAAGACCGTGCAGAATGTAGCGTTTCTTGCTGAATTTGAGCGGTTCGCCGTCAGAGCCGTCATGCTTGAACACGCGGTAGGTGCCGATGTCATGCAGCAGTCCGCCGATGAGTACCAAATGCTCGTCGAGCAGACGCGGCGGCACATGGCCGCCGGTGACGCCTGCGGTGGGCGGTACCTCCGCGTCCTTCGGTAATGTGCAGCGGCGCGTGAACAGCGCGTTCTGCCGGCGCACGATCTGGCAGCCGATGGTCGCTACAATCACGCAATGCGTGTGCACCAGCTCGTACGCCGCCTTGGACGGCGCGATTTTGCGGTGCAATTCGTCGATCTGCTCCAGTGTGGGAATATATCCGGTCATAATTATCAGGTTTCGCCTCGTACGGTCAGATTTATCCTCAGATTAGCGCGGCAATGAGCCGCAGCATTGAAAAACCCCTGTGATTCGGCAATACGAATCACAGGGGGCTCTATGGTCTGAACATCAGATTTCGAAGAGTGTGTCGGCTGCTTCGGCGATTTCGCGCGACGCAGTGAGCACGATAACGCAGTGCTTCGGGTCACCGGTGTGCGCCAGCTTGGCCAGCGCGGCGAACACGGTCACCTCGTCATCCGCGTTCAGCCCTCGTGTCGGCTCGTCGAGGATCAGCACTTCGGCTTCGGTGCTGATTGCACGGGCGATGGCCACCAAACGCTGCTGTACCAAAGGCAATGTGCCGACGGCCACGCCGCTGGTGGCCTCGGAGAAGCCGACCTTGGCCAGCAGTTCGCGGGCGATTACCGGCTTGGGCTTCAGGAAGTTGCGGTTGGACGCATTCATGGCGTACAGCACGTTTTGTTCGGCGTCGATCTTCGGCTGCACGGCGTGCAGCTGCGGTACGATGCCCAGACGGTGGCCGCGCAGTTCCACGGGCTCGAGCTCAACAATGTTGGCGCTCTTGTTCATCACCGTGCCAGACGCCGGCGTGGTCAAACCGCTCATCACGCCCATCAGCGCGCGACGCTTGGCGTCGGCGGTGATGCCCGAATCGGGGTCGTCGCTGATCAGCAGCGCGTATGCGTGTCCGGAATAGCAGAAGAAATTCGCGCCATCGAGGATGTTGACCTTGCCCTTGGGTCCGGCGACCGTCACCTTGTTCAGGGCGAAGGTCGGGTAGGTCTTGAGCAGAATGTCGTCGGAACCGCCGCCCACCAACACGCGATCGATACGCGAGGCCAGCGTCATGGTGGGTTCGGCCGCTTTGCCCTGAGGCTCCGCATGCTCGGCCAATGCGTCTTTGTGATCGGTTTTGGCCAGTCGGAGTGTTTCGTTGACGCGGGTGGCATTGCGCTCGGTCACTTCGGCGGATGCGTTGACCGAAGCGATGGCGTCTGCTTCGGCCTCGCTGGTCTCGTCGGTTTCTCCGGTCTCGGCAGATGCCAGTGCGCTGTAAATACCATCGTCAACAGTGCTTTCGTCATCAACGTCATCGAAGGTCACGCTGAACTGCACGGAGTCAGCCGGAACGGATTCAATGGCGTCGTTCGTCTCAGTCTCAGAAGTCACTTCGTCAGCCGTTGCGTCAGTGGTCTTCTCGAGTTCCTGATCGTTGTTCTTGTCGCTCATGCCTGTGCCTCCGCATCGTCGGTTGTGGTGGTCGTCTTGTTGGTCTCGCTCACGGTGCCCCAGTCGCCATCGGCGGCGAACAGCTTGTTCGCGCTGAAGAACGCAAGGCGCAGGGCGGCAAGAATCGCCAGGATCAGGATTGAACCCAGTCCATACCAGACCATGGTCCAAATCAGGTCCGATGTCACCGGGATGGCATGGCCGGATGCCAGAGCAGGTCCGATCGGCTTGGCGGCGAACGCGCCTCCGACCAGACCAATTACGTAGAAGGGCAGGGTGACGATGAACACTTCCAGCATGAACTGCCATCCCAAACGCCCGCGAGTGACGCCGGACACCAGTGCCATGCCGATCTCGTCGTCACGCTTGGGCGTCCACACGCCTGACAGCACGAGGATGAGCAACAGCACGCCGCCCACGGCAACCAACGCAATGGTGCCGGTCTTCGCGCGCGAGGATAGCGTATCCAGCGGCTCCAGAGAAGCGTTGTAGGATTCCAGCGAAGGGGAAGACACCTCGTATCCCTTGGCGGGCAGCTTGGACTTCTTGAGGGTGGATACCAAGGACTTGTATGTAGCGGGATCACCGGTGTCGAACACCACGTCCAGATCCGGCATCGCCCAGCCGGAGGCGGTCTTGTCGTTGGACTGTGGGTCGAGTCCGGCCTTGGCGAAGGTCTGATAGTTGGTGAAGATCGCGTTCTCGCGGTTGCGGGCGGCCGTCCCCGGGTTTGGCACGGCCGGGTCGGATGGCAGCTCATTTGGCGACGGCGGATTCGGATGTGTACTTGTAGATGCCGCGCACCTTGAGCTCGGCCGTGGTCTGGGCGTCCGAGGCGGCCGCCACCTTGAGCGTATCGCCCACCTTCAGGTTGTTGGCGGAGGCAAACGCTTCAGAGACCAGTGCGCCGGTGGTGTTCGGGTTGGAGGACTGGTTGTTGTAGCTCAGGTCCTTGCCGTCCACGATTTCGAAGGTACCGAGGTCGCTGGCCTTGGCGGCATCCTCGGTCCAGAAGGCTCGCCAAATGAGCTGGCCGCCGGTCTCATCATCGGAGGCCGAGCCCAGCGATCCGCCGTCCAGGGCCTTCAAATCACCGCTCACGCGGGCCGGCACGGTTTCGGTAACCGTGAAGTTCAACGAGTTGGTGGCCGACTGGACGAGCGTGGCGTATTCGGTGTATGAGGTCCACGTCATGTAATGCTTGGTGGAAGCCGAGTCCGTAGCGGAGACCTTCTTCCACGTAGCCGCAGTCGGGCGAATGGCCAACGTGGCCTTCTGCTGATCGTACGTGGTGGTGTGTGCGTTGGTATCTTCTTGAATGATGGCCAGTCCGGCGACTGTGCCGAAGGTGACCGCCAAGGTGATGAACGCGGTCAGGGCCGTACGTCCTTTAGAACGTGTCAGGGCCCGCCAGGCGTTGCTGAGGACGAACATGTAATTACCTCTCCCGTTCTCCTAAGCCGAACAGATCAATACGGCTTTAACTATTGTTGCGTTTAGTGACCGTTTTCTTGCGCAATACTGTTATACCCCTCAATGAAGTCTGAGAACATTCTGACAGCGATGTGGTGGTCATGAGGGGATTTGCACCCGGTATGGGATAAACCCTCGGTCTATTTCGGTGGCATCGGTACACTGGCATGAGATATGCGTGGCGTCACGTGTGCTCCGGCATGTCTGCGATTCCGGATTCGCCCGGAGTCCGGCATCCGGAAGCGTGGCCTTGCGCCGTTGGATAAGAGTATGAGCTGAGCAGATTTTCGGGTAGGATAAGTATGCGATTCACTTCAGGGCATTCGAGCCATAAGGCTGTGGGGCGTAGGAGAAGCCGCCATGCCGGTAACGGGAAATCCAATCGCTCCGCATCTACGAATAGCGCTGCAAATCAGCAGACGGGTCCCGTAAACCTGAAGACTCCCCAGCACGTGGGTGGCAACGGCCGTTCGCTGATCAGCCGTACGCCGATATGGGCGCGAGTGGTGGTTGTGCTGCTGCTGATGTTGCTGGCCAGCGTCACCTGTGTGGGCACGCTCTACGCGGCATCCGTCTCGAGAATGGCCACGGATGCGCAGCGTGTGCTGACATCCGCCGAAAGTCTGGCCAATTCGGCACTTGGCTGCGGCAGCGATAAGAGTCTGTCGGACATCTCCCAAGAGCTGGTCAATGCCACCAATGATCTCAATGCGGAGCTGAACGGCCCACAGTGGGACTTCTTCCGCGACCATTCGCGATTCGGAAGCGACATCACCGCCGCCCGCGAAATGCTGGCTTCCGTGGATACGCTGGTCAACGGTCCGTTCACTGATCTGCTGAACCTGTCCAAACGATTGCAGGGCTTCTCCCTGAAGAATGGCTCGGTGGACGTCAGCGCCCTGATGGATATGCCGGATATCGTCAAGCAGGCGCATAAGGATATCTCGCAGCAGCTCACCAAGCTCAACAAGGTGCCGACTCCGAGCGTCGCCAAGGTGGCCACCGTGCTCGAAACCGAAAAGGCTGCGCTCAAGACCGTGGATTCGATGCTCGGCGAATACGATGGCCTCATTAACTTGCTACCGCAACTGCTTGGCGAGGACGGCAAGCGCACGTATTTGGTGATGGTGCAGAACCCGGCCGAGCTACGTTCGGCGGGCGGCATGGTAGGCACCATCGCCGCAATCACGGCAGATAAGGGCACGATTACCATCGGTGATTTCGCCACCACTTCTGGTTGGGACATTCCTGAGGAGCCAATGGATGATACGGTGCTGAAGGAGCGCCAGGTATTTGGTGGCACTTTTGACCAGTACCCGGCCACCACGACCATCGACCCCGAATTCCAGCGTGTGGCACAGATGAACAAATACATGTGGCTGTATCAGAAAGGCAACGAAGACGAGAACGTAGCGGGTGTATTGTCACTCGATCCCGTATTTCTCCAGGCATTGCTGGGAGCCACAGGCGAGGTCAAGCTTTCGGACGGCCGAGTGCTGGATAGCACCACCACGGTGCCGTTCTTCGCTTCAGACCTGTACACGGATTACCCGGACTTCGAGCAGCAGAACAACTTCGTTTCCGAAGCGGCTCAAGCAATTATGAACCATGTGCTTGGCAACGCGAATGCCTCTACCGCATCCCCGCTGTTGAAGGCAATTAGAGATACCAGCGCTAGCGGTCATTTCAAGCTATGGATGGCTGATCCGGATGAGCAGGAGGCGCTGATTGCCACCGGACTTATCGACGATAAGGCCAGTGGCGAGTTGTCTGCTGACAGTCAGGTGCCCGAAGCCGGCATCTATCTTTCGGAGCTGCAGCAAGGCAAGCAGGATTGGTATCTGAAGACCTCCACCACGGTCACAAAAACCTGCGGCGACGCCTCAGCCAGCCAGAACGCCCTGTATTCTGGCGTGCTGGATAAGCGCATCACGACAGCCGTGCGTAACACGCATCTGGGTCAGTTTACGGAAGATCAGCTCGGTGACGAATACACGGTCACCTTCACCATGAAGAACACGCTGACTAAGGCTAAGGCCGAATCGTTGCCTGATTTCGTTAATGGCGGCTCGGAGAATCCAGTGCTCGGCGGCATGTTGTACCGCGTGGTGCTTACCGCTCCGTACGGTGGCGAAATCACCGCTGTGCAGGCTGATATAGATTCATGGGGTACCAACACCGCGAGCCTGTATGACCGTCAGTACATTATGTTCAACCAGCAGTGGATCGAGCCCGGAAAAGAATTGACGATTGCTTATACCGTTCGGGTCAGCAGCGATGCCACACATCCACTGAACGTGGTAACCACGCCGGTGGTGAATGCGGATGGCGTCGAGACGGGCTCCAACGGTAATGTGACCGATGAGTGCACGGCGGATACGAACGGCGCCGATGGTGCGAACGACGACAAGAACGGCGGCGCGGACGGCGGCAGGAACGACGCGCATAAGGACGCGTCCTCCGATCCCTCGGCCGGCCTGGACGCCTTGGACAAGTTGAAGAGCCAGATCAGCTGCCCGGTCGATCTGAAGTCCCTGGCGGGATCCATGTGATGACCATGCCCGATTCCGTTTCCGATGCCGCCGGCAAGCCGCGCGACGTGAACTACGATCTGCTGCGCGTGGTGGCGATGTGCCTGGTCATCGGCGTCCACGTGATCAACAACTACATGCCCGTCAAGATGACCCTCGCCGGCAGCGCGGAAGTGACGCGATCCGTACTGTTCGCGCTGTTCATGGTCTGCAATCCGCTGTTCATCATGGTGTCCGGCCGATTCAACCTGACATTCGATGCCGCGCAAGGCGCCGGTCGGCCCCGACCCAATGGTCTCGCGCCGTACGCGCGCTACTACTACAAACGCTTTGTCTCGCTGATTGTGCCGTATCTGCTGTATGCGGGTGGCATGGGATTCGTTGCCTACCTGGTGATTGATCATCGTTCGGTTGGCGGCGCTGTGTCTGGAACGTTGTTCGATCTGTTCTCCGGGTATGACGATTCCGTCTATTGGTTCGTGTTCATGCTTGCCGGGTTTGTGCTGGCAACGCCGTTCCTGGCCGCGATGATGCGTACGATAGGCCGATCGGGAGCCTGGTTGCTGGTCGGGCTGGCCGCCGCCGTGGCCGCTGCCGAGCATATATGCGATCTTGTCGGATATCCGTTGACGTTCCTGCAGTCATTCCCTTGGCGTGGACTGCTGATCTACTACCTGTTGGGATTCGTGTTGGAATACTATCCGCCGTCCGCGCGTATACGGCGCGGCGTGTATGCGTTGGCACCATTCGCCCTGGCCTGGACAGTCGCCACGCCATATCTGTTCGCCGGACAGCAGATGCAGGTTGGCCGCACGGTCACGGTTGCGTTCGCGATGGTGGTAATGGCGACGTTCCTGTTCTTCCGGTACGACGTGCACATTACGTCGGCGCGGGTGCGTAAGGCGATTATCTGGCTGGCTGGATATTCCTACACGATTTATTTGGTGCACTCGCCACTGTCCAAGGTGCTGATTGGCCCGAGGATTCCCGTGCCTACGGACGGATGGTCGTATGCGGGTATCAGCGTGCTGATGTTTGGCGCTACGTTGCTGGCGGCGCTGCTATTTGCGGTGATTGCCGATACCGTGGTGCTTAAGCCCGTGCAGCGTCTGCTGCGGAAGGTACGGCTGGAGGTTTGGGTACCGGGGCATGGCTTCAAATATACGGCTGTAGATTCGGATACGGCGCTATGCCACGGTATCAAAGCCAGGAATCCCAGCAGCAGAAGCGGGGTGAACGTGAATTTCGACATGCCAAGGCCGGCATCAAACGGTTCAGCCGCTTCCACGCAGCGCTCGCCGCTACTCGCGAGAACACGGTCGAAGGAGCAGAAACAGCATCAGAGGCATCGGAAGCATCAGACATATGTCCCACTATATATGAGGTGTTGGTGGTGATTGAGCGATATTTGAAGGCAGTTCTGGAAGGGTCCTAGACGTATGATTTGGAGAACGGTTCCACCATTAATGGTGTCAACGTTCAGTTCTATTCCAGCAACGGTACTAATGCCCAGCGTTGGATGTTGCGTAAGTAGGTTTGATGAGCATGACTTCATCTGATGAGAAGCCTTGAACCCGTGTCCACATTTATGATGGAGGGCGAATAACATCAACGATTTTTAGCACGGCTTTGTCTCCGTCATTTAATTTCTTGGCGCTGTCGATGCCGCTCGCACATCCACACATGAAAAGAGCCATGTCAATCATCTGTAGCCCGTACAGCACGCGCGAATCCTCCCACTGGAAAGGCATTTTGATGCGTGCCAAATCAGAGGGGAAATATCCTTGCTTATCCAAGGTATGAGAGATTTGTGGTACCTGTGGCTGGGAAA
>OBWA01000751.1_pt1 | contig 8158 bp, 7 predicted proteins | sample 1501281 | NCBI WGS metagenome assembly OBWA01 (sample SAMEA2580035, study PRJEB22360) | human gut metagenome | biome: human gut; feature: human-associated habitat; material: faeces | place: Denmark | collected 2008/2010 | reverse complement strand
GACCATGGAAGGCCGCTCAAACCTCAGGTGTTGCAACCACCACTAGAATCTGCCCGTTATCTGTGGTAGTGCCCTGCTACAACGAGGAATCCTGTCTGCCGCTGTTTTTGCCGGAGCTCGCGCGGGCCGCCAAGCGCATCACCTGCGAACATCCCGGCGCAACCATCGAACTGGTACTGGTGGACGACGGTTCAAGCGATCGCACGGTGCAATTATGCCGTCAGGCAGCCGCTCATGCACAACGGTCATCTTCGGGCGCCGCCGATGCGATTGACCCGGCTGCCATAGATGATTCTGCTGCCATGACAGATGCGAATCCCACACATTCCACGGAGCCCATGCCACAATGGCCCTTCAGTGTGCAATGGATGTCATTCTCGCGAAACTTCGGCAAGGAAGGCGCACTGCTCGCCGGTCTCGATGTGGCGACCGGCGAATTCGTGGCGGTAATGGACGCCGATTTGCAAGACCCTCCGTCATTGCTGCCCCGCATGTTCGACATGCTGACCAACGACCCGGACATCGACTGCATTGCCACTCGCCGAACCACACGTGCCGGCGAACCACCCATCCGTTCCGCTTTCTCACGCCTGTTCTACCATGTCATGAACATGCTGTCGCCGGTCGAGGTGCCCGATGGCGCACGCGACTTCCGCATGATGCGCCGGCCCATGGTGGATGCGATTACCTCACTGCCCGAGCACAATCGCTTTTCCAAAGGACTGTACGCCTGGGTGGGGTTCCGCACCACATGGATTGCATACCCGAACGTGCCACGTGCAGCCGGCAAAACCACATGGAACTTCTTCAAGCTTGCCCGTTATGCCGTTGAAGGTCTGGTCTCCTGTTCCACCGCCCCATTGATCTTCGCCTCATACGTAGGCATCGTGTTGTGCGTCGTTGCATTCTTCGCCACATGTTTCATCGCGGTACGTGCGGCACTATTCGGTGATCCGGTCACCGGCTGGCCATCACTCGCCTGCATCATCACCTTCATCGGCGGATTGCAACTCATGTGCCTGGGCGTAATCGGCCAATATCTGGCGAAAACCTATCTCGAGACCAAACGTCGCCCGGACTACATCATTCGCACAGGCAACATCGCTCGATATCCGCATCAGCATCATCGCCAATACCGCTATCGCGACCAACGGGCCAACTGATCAGCGATTCATCCGCAACGTCACGTAACGATTCACTCGAAACAGGACAACCGCATGCATCATCTTTCCACCATCGCCGTTCGGGTCCGTCAATCACGCTGGTCGTTCTCCATACTGACCGGCGTATGCGCACTTGCCGCAATCATCATCAGCTTTCTGATGGGTCGAAACCAGTCTCTGTGGTTTGACGAACAATACTCACTGCTAATCTGCAGCAAACCGGTCCGGCAAATGCTGGCATTGACTGCGGTAGACGCACATCCTCCGCTGTACTATCTGCTGCTAAAAACATGGATGACACTGGTCGGCGGCAATGTAGCCATGCTGCGCCTGCTGAACTGCATCTTCCTCGGAGCCACCGTAGGCATCATGGCATTGTTGGTGAGAAGCCTGTATGGTCGGCGCGTAGCAGTGGCCTGTCTGCCATTACTGCTTTGCGGCGGATTCATATTGCGCTATGGCTACGAATTGCGCATGTATTCCTTGGCTATGTTGCTCGTCGTCTTCGGCACATATGCCTTGCTGCGAGCCACCGGCTCCATACCTGCGCATACGCAATCTTCAACGGCCTCCGATACGACGGAATCCTTGAGTCACCATCACATTCACGGATGGCATGCGGTCTATGCACTAACCGTTGCACTCGGCATGTATACGCTGTACCTGACCGCGCTGGTGTGGATAACCCACGTACTGTGGCTGTTCATATGCTCGTGGAAAGACAGCCACGAATCCACGGTGGTGTCGCGCCTTCGCAAGCTCTCCGCATTCCGGTGGATACCGATTTATTTCGTCTCTATTATCCTGTATCTGCCGTGGATCCCGTCACTGTTCGGGCAGATGGGGCATCCCGTACTACCGCCGGTCAGACGTTCGATGAATATGACTGGGCTGGCAAATGCCTTTGACGCCATACTGCTGGGACGAACCGAATCGAGCATGCCATCAATGGCCTCCTTGCTGGCGCTGTCAATTGGTATCGCCGTAATCGTTCGTCTCAGTATTGCCAAACCGCATGATCGCGCATTCCTATTAATCGCGACGCTGTTCGTGGTACCGCTGCTGATGATGACCATCTGGTCGGCGGTTCGAGAATTGGTGAGCAATGGCTATGGATTCTTCTCGGTGAGATATCTGAGCTTCACCGCACCGTTTTTGTACATTGCATTGGCGCTGCTCTGCTTGCATTCGCCGGCGATACGGTTGCGTACTTCCCGGTTGTTGTACGCAGTCGTATTGCTCACGCTATTCGCCGGCACAATGGTGTTCGCGACGCAAGGCAATTACAATTTCGATCGGGCTGATACCCCCGGCACGGCACGCTTGGCACAACAGGTCAGGTGCTCCAAAGCGCATCCGGTGGTGGCGCAAGACGAGTACACCTATATCGACGCCTACTGGTATTTCCGCGACTGCCCCGCCTACTATTTCCTTGATGACAAAGATGTTCCCACGCGTGGCGGCTACGCGCCATTGCATGATTCCGCGGCGCAGTTACATAACATCAATAATCTGAAAACAGATAATTTCACGCTGCTGAGCTGGTCGAAACTGCATGACACAAAATATGATGCATTGCTCAAGTCAAAAATCTGGAAGCGTGGTACGGTTACCCGAGTCAATGGCAATGCGAGCGTCCTGTACCGAAGTAAGTTGATAGATTGACCGTGCCGGAGTGCGTGCCGGCGATAGCCGAGCGACAATCGGCGACGATAGCCCGGCCGTGAATTTGCATCCAGCAGCGGCCTCGCCGCAAAATCGCCGAAAATGCCGGACAGCACGCGGTGTCGTTCATCGTTCTTATTCTTAGCAGCTATGACGAACGAGGCAAAACACAACCCCCAGAGCACACCGAATCCAGCCAATCCCGAGACCAAAGTCGAGAAAATGTTCGAATACGGCTATCGCAAGTCGAATTACGGGCCGGACGAGCTGGTGACCGATGCACACGGCAACCCGATCTCCGTAGTGGATGCGATGCTTTCCGCCGAGAAGGCCGCCGCCACCGAAACCGTGACGCCCCACCTGTGCTACTACTCACCGCGTATTCCCGGCAACACCGGCTCGGCCATCCGCCTGTGCGCGGTGACCGGCACCATCCTGCATTTGGTGGAGCCGTTGGGTTTCAACCTGCGCGACACCAAGCTGCGCCGTGCGGGCCTCGACTACCATGACATGGCCCACGTGGTGTTGCACCCGAATTTCGACAATCTGGTGGAGTCGATGCCCAATTCGCGCATCATCGCGTTTACCGCGCATGCCACCAAGCTGTACACCGAGGTGGAATACAAGCCGACCGACATCCTGCTGTTCGGCCCGGAACCCGGTGACATCCCCGACCCGATGGACATCATGGAGGGCCCGCATGTGGCCGAGCAGGTGCGACTGCCCATGCGCCCGTCCCTGCGTTCCCTGAACCTCACCAACTGCGCATCCATCGCCATCTACGAAGCCTGGCGCCAACTGGGGTTCAAGGGCGGAGCGTGAGAAGAAGGCCCGGTGGGCCTTCGAGTAGCGACGCCGAACGAACGCCGACAGGCGTGAGAGAGGAAACATCAAGCCTCGCAGCACGACCATCATTGTGGAAATGAACGCAGAAAATGGGTCTATCGGCGCTTCGAGGGGCTGATTCGGCATCCGCCGGAGGTCTATCTCCGTTTCAAGGGGCTGTCAAAGGATGAAACCCCGAGTACAGACATTGAAATATCAACGCTTGTACTCGGGGTCTTCGCATATATCAGCCCCTCGAAACGGAAGTAGACCTCCAGAAAGGTCGAAATCAGCCCCTCGAAACGGGAATAGACCTCTCGAAAGGTAATTCGAACCGATATCTGCCTTCGGAGGGGTACATTCGGGCGTTTGCAGAATGCTTTCTGCTTTCAAAGGGGTACTTCAATTAAGAAACCTCGAGTATGGGCGTTGATATTCCAACGCGCATACTCGAGGTTTCCGTATATAGGTACCTCTCTGAAAGCAGATAGCTCTCCGCGAAGAGCCGGAGGTACCTCTTTGAAGGCAGATACCCTACTGAATCAGTTCTTGAAGCTGTGAATCGGAGCGGGGATACGGCCGCCACGGGTCACGAAGGCCTCGCAGCTGGTCTGGTTGACCGGCATGATGGGCGCGTAGCCCATCAGGCCGCCGAAGTTCGCCATTTCACCAACGCCCTTGCCCGCCACAGGGATCACACGCACGGCGGTAGTCTTCTGGTTGACCATGCCGATGGCGGCTTCGTCGGCGATCAGGCCGGAGATGGTGGAAGCAGAGGTATCGCCCGGAATGGCGATCATGTCAAGACCCACCGAGCATACGCAGGTCATGGCCTCAAGCTTCTCGAGGGTCAGGCAACCGGAGGCGGCAGCGTCAATCATGTTCTTGTCTTCGGAGACCGGGATGAACGCACCGGACAGACCGCCCACGTAGGAGGACGCCATGATGCCGCCCTTCTTGGCCTGGTCGTTGAGCATGGCCAAGGCCGCAGTGGTGCCGGGAGCGCCAACCTGTTCGAGGCCGATCTTCTCAAGCACTTCGCCCACCGAGTCGCCCACGGCCGGGGTCGGAGCGAGGGAAAGGTCGATGATGCCGAACGGCACGCCAAGACGGCGGGAAGCCTCCTGAGCCACAAGCTGACCCACGCGCGTGATCTTGAACGCGGTGCGCTTGATGGTCTCGCACAGGAACTCGAAGTCCTTGCCTTTGGCCGCATCGAGTGCGCGGGAGACCACACCGGGGCCGGAGACACCAACGTTGATGACCGCGTCGCCTTCGGTAACGCCGTGGAAGCCACCGGCCATGAACGGGTTGTCGTCAGGCACGTTGCAGAACGCCACGAACTTGACGCAGCCGTAAGAGTCGTTGTCGGCGGTGCGCTCGGAGATGTCCTTGATGATGTGGCCGAGCAGTTCGACCGCGTTCATGTCGATGCCGGTCTTGGTGGAACCGACGTTCACAGACGAGCACACGATGTCGGTCTCGGAAAGCGCCTGCGGCAGGGATTTAATCAGCAGTTCCTCAGCCGGGGTCATGGCCTTGGAAACGAGCGCGGAGTAGCCGCCGATCAGGTCGACGCCGACTTCCTTGGCTGCCTTATCCAGCGCGTGAGCAATCTTGACGAAATCCTCGCTGGTCTTGCAGGAGCTGGCGCCGACCAGCGAAATCGGGGTGACGGTGATGCGCTTGTTGACGATCGGGATACCGTAGTCACGCTCGATGGCCTGACCGGTGGAGACGAGATCCTTGGCGTAGGTGGTGATCTTGCGGTAAATGTTGTTGCAAGTCGTGTCGACGTTGTCCGTCGCACAGTCGAGCAACGAGATGCCCATGGTGATGGTACGGACGTCGAGCTTCTCCTGCTCGATCATCTGATTGGTCTCGTGGACCTCCATGATATTCAGCATGGTGTGTTCCTTACGGTTGTTTTTTCGCCCTCGCTGGCGGGGGCTGTCGGTGAAACCGACTGGGGGTGGTATCCAACATGAGACCACCCACCGGCGCTATGTGCCACCTCCCGCCAGCGGGAGGGAATCGAAAGCTATATCAGAATCAGATACGGTGCATCTTGGTGAAGATCTCTTCACGCTGGCAGCGGATACGCACGCCGATGTCGTCGCCAAGATCCTCAAGGTTGCCGACCATGGCGCCAAAGTCCTTGTCCGCATTGGCATAGTCGACAATCATCATCATGTTGAAATATCCGTCGATGATGGTCTGCGAAATATCAAGCACGTTGACGTTGTGCTCGGACAGATAGGTGCAAACGCGCGCGATGATGCCGACGGTATCCTGACCGACGACGGTGATGATGGCCTTATTCATGGCTCTCCCTGGTCGTATACGAAAAGCGGGTGACTCCCCAAGTATAGGGAAGACACCCGCCATTATGTTCATTACCGATTCATGTATCGTCTGTCGTCTGACCGTTGCCAGGCACCAATACCGCCAGAATGGAACAGCTCAGACAAGTCACAAACCTGCATCACGCCATTCATGCTGTTCCATTTCCGGATTCGCGGACTCTCAGGAATCATCGAGTCCGTTGGGCCATGTTCACACGGCCAGACTCTCAACCGCACCGCCGTCGACCCGCACCGGCACCAGCTTCGGTTCTTCCTTGCCGCCCTTGAGCATAAAGGAGAAGACCAGCACGATTGCCACAAGCACCAAACCGAACATATAGCCGTAGCGCGAACCGTCCACGAAGCCCTGCGCGGCATTGGTACCGCCACCGGCCGCATAACCGGTCTGCCCCAGGCCCAGCAGGCAGGTGGCCACAGCGGTGGCGATGGCACCGCACACCTGCTGCATGGTGTTGAGAATGGTGCTGCCATCAGCAGCCATGCGGCCCGGCAACGATTTGAGCGCAGCGGACTGCGCCGACTGCTGGATGAACGGAATGCCCACCATCACGATGATGTGCGCGGCCAAGAACAGCACAACACCCGAGTCAACACCGATGGCAAAGAACAACGCACCACCGATGGCTGCCATCACCACACCGATCCACACGAGCACCCTCGCACCATGACGGTCGAACAGGCGACCGGCCATCAACGTGCACACCGCGTTGACGATGCCGCCGGGCAGCATGAGCAGACCGACGAGCGTAGAGCTCATGCCCAGTCCGCGCTGCAATTCCTGCGGCACCAAGTACATGAACGCCAAAGTGCAGGCGAACGAGCAGCTGACCATGATGGCCGGCGTACGGAACGCCGCAATGCCAAGCGCGCGCAGATCGAGCAACGGATCGGCGATGTGCAGCTGACGGTAAGCGTAGAAAGCAAGTACGACTACGCCGATCACCAGCAAACCGACTACCGCCGCGGAGAAGCCCATATCGCTGATCAGGCTCACGCCGGCCACGAGGCAACCAAAGCCCAACGCCGAGGCGATGATGGATAGGATATCGACCGCCGGGCGCGTGCATTCAATCGGAGTGACGAAGAACGCCGCTATACAGACAATGGCGATGACAGCGACGACCGCAAACAGTGCAAAGATCGCACGCCAACTCAACGCGCCAATCAGCGCGCCGGCCAGGGTGGGGCCGATGACCGGCGCGAACATGACCACCAGGCCGGCCACGCCATTGGCGGCACCGATCCTATACGGTGGAAATACGCGCATGATCGATGCGTACATGGGGGCAGCACGATGCCGGTGCTGATGCCCTGCACGATTCGGCCGGCGAGCAGCACGGGGAAACCGGTGGCCACGGTGCATACCAAGGCACCGACGAGGAAGCAGGTCAGCGCGAACAGCACGAGCGTTTTGGCTTTGATCCATTTGAGCATGAAACCCACGCACGGCAGCACCACGCCAATGGCCAGCATATAGCCGACGACCATCCATTGTGCGGTACCGGAGGATACGGAGAACTCGTCCATCAGATCAGGCAGGGCGATGTTCATGGATGTCTCGGACAGCATGCCGAGAAATGCGCCGATGTACAGGCCGAGCATCACCTTATGCGGATGGTCGAAATGCCTGGTTTCGGAAGCGTTGTGGGGGCTATGGGAATAAGCGGTGCCGGATTCGCCGGCGGGCATGATGTTATCGGAAGTTGTCTGGATAGCGGACAACGGAACCTCTCTCGGATTGTCTCTTCAGATTGCCGTCGCGCGAAAATGTCGTTACGCCCCTAACGTCCGGGCCAACGACGGCAATAAAAAACGCATGGTGTCTGCCATGTGATTTCGGCAGACGCCATGCGATTTTCAAAACAATCCGTCACCGTAATACGATTCAAGATTCTTCGTAAGTCCGCCCCGCGTGTCGCGGGATAAAACGAAGCTCCCTCGTCAGAGGGAGCTCAGATGCGGGCTCAGGCCTCACGCGAAGCGCTCGGAGCGGCATAAGCCGCGAGGGCGCGCGGAGCGTGGAAGCCCTGCTTTTCGAACTCGTCGGCAATCTTCTGGGCGACTTCCTGAGAACGGCCCTTGTCCACCAACGCGATGATGGAGCCGCCGAAGCCGCCGCCGGTCATACCCCCTCAAGGA
>OBWA01000687.1_pt1 | contig 9025 bp, 10 predicted proteins | sample 1501281 | NCBI WGS metagenome assembly OBWA01 (sample SAMEA2580035, study PRJEB22360) | human gut metagenome | biome: human gut; feature: human-associated habitat; material: faeces | place: Denmark | collected 2008/2010 | reverse complement strand
TTGATTTATAGGTTCGGATGATTCATAATCATGTGGTTAAAGTTAAAAATATTTCTGGGTTATGCCATTTTGGTCCTGCTGTCGGCCTTCATTGTCTATCAGTTCCGTCAGGAGCAGATGTTAAGACATACGTTGCGCAAGGAGGAAAAGGAGCTGGTGGCGATACACAGTCTGACGGAAAATAGCTACATCGGCCTACTGGACCTCTCCACCCATGCGGAGACTGCCGTCACATGGGATGATGACGACCTGAGAGAATACAGCCGCAAATGCCATAGGGTCTGTGACAATCTGCAATTTCTGAAAGAATATGTCCATACTCCGTTACAGAAAAAACATATCGACTCGTTGTGTCTTCTTCTTTGGAATAAGGAACTACTTCTTTCCAAGGCGATGCATACTTTCAAGGAACTGCAGGGTATAGGTGACATTGTGCAGGAAAGTATCCCGTCCATTGTCTCAACAGCTCGGAAACAAACTGTGCAGCAAAAGGAAAATGTGATGATTCCGAGTACTGGAGCGGAAGATTCCCCCAAAAAGAAAGGAAATATTTGGAATATCTTCCGTAGAAAAGAGAACAAATCCGCTTACCTGCAACAGCGGGAAGAGGCAGAACGTAAACGGCAATCTCTATCCGCCACTTCTCCAACTGGGATAACAACACGCATGCTCCATTCCCTAAATGAAAGGATCATTCTGGAACAGACTGAAAGACAGGAACGGCTGCTGGTACAGATGGACAGCTTATACATCGGCAGCGTGGAACTAAACGAAAGAATGAACAGCATGGTCTCTGAATTCGAGCGGGAGAACAACGAGCGTTTTACTGAACGCTACCGGGCCTTCATCCTTGAGCGGGACAACTCCTACTATATGGTAGCCGGCCTTGCCTTGTCCGTCTCCCTGCTGGCAATCATGCTGTACACCGTCGTACATCGAGACCTGAACCACCGTATCCGATACGAGAGGAAGCTTGAACAGTCCGACAAGCGGAATAGGGAACTGCTCCGCTCACGCAAGGAGCTGATGGCTTCGGTGGCCCATGACCTGCGTACCCCACTGGCGGCCATTAGGGGCTGTGCGAAATTGATGCCCTCGGAAAACGATGTCAGCCGTAGGACCGACTATCTGGACAACATCCTGCACTCGTCCGATTACATGCTCGGCCTGGTAAACACACTGATGGAATACCACCAGCTGGATGAAAGCGGGGTCCGTTCCAATAACACGGTCTTCAACCTTGAAGCCCTATTCGAGGAAATAGCGGACAGCCACCGTCTTGCCGCCCTGCAGAAGGATCTGGCATTCACCGCGTCCTTCTCCGGTTTAGACGCCATTGTCTGCTGTGACAGCTCGCATATCCGGCAGATAGCCGGCAACCTGCTGTCCAACGCTCTGAAGTTCACGTTCCACGGGGAGGTGCGTCTTGAGGCGGAATACCGGCCGGGAAATCTCCGTATTGTTGTCCGGGATACCGGTGTGGGAATAAACGCAAAAGAAAGAGAACGGATATTCGGAGCGTTCGAAAGGCTGGATAGCGCACGTAACATTCCCGGATTCGGGCTGGGACTGGCGATCACGGTCCGGCTCGTATATGAAATGCAGGGCCGTGTGGAAGTGGAGAGCGTCCCCAGTGAAGGCAGCCGCTTCTCCGTTTTCCTTCCCGTGCCACCGGCCGGACACCCCGTCTGTCCGGAAGAGAAGTTTTCTCCTGTTTGTGAATTGCCTGTTGATATCCGTGTGCTGGTCATTGACGACAACCGTGTTCAGCTGGGAATCATCAGTAAAATACTCTCCCGCAATCAGATTCACTGTGACTGTTGCACGGATGTCCGGGAATTGACGGACTGTCTGAACAGGCAGGAATACGACCTTCTGCTGACCGACATACAGATGCCGGGCGCGGATGGATTCTCGGTCCTTGAACTGCTGAGGACCTCGAACATTCCCCGGATATGGAAAATTCCTGTCATAGCCATCACGGCACGTTCCGACAACAAGGAAGAGTATCTTGCCGCAGGTTTTGCCGACTGTCTGTACAAGCCTTTCTCTGAGGAAGAATTGCTGGCAGCAGTCTCACAAACGGGCAGACCGAATTTTGCTGCTATCATGGAAGGTGAGGAAAACGGGGAGATGCTCGATCTGTTCATAGAGGATACCACAGAGGAACTTTCCGGAATGCGGGACGCTTTTTCCACGGGAGATTATAAGAAGTTGGGGAGTATCATACACAAAGCCGCACCGCTTTGGAAAATGATCCGCATAAACATTCCCCAAAGTGAACTGAGGGAAATGGCTTCCATGCCTTCCGAAAAATGGGGTGGCTTATCGGATAAAAGGATAGAGGAACTGATTAAAGCTGTGGAACATGCTGTAGAGAAAGCAAAAAGAATAAAGAAAAGAGTATATGGCAACCGTATTGATAGTAGAGGATGACCGTGTGTATGCACGCACTACCACAAACTGGCTGGTGAAAAACGGCATCAATGCCCGTTATGTGTTATCCGTGGACAATGCAAAGGAGTTTTTAGGCAATCATGATGTGGATCTGGTATTGTCGGATTACCGTCTCAACAACGGCAATGGCATGGAACTGCTGGGATGGATGAATACACATGGCTATCGTATTCCTTTCCTCATCATGACAGGTTACGGGGACATACCCGGTGCCGTGGAAGCGGTTAAAAAAGGTGCCGTGGACTATCTGCCCAAACCTGTGCAGACAGAAAAGGTACTCGGTATTATCCGGAAAGCATTGGAACGTAAGAGAAGGGACGGCAATACAAAACAAAGATTCTATACAAGCAAAAGCCCTTTGGCATTGAGATTGCAGGAGCATATCCGGCTGGTGGCTCCGGTGGATACGTTAGCCGTGCTGATACGTGGCGCATCAGGGACAGGCAAGGAGTATGTGGCCCGGCAGATACATGTGTTGAGCGGTCGGTCGGATGCTTCTTTCATCGCAGTGGATTGCGGGGTACTTCCGAAGGAACTGGCGGCATCGGAACTGTTCGGTCATGTGAAGGGTGCCTTTACCGGAGCGACGGAAAACAAGACGGGCATGTTTGCTGCCGCCAACCATGGGACACTGTTTCTGGACGAGGTGGGCAATCTGAATGCCGAAGTACAAAGGGCACTGTTGCGTGCCTTGCAGGAAAAACGCTACCGCCCCGTAGGCGGTAAAGAGGAGATTCAGACGGACATCCGTCTGGTAGCCGCTACCAATGAGGACCTGGAGAAGGCGATAGCCGAAGGACGTTTCAGGGAAGACCTGTTTCATCGTCTGAATGAATTTCCATTGCATGTACCATTGCTGGCAGAGTGCATTGAGGATATAATTCCGTTGGCAGAATTCATGCTGGATGCCGCCAATCAAGAGTTCTCAAGGAAAGTGAAAGGCTTTGACCGCGAAGTACAGAAACGGTTGAAATCTTATTCGTGGCCGGGAAACATACGGGAACTGAGGATGGTTGTCAGACGGGCCACCTTATTGGCGAAAGATGACTGGATAACCACCGGGGAGATAGACATTCCCGATAAAGGCAGGCAACCGGGAGAGTATTCACTTAATGACGAGCGGATGGAACGGGCAACCATTCTGAAAGCATTGGAGGCAACGGGCAATGACAGGAAGGCTGCCGCACGGCTGCTGGGCATCAGCCGGAGCACGCTTTATCTGAAACTGAGGAAGTATCGTCTGGATTAGAATATGTCCGAAATTCGGACACATCATGTCCAATCCACAATGCTTTTATGTACACATCATTTTTACTGCTTTCTATATGGTTTATTTCCAATGTTTTATCTGTGTACTGTTTCAGGCATGGCACTTGTCTTTATTCCGGTAGGATGAGTGGAGAGTTGAATTGTGGAACCTAAAAACATGATACGATGAAGACATTGGTGGAAACCTCTCTTTTTAATCTGTTCGCCTCTTATACAAACGGTGCCGGACCTGCGGCAGGTGAGTTGCCGGCCGCCTATAACGATTTCGTTAACTGCCTTGCTACGCTTTCACCGGCAGGGGACCTGACGGGACAGCTACGTTGTCTGAACTACACAAAAATAGAGCTGGCCTTTATGCGGCAGGCCTGCAACGGAATGGCTGAAGATTGCCGCAATATCCTGTATGACGTGTTCATTGACAAGACGTTGGCGTTGCTGGATGCGGAAGCGGAAATACTGAAGGAGATGCTTCGTCATGGTACCGTGTCTGCCGGATTCCATGCGGAAGCGGTGCGTGGAAGCGGAAGCAAAAGTTCCGTCACACTGACATGGAACGGTACGGACAGCGACCTGATTGAACTGGTGGCCGCACTGATGGCAGCCGGTGCGATAGGTACGGCTGAAGGCCGGAATTTGAAAATTGTGGATGTTATCCGCGTTTTCGAGGAAGTGTTCCATCTGAAAATCAATGCGCTGTACACCAAGCGTGGCAAGGTGTTCGACCGTTGTACGGACACCACTCCGTTCATCGACTCCCTGCGCAAAAGTTATAACCGGATGCTGGACGCACGGCTGGCGTAAAGGTTGTACGCCAACAGCCGCCAACGGATGACTCGTATGTATGAGGTATTGCAGATTGGCGGCTGAATGCTTTTCTTTGTCGCCGGTTATCATGTCTAAAAATACAAGCTATGTCAATCCTGAATGATATTTGGAACCGCATTGCCCAGAAACCGGACAGGCGGAAAGCGGCGGTAACGGAAACTTCCGGGACGGAAAACCGGGTATATGCGGTGGTTACGGAAGAGGGCGTGATGCTGTTTTCCGACACCCCCAAGGGTATGAAGGCACGGAACAGCTATCTGCAACATCTGGCCGACGGCTTCTTCAACGTGACCAAAGTACCCGAAACTTTGCGGATATATGAGATTGACCTGCCTATCAAACGGGTGGCCGGGCTGGCGGACAACTGCATCGAAAAGCTGTCCAAAGCGGATTTGCGAAGTACAGATGCACAATTGCGCAGGTCGGTGGTGAACTTCACTTCCGACAAGTTTGCGGATAGAAGTGTGCTGGATGGCGGGGTGTGCAGGGCAAAGTTCGACCTGCGGCCCGATTTCCATAACTTCGACCGGCTGACAAAAGAATTCGGTTTGGGTATCTCACCCCGGAACTATGATGTGGCGGCATTACTGTATATTTCGGAAAACGGGTACGCCGGGATTGTTGCGGCAGACAAGGTGCATCCGTTCAGCTATGAGTATGAGTTCAGGGAACTGGCGGAGAAGCTGGGAGACAGCATGAGGGCACGGATGAACGCGCCTTTGTCGGCACACGACTTCGGCTATGCCGCCTTACAGAAAGAGGCAAAGGAGATGGCGGCGGATTTGTTGCAATCGGAGTTTCATATTACGGATGGGGAGTTCAGGTTGGGCGCACGGATAAGCCGGACAAAAAGGATGGAAATGTCACATCCGGTGTCGTATCCGCATTCGGAAGAGGAACAGACCGGCGGGTTACCGGAAACACACTACAGGCAGGAAGCTCCTGAACAGCGGATGTCTGACAGCCAACGGCAGGTGAAGCATGCAGCTTCCATTACCCCACAGAAGAAGGAGAAGAAACAATTAATCCTATAGAATCTATGGAAGAAAAGAAAAAGCAAGCGGTGGAAAGCGGCAGTCTGTATATGACATTGGACGCCTTTTACAGACCCGTGTATCTGAGTATGCGCGGACAGGGGGAAGAGGGATTTTCCCGTTATATCAGTAACAACGTGCGGTCTCATACGACCGGTCGGGAATTTATTCCCGACCACTGAATGTTCCGTTTCGACTTTAAAGACAAAAGTCTGATTCCTCCCATATTCGGTACGGACAATGCGGATTATCTGGAACGGCTCTGTCCTGTACTGGAACGGGAGAATATATATCCGTCGGGGGTGGTGAGACTCCGGGATGCGGCATTCTGTGAGGAACGGGGGATTGTACATCTGTCATTATCAGCGGAACATACGGCTTTGCTGGAAAATGAGGATTACAGGCGGCTGCGACATCGTTTCGGAATGGACGGGGATGTGATACGCAGCGGGCTGGCTGCTTTTCCCACCTACATGGCGGTGGAACACGGGCGGAAGGTATTGCTGTTTGACAAGACAGACGGTGGGAACAGGATGCTGGATGAGTTTCTGAGTGGGCTGGCCGAACGTTTTTTTGACGGCAAGCGGAAACCTGAGAGCTTGAGGTTTTATGAGGTGGCTCCGCTGAATGCCGCATGCCGGGCAAAAATAGGTGACGGGCAGACGGTTTCTTCGGATATGGTGAGATATGGGATTTGTGTGGCATGTTGCGACATGGCACCTACGCTGAGGAACTTTAACAGGCTGAGAAAATTGCAACGGCAGCCTATGCCGCTGACCGGAGAACAGGAACGGATAGTCTCGTCACTGGTGGCACGACCGGATAATGTACGGTTCCCGAACGTGGAAATGAGGGTGCGGATTCCGGCAAAGAGAAAAGGACAAGGAATGAACATTTAATTTTTTGATGAATGGAAAAAGAGAATACGAACAGTGGCAGTGTGTATGTCACAGTGGACGGACATCTCAACCCGGTGCATGTCAGTATGAAAGGTACGGGTGAGGAAGGTTTTCTGGAGTTTATGCTGGAAGATGTGGAGAAGGCGCTCAAGGAAACGGAAATGCCTACCATGGGCATGATGTACTATAATGTGCCTGATATGGGGATTGTTCCGCGTTTGCGGGAAGGGAATAATGATGATTATCTGCGAAGACTGGAAAAGGTGATGGACGGACATGGGATTAAGCTGCATAGATACCTGGCTCTGTCGGAAGTGGTGTATTGCCTGTGAAAGTACATGGACCCGCTTTCAAGGGACGAGAACTATCCCCGACAACTTACACCGGAGATGTGGCGGGAGATAAAGTCCGCACCACCCGAAGTGATAGCGGAGATGCAGGATGATTTGAAGCATGGGAACACGTATTATACAGGTGTTGAGACGGGTAAAGGGGTGCTGCTGTTCGGTAGGGATTACGTAGGAAACCGTCAATACGGGGATTTTATGGCAACGAATATAGAGAAGCGTTTCTTTGAACCGGACTTTGAGGAAAAGTATCTGAATGTGTATGAGTTACGGGGATGGCCTTCATTGATGGAAGGGAAAGTAAACCGCTGTTGCGATGATTACGGCTGTTTGTTGCCGTTGGAGAAGATTCCGGCAGATGCTTTTGTGGACAAATCGGTATCGAAAAGTATAACGGACAGTGAGCGTTATGACCTTGCTCCTACATGGGAGAACTATTATAAGCTGACTGATTCCGGAAAGGGGCTGGGCCTTACTCGGAGTCCGTATAATTATGACCGGATGACACTGCTGTATATCATGGATAAAGGCTATCCGAGAGACGGACTGATAGATGAATACCCGGACAATTTCAGTTTTTACGATAAATTCGAGAAGATAGAAAACAAGCTGCTGGGCCGCAACAGATGGGATGTGTATGATGTGATGCAGGAGAAGGCGAAGAAACTGGCAGGGAAATTGTTTAAAGAGCACTTTCCGGAAACACGGCAGAAAGCGGACATGAAGGAAAAGGCGGCTGTGCGGAAAAGTAAAAGCATGAAGATGTAGGATTATGGAAGACAAGTAAGGGGATGGAAGGCCCGTTGCCGCATAGATGCAGGTAACGGGCCCTTCTCTTTTATCGTTGGATACGCCAATGCACGCCAACGGAAGACTCTGATACGATCTGTTTGGATAGGATATAGGATATGCTTTACTTTGCCTCATATTCAGAAACTTAAAAAGAATTTTAGTATGGAACTGACGATTATTGAAACAAGCGCGTATCAGGAGTTGAGAAAACTGGTCAGCACGCTGGCCGTACAAATGAGTGACTTCCAGAAAAAGATTGCACCGCCTGCGTCGGACAAGTGAATGGATGCGCAGGACGTATGTCTGGCTTTGGGCATATCGAAACGATGCCTGCAAAATTACCGTGACAACGGGCTAATCCCCCACTCGAACGTAGGGGGAAAATTCTTCTACCGGGAAACGGATATTCAGGAGATACTGGAAAACGGACTGATCAAAAGGAAGTAAAGTATGGCGGAGATTATCACAAGGGATTCGGAAGAGTTCAAGGAACTGGCCGGATGGATAAAAAAAGCGGGGAAAGCGGTGGAAGAGGCTACGGCACGGATACGCCCGACAGTTGCGGACGAGCATTACATGACGGGAGATGAGATATGCACCCTATTGCATATCTCACGACGGACGTTGCAGACGTTGAGAGATGAAAGGCTGGTGCCTTATACCACTATCGGGGGGAAACTGCTCTACCCGGAGAGTGCCCTATACGAAGTGTTGAAAAAAAATTACAGGGATTTCAGACGGTTCAGAAAATAAACAAGTAAAATAAAAAACGTCCTTCGGCTTATCGGCTTCCGGACGTTTTTTTATTGCCGTGTTACATGGCAAGTTTGTAAACGTGACCGATTTTCTCGCTAATTTTGTCGGTATCCTCGCCTACCTTCGGGTTAATCAGTTCGGCATAAACCTGTGTGGAGAGAATGGACTTATGCCCCAACACTTTCTGAAGGGTTTCCAACGGCATTCCCTTAAGTATAGCCAGAACGGCAAATGTGTGGCGCCCGATATGCGGAGTGACCTCGGCCCGGCAGTTGCATTTCCTGCCTATGATTCCAAGACTGAGCCGCATGGCATTGTATTCGCCTACCGGAAAGACACATTCGGGAGAGTCTTTCTTTTCATCCGCACCCCTGTATTTTTCAATCAGCTCGATGGCAATGGGTAATAATTTTACGACATACGCCACTCCTGTTTTTATACGGTTGCCCATCAGCCATGTACCGCCGTCGGAGTCGGTATGAATATTATCGTAGGTTATGGCTTTCAGGTCGGCGTAGGAAAGACCGGTGAAACACATAAATAAAAACATATCGCGCATGGCACGCTGGCGCTTGTATCTCAGTTCCAGACGGATTATCCTTTGCAGTTCCTCTTCGGAAAGGAAAGAACGCCTCTTGTATTCGGG
>OBWA01000675.1_pt1 | contig 9159 bp, 7 predicted proteins | sample 1501281 | NCBI WGS metagenome assembly OBWA01 (sample SAMEA2580035, study PRJEB22360) | human gut metagenome | biome: human gut; feature: human-associated habitat; material: faeces | place: Denmark | collected 2008/2010 | reverse complement strand
ATTCTTCCATGTGAATTTCGAATTTGAGAAGTGTCAACTTATTCAGTACACTACACCTCTGAGTTCAAGTTATAAATGCGACACCGACTTATTTCACAGGGAACAATTATTCCGTCATCGTATCATATTCCACAATCTTCTCTTTACATAAGCGTTCAGTAATATCTTTCAGAATATCTATGCGGGCAATAAGGTATTCCAGTTGTTCTTGTGAGATACTGAAATCTTTGTTATAACGAGCCTCGATATACGAACGGCATAATAAATCAAAACATTCTTTCTCTTCATCCGTATTTTGAGGAAAGACTGTGGTCAATTCCTGTGAGAAACGTTTTACCATCCCACTAAGCTCTTTAATTTTATGAGTTTTTGGAAGATAATTCGTAAAAACCATCAGGATAGTATAGTATAATTTTTCACAAGTCTGATGAAGCATGAAAGCTGATAAGTTATATTGTTCTTTAGGCATGAAATATTCCTTCACAACACCCAAAAAGTCACACGCATAAGGATACAACCTATCAAATTCACTCTGCGCAATATCCCGAATCTCTCTAAAACTCAACTTCCGTGGTTTAGCCAATTCGTGTTTGCCACTATTATAAAGCATAATTCCTTCCTTTACTATATCTGTAAAGAAATATTGGCTGATTTCCAAATTACGGTTTACTGTATTAATATGTTCTACAACAAATTGTGGAAAAGCATGACGACGGTCTGCAAACAAGTCATGATATTTATTCGTAATACGGTTCAATTTTCTTTCCACATATTTAGTCTGCCCGGTCACAACAAGAAGAATATCATAATCGCTTTGATAGGAAGTATGAACACCAAATTCTATATTAGTGTCCCATAAAACATAGTTTCCCCTTGCATAACTTCCGAACAGGATTACACACTAAATCCAGCAAGACTGTCAATTCTTCCTGTGTACGTTTGGGTAAACGTTTTATAGACTTCTTCATTATCATTCTTATTTGTAACTTTACAAAGGTACGAACTTTATCATCCCTAAACTACAGAGATGGAAAAAACTTATAATAAAATCTTTTCAAAAATCCTTCAACACTTCCATCATTGCCGGACGACGTTTATATTTTATCCGAAATTCCGCTACTATGTTTTTCACTGCAGTCTGTCCTCCCTTTAGTTTATGTATGCACGGTAACACTCGTGCGATAAATTCATAATTCCTCCGTCCCATTTTCCGTTCGGCATAGTCATTCAACGAAGAAGTATACATAGCAATCAGCTGTTCCGAATGAGTATCCTTCAAATAATGAGCATACCGCATCAATGCTTCCAGTTGATCATATCTAGTTGATGACAACAAGGTGAACAGACGCTCATTATCCTGTTCTTTCACATAGATATCAGCTTCAGCACTTCCACCGAAAGAAAAATAGTTACTAAATTCTGTTTCCTTCATCATCGCATCCAGAAAACTCTTCCATTGTTCTTTCGGAATCAGAGTTTTAAGTTTATTGTAATATGTCAGTTTATCCCTGCCTGTCACAAACAATAGACGACATGTATCAATTACTTCGGAAGTCCGGTTGGTCGTCTCGTAAATCTTCAGTTTTATTTCCAACCATTTACTATCGGTACCGGGATATATCTCTTCTTCCGCAATCTCTATTCCTTCATTCAGCAAACGGATGGCTTCATCGTATTGGCAACGGACAATCAATTTTTCAACCTCCATCTCCCGTATTTCAGTCAGATAAAGATATTGGCGGATCGTTTCATTCGCTTTTTGCTCTTCATTCTGCTCCAATAACAAGTTGACTTTGCGAAGAACTAACTGATATAAATCATGAGTGTCCTTTCTTGTTTCAAGAAGTCCATCAATCAATTCCAAGGCTTTTTCTGTCGGCTGAATCGAAAGATTGATTTGCATCATAAGTTCATCTATATCATAGATTCCGTAATTTCGATAAGTAGATATTTCAGCAATCTGACGTAATTCCTGTAGAATATCCGTCTTTTGTTTCTGAGTTGTTTTAGGATGTCCAACCACTTTCATGAGTAAACCTCCTGCATGCTCACAATAAAGGGAAGTGCCAAAGTCATCATCATCGTCAATATATAGTAATTCATCCTCATAATTCTCACCGATAGAACGAAGTGTTTGAAGAGCTATGGCAATAGTACTATCCATATCTCCCAGACTCAAAAAGAAGTCTGCTTTCTTCAGAAAAACATCCATTCGATTGAAAACAGTTTCCCAATCACGACTGTAATCATTATAACGATTATGATAACGAGACTTTTTACTGTCACCGAAACTATTAAAAATCTTTTGGATTTCCGTTCTATAATCTTTTCCCTTTGATGTCGAAGACGATTCCTTGAATATAAAACGCTTCAAAAACGCTGCCTTAAATTCCGGATTCGTTGAGGCATATTCACTGATAAATGTAGAAATTTCTTGCGGACTAATGAATGACAGCAATTGTTTGATGTCCACATCGGGCTGTACAACCTCTTCTTCCTTTGTAACTATTCTCATTTTTGAAAATGCACTACGACTTACTCGTTTATTATTATCACGAATTGCCAGAAGTGCTGCCACGACATGCTTGCAGATTTCTCCATCATACGGACAATCACAGTACCAGGATTCTACTTCCTTTCCGTTCATAGATATTTCCACATTATAATCGTCTGTTCCTTCTACAGTCGCAGTCCATTCACCGGGTGAGGTTTCTTCCAGTTCGGAAACGGCATCTGTATCATAATACTCTTCCCCGCGCATCAATATCTTATAGGGGACAAAGTTCTCAAAATTATCCAGCGTAATCATATGACTAATTTAATACTTTATATATCCTTCTTGTTCATACGCTTTCCCATATTTATGAATCATTGCCACCAATGGTCTTAAACGTTCGTCAGAAACCAACATAGCCCTATAACGCAAATACTGATTATCATAAAGCTGCCGGTTTCCGTCCTTGAGGCGTTTCTTCACATCCGCAGGAATGAAAAATTCCGCACGATTGCCCAATTTTACATAGAATTCATTTAAAAAGATAGAAATGCCAGCCAAATCTATGTCTCCGAAATGAATATAGCGATTGGGGATTATCTTTAGCCAGTTACACAAATCCTTCGATTGCGGATAACGGGACACGAAAAGAACTTTCATTCCTTCAAACAAGTACTTTTGGGCACGGATATGCTGGAAATTTTCTCCATTCTCTATACCCACTACTACAACATCTTCAGGAATACGGAAATATTCGTAATCCTGCATGAAAATAGAAGTGCCTTGCAAGGGAGAAAGCACACATGGTTCGCCATGAAACGTAGCTTCTATAGGCGTATAACAATTGAGGAGAAAACCTTTGAACGTACGGGTATATCTCAATTTAGAGTCCCCCGCCTTCGCCACTTGCTCCGAACGCGACACTTCATCCGGACAGTTCTTCATCTCAATCCAATCTTCCAGCTCCATGCCAGAAGTATAATTCTGGGAGATGTAGATACGGCATCCTTCCGGGTCAATCATACGAAAACTACGCTTACTCCCTCGGGGAACAATAGTGATGATTCCCTCATCCATTAATCTATTTGCTATCAGTCCATCAAACTTTGTGTAAGGTATGAGCTCACCGCCCAGCATTTTCAGAACCAGCCTCGCCATTGCCAATGTAAATAAACTGCCACTCATTTTTCTATCTTATTTATAGGTTAACAATGGGACAACCTGTGTATTTGACCGCCCGTCTTTACTCAATAAATAGGTATAACGATAGTCTTCCACATTGTAAGTAGTGGGAGAACTATTTACCAACAATATATTCCGGCAATTGGCAAAGTCTAGAATACCTTTCACATTGTTGGGGTGTAACTTGCCTATTTCATCCATCATACAATGGATTTTAAAGTCACCAAACTTACGTGACGCCTTTTCTTTGAACACATTAATCAGCATGATATTGACCATTGCTTTTACCAGAATATCCGTGCCGTCAGAACCTACATTGGCAATCTTCTCCACCCATCCCGTGTCATTATCATTCTCTTTCACGCGGAACTCCAGTTTGAATGTATCGGCAAGCGCCAACCGTCTGCGTCCCGGCTCGTCAAGCAGGAATTTCATAAACGACAACAAATGCCGGACAGCCATCGCATTGACATCTTCACGGGAATCCTGCGAGAACAAGTCAACCTTTCCCATATTATATTGGTTCTCATCACTAAAACGTTTAATCTCCAGCAATAGCTGCATTAGTTTATCGCTGCTCTGAAGCGGGCGAAGAGCTATTTCCTTTATTACTCCGGCAAAATTCCGCTTGACAAAATCGTCGTTGATATCCTTTATTGTTCTGTGTATCTCGCTTTCATTACGGGTCAGTCCTCCCACTTCCTGCGAAATCCGGCGGATTATATCCGTATACCGTTCACTGATATGTTTCTGATAGTCGGAAATCTTATCATTATCTACAAACTCGCACAGATTGGAAGCGAAATCATAGTAATCCTGTTCTCCAACCAGTTCCGTACGGAAATGAAACGTGTTTTTTGACGAGAAGTTTCCATTGAACTGCGTCACCGCTTTCTTGAATTCTTCTGTTTTTCTGATAGTGGATACGATGAGCGACTTCAACTCTTCCACAATAACATCGCAATTTTTCCGAGTAGGCTTCTCTCCTATTTCTATCACAGAAGGCGGACAAAAAGTTTCATCTTTCCGGAACATATCCACTTTATTCAATCCATCCTCCAATAAGTGCAATTCCTTGTTAATCCGGTCGAGGTGCTCGTCCGCCCCTTTTTTCTGAACCTGCAACTTCTCCTTTTTCAGAGCGAAACGTTCGTCCAATGCAACTAGCTTCGCATCCAGTTCTTTCTTCCTGCTTCGCGTAGCAGGTTCTTTATCAAACAGCTCCTCCTTGTCTCTTTCATAAAAAAGAACTTGTGGGCGGGATTTACCTATATAATCTAATTCTTTATTTATTTCGGCAAGCCTGTCATCATACTTGCGGATAGTGACCGTATCAGCACCCTTTCCATTTAATTCATTCTCCTGCACCTGCTTCAATTCCTTTTTCCGCTCCTCAGTTTGCTGTTTCATCCGCTCTATCTCTTGCTGAACGCTGGCAACAAACTCCTCCAGTTCCTTCCGGAGTTCCGTCCTGCTATCATTATACACTTTCCGGCAAGCTTTCAACAGTTTTTCCCGTTCCGCCAAATGCTTCTCCTTCTCGCCTTCCGCCACATAAAGACGATGACCGATATCATTCAGTTGCGCCTGTAATTCTTCGGTACATCCTCTTTTCCATTCCTCTTCCTTCGTCTTCCATGAGGCGTAATCAGCCTGCAAATTCTTCAATTTTGCAGGAATCTGCATTCGCTCGGCTTCCATCAGATGTTGTTCTTCCAAAATACTATGTATTTGCTTCGAATACTTCTTCTCCAAAGAAGAAACAGCTTCCCCCTCTTCTTCCGTCAGTCGGGTGAGACGGTCGGTACAGAGTTGCCGGGCTGCTTGTTGCCTATCGCGCTCCTGCTTCATTTCCTCGGGAGTGCGGACAGAACGCTCGATTGCTGTCAGATTGAGTGAAACGCCGAACAAAGTAGCTTCCTTATTCACTAATTGAGGTTGCAGTTCATTATTGTACAACACCAGTTCCTCATCCGCCACCTTGCCTATCGTCTCCTGCCAATCCGGTTTGTTCTTCTCCAGCCATTCACACAAAGAACCTTTTCGTTTCTCAATCAAGGCATCCAATGTTTGCAACTGTTCTTCAATCGCGCTCCGTTCTTTACGAACGGTCTCCATCTTTGCCTGAAATTCCCATTTCAACTCTTTCACTTTCCATTCACACTCCTGCCTCAACTGCTTTATTTCTCCTTGTTGCTGACAGATGCCATGTTCCAGTTCCTTGTCCTTTTTGCGCAGTTCGTTGATGCCGTCTTCACAATCGGACATTTCCTTTTGATGGGGATGTTCGTATTTCACCTTTTGAAGTTTCAGGTTACACTGTGCCTGTTCATCGCGCAACTGCCGAATACGATTATCCACAGTCTGCACTTTCTCTTCTTGCGTTGCCTTTACTTTCTCTTCTTCCACACGAAGTTGTTGCATCAATTCCTCCTGCTTGCCGGCAATCTCCGCATTCCGAGCATTTATCCGTGCTTGCTGGCTATTCTCAAAAGTACGGAAATCAGCTTCCAGTTTCTCAAACAGCAATCGGTACTTACTCAATACGTCCTCATAAGCTCTTGTCAGTTCCGATTTCATATTCCGGACTTGCTCCAGTTCCTGAATCAGTAATTCTTCGCAAGATACCCGTTTGATGATTTCTTCAATCTGCATCTGCTCGTAATGCAGACGTTTCTCACGTATCTTTTTGAGCAAATCGTTTATTATACCTATATCCCTAATTAAGCCATCACGCTCATTGGTGTACTTTTGTTGCAGTTCACCCATAAGCCGCAGCAACCGTTCACGTTCCGTCTCCGCTTTAGCCTGTTCTTCCTTCACTAACGGAATCTCATGCAAAGCCTGTTTCTCCGCAAAGTTAAGCTCCGCACGCCCTTCACCAATCTGCTTTTGAGTATAAATCAAGTCACGATAGGCGTTCATTACTTTCTCCGCCATCTTCCGGACAGGCACTTCTCCATTCTTGTTCTTTGTAAACCAAAGCATCACGTCCCTGTATTCCTGCTCGAATTCCTTTATCTGGCTACGATAGAAGTCCAAATCGACAGAGATATCCTCATCACTCATCGAACGGATAATGGTATCTTTTATAAAATCAGCATCCAGTTTGGAATTTAAAAAGACGTTCTGTATCGTACGGGGAATATTTTGATATTTTGCACTTTCCACAATGGCAAACTTGCGGTAAGGTATCATTTCATGCTTGCGGTTATTACCGAAAATAATGTCCCGATACATTTCATAGCTAGTCACTTGTGCAGTAATCTGAATCTTCGAACCGATATGTTCGCGGATGCGTCCCCACTCGGAATGTACCACATTGTGTTCGTCAATGAACCAGTCCTGTTGGAATGGCGCATCAATAAAACGGAAAAACACCCGTCCCTGGGATTTGGCAGCTACCACACAATACGCCCCATTCTCCCGCATCACTTCATAGATAATGTAAGAATTGGCGTATGGAAAGTAAAAAGCATCGAAGCTTTTCTTCTCCTTCGGAATACCCAGTCTTAGTTTGTCAGCATTGTAAAAGAAGAGGATGGCACGGAGCAGCGTACTCTTACCGACACCTTGCGTACCTATAAAATGTACGTTCCCATCCAACTTCACTTCCGCATACGGAATATGGGCACTGTTCAGAAAAATAATCTTATTCAGGTATCTCATCTTGCACCTCCTCTGAAATTGTGATACAATCAACCAAGTCCTCCATATAATGGAAAGCCGACAATACTTTATACGTCCCGTCAAGTTCGTTTTCTTTCTCTATCAGTCCTATACTCTCCAGTTCTTTCAACAGTTTGCCGACAACTTCATCATATTTCTTCTTATCCGAAAACAGTTTGGTTGCCTTTTCTTTCAGTTCGATATCGCATCCTATCTGAATCTCAATATCAGCGGCACGGAACAGAAATCCCGGGCCGAATGCCGAATGGTAGGTTTTCAGGAAACTCAGGTAATCAATCCACTTCTGAATTGCTTCCAGTTTACGTTCTAAGTCGACTTTCGATTCCTTGCGAGTAAAGTAGTAATAACCGTCACCGCCTTCCAGATAAAAACCGATGCCTTTGTAGTAATCATAATAATCGGGCAAATCTTCCTCAATGGCATCATACAAGCGTTTCACTTGGGTAGAGACACTATTGGAAGAAATAAATCCCCCTTTGCTAAGTATATTAAATATCTCTTCAGTGTATTTCATGGTCATCTGTTTTTAGTATTCAGCATACATTATTTGGCATATATTAAAGGGTATTCCACTTCGTCGGAGATTTCATAAGTATCCGTAAAGCGAAGTTCGTCGGCATACTGTGACGCCAATTGGCAGAAAAAGATTAATTTCTCTCCACGTGTCACCTCTTTCCGGTAGCGATAGTTCATCACAAAAGAGAACAGATGGGTGCTGGACGCCATAAATGAATTATGCACCTCCTGCAAGTTTACGGTATCTATCATTTGCGACTGCCCATCCAGGTATCCTTCCGGAATGGCATCTGCCAGTTGTTTCATTCCTTTCGGAGAATTTCTCTGCCGCGCGACAAGTTTCTTCAAAATCTGAAAAGCCTCATCGGAAGTCCGTAGATTATCAATGGAAAGCTTGATGCGATAACCGACCTGCGGCTCCATCCAGACAGGATTTTTTTGTGCGGCAACAGAACGGATACTTGTATGTTCTTCCAACAAGAACTGGTCTTTCAAGTACTTCAACTTCTTTACTTTCTCAAAGATACGGTTCTGATAATCTATCAGATTCAGATAATGAATGATTTGTTTCTGGATTTCAATCAGATTATGGTACGAGTCATTTAGCTGAAGTTTTACGTCACTTACTACATTCCGCATTTGTACGTCCATCGCCACCCGGAAGAAAACAGGCTGTCCGTAGTCTATCAATTCCTCACTTTTACGAATCAGCAGAGCAATATTATTCCGTTTCTCATCGAGGCGGACAAGTTTAGTCTTTTTTATCTTATAATTAGGTTCGTTCTTATAGGTATTATCCATGTTTCTTTTCAGATCCATCACATTGCGGACTGTAGTCAGAGCGATGTTTTTCAGGCAGCGTTTCACTTCACGCTGGTAGTTGTATTTACGTTGTTCGTTATTCTCTTTCAAGTAATAGTCAATGTTTTCATTCAGTCGTGTCAGGTAATCCTGCACGAAAGATACATTGATTTCTTCATTTACTTCGAGCACATCTTCAAAGAATTTCAGATAAATATCCTCCATTTCAAGGAAGTCGCCAGTGTCCCGGATGACTCCATAGTCTATCAGATAGCGGATACGCTCTTCTTTGTACTCCGTCATTTCAAGCGCATAATCATAACGGAACGAAAGAGATTTCCGTTTAGCAAACATTTCTTTCAAGAGTTCTTTCTCCCGGTCCAGACTTTTGACAAGTTCTTCTATGGAACGAAAAGTGCTCATATTAGTTTTGTCTTTTAATGGTGTGTTACTACTTCCAAATATTTACATAGTAT
>OBWA01000643.1_pt1 | contig 9568 bp, 6 predicted proteins | sample 1501281 | NCBI WGS metagenome assembly OBWA01 (sample SAMEA2580035, study PRJEB22360) | human gut metagenome | biome: human gut; feature: human-associated habitat; material: faeces | place: Denmark | collected 2008/2010 | reverse complement strand
GTACTTATCCCAAGCGTATGTAACTGTTCGGAGTCATATTCCAACCGCCATTCCATTGGAGTAGCCCCGCCAAGATTAATCTTATAAATTCCCGGAAGTTGTGCCAAACGTGTCTTAATATGTTCTTCCGCATACTGTTGTATCAGAATGGGAATAGCAGGCGCATTAATCGTAAATGCCATAAAAGGGCCCTGGTTGTTCTGCCCCGGACTCTGCATCTGAATATACGGATAGCTCACCCCGTCCGGCAGTTCCGGCCATGTCTGACGAATGATGGTGGACGCTTCAAAACGTGCAACTGCAACATCCACATGTTTATCCAGATTCACGCTGATACTGCCCCACCCGTTTCCTGAAGTAGAATAGATACCCCGAATCCCTTTCACGCGGGCAAGCATCGCCTCCAGTTTGCTGGTAGCTGTCATTTCCACCACGCGTGCCGAAGTGCCGGGCATACTGAAACGCACCGTGAAGCCGGGTAATGTCCGTGAGGGGTTCAGTTTGACCGGAAGCAACGGCACAAGCGCCAGCCCGACCAATGCCACGCAGACAAAAGCCACAATCAGGGTGAAAGCGGAAGCCTTCGAGGACTTTTTTATTTCAAGATTTATATTTTGCATTACCATTATTTATGTAAATAGAAATCTCTGTCATATAAACGACAGCATCTCTGTTTATGATAGACTTAATGGAGATACTACCGAGAATAAACGCCGCAATTATCATTTGATCAGCTTGCCTCCGTTAAAATCGAACCTGTCCGAAAGTGAAAGTTTTGTAGCAAAATCAAACAACGTAAGCCGTCGTATCTTGTAATAATTCAACCAGTAATTCTGCAAAGCAGAGATAAAGTTACGCTGTGCCTGCTGCTGCCTGTTCAGAGAAAGAGTCAGGCTGTTTATATCCGCTTTGCCGATGATAAAACGCTGCTTTGTCTCATTATAAGCGAGTATGGACAAATCCAAAGCTTCTTCCGCACTGGCAATCAACTGCTGCTGGATATTAAAATCACTCACTGTCATTATCACTTCCTCCTCAATACTTATCTCGTCCTGGCGTGCCGAAATCTTCACCACATTCAGGTTATTCCGTGCCATATTATACTTTCCTTTGCGGACGCCCCAGTCCAGCAACGGAATAGAGACACTGACCGCCACCAAATCCTGCTGCATGGGCTTATGATAGACATCCCCGAAATTGTCCGCCACCTGATTAAAACCGATACTGGCATTCACACTTGCATTAAAGCGCGACTCCTTTTTAGTCTTATCCACATTACGCTCCGCTTCCAGCACATTCTGTTTCAATTCCAACAATTGCGGGTTGTTGCTCCTTCCCCACCTCAAAGCCTCATCTATCGGAATCTCCAGCATTCCCGGACGGGAAGGAAGTTCCAGTTCGATCTGCGTATTCTTATCCAGATTGAGAAAAGAAGCCAATGAGAACATAGCCCGCTTCAAATCGCTTGCTTTATTCTGCAATGTGTTCTGCGCATTCACCCGATCCAGCTTCAGAGTCAACAGGTCGGCTTGCGAGATAGCTGCGATCCGGTGCCGTTGTTGCCCGATGCGGTACAACGTATCCGTAGAAGCCAGATTTTCTTTTGCCAGGTTATATTCCGCTTGTGCCATAGCCAGAGAGAAGAAATAACTCGTTGCCGTTTCCGAAACTTTCTCCACATTATAAAGAAATTCCTTTTTCACACGTTCATATTTCAAAGGCTCTATCTTCCGTTCCCATTTGAATGGATTATACCCCACCAGACTTTGCGAATACCCAATCCTTATCGGGACACTGGTCAGCTGTGTCGCACTATTATCCCCGAAATTACGCATATAGGCAAGATTCGATTCCAGATAAAATGTACCTCCGGTCAGGTCAAGATTCTGCCGGACACTTAACCCTCCATAAGCATAATAAGACTGTTGCGTACGGTACACATCCAAATCCTGTCCCGAATCGTAACGTTTCGTAATATCCCGGTTATATTGCGCCGGAGTAAGATCCAGCGTCAGACTGGGCAGGCGGTTTGCCTTATATGTCCTGTACTCCCAATAACCGGACAAGTACATATTCTGTGTACGGAATGACTCCAATGAACTGTCATTGGCAAGAGCGATTGTCCGGTTCAAATCCAGTACCAGACGTTTCTGTGCATGAAGCAGGGATTCACCACAGAGGACACCAAGAATACAGAGAAATGCCCATATCCTTTTCTTTGCTGAAAAGAATAACTTTGTCTCCTCCGTGGTAAAATTTAATAATCCATTCATAACTCTCATATTTGAACTATTCGTTATTACTTGCTACTTATTTCTTCTTTCTTTCTGTAAATAAACCAGTAAAGCAATGGTATGATGAACAGACTCACTGCCGTACCGACCGACATTGTCCCTATCATGGCGATAGACAATGGTTTCTGTAATTCCGAACCCATATCCGATGAAAACAGTAACGGCACCATTGCAAAGATAGTAGTCAGCGAAGTCATGATAATCGGGCGCAAACGCCTGCGTCCTGCTTCATGGATAGCCTCCAACAACGGAACACCCGCTTTGCGCAGTTCATTGATAGCGTCCAGTTTCAGGATAGAGTCATTGATTACAATACCACAGGTGACAATAAGTCCGATAGCAGACATCAGATTCAGTGTATGCCCGCAAAGCCAAAGCAGTAATAACGCAAAGGCCACATCTATCGGTATCTCCGCCAGAACAAGCAAAGGTTGCAAGAAACTTTCAAACTGCGAGGCAAGAATAAAGTACATCAGCAACAACGAAATAAACAGGATTACCACCAGCTCGTCCAACATCTCCCTGTTGGAAAAGAAACTTCCGGAGAAGCCTGTATCCCATTCTTTCGTTTCCTCCGCTACCTGCTTCACTTCCCGCATCAACTTGTCCCCGTTCTGCACGTCATAAAAATTAAAGGGGACATATTCACCATTACGCCCCGAAGTAATACTTTTCAGATCCTCAGCAGGAGCTATCGTAACCAGCTCCCGAAGAGGGATATATTCTATGTTTCCTTTATTATCCGGTTCAGTCTGTATCAACGTCTCCTGCAATATTTCATTCACAGTCTTTTCGCTGCCGGCAACGCTGATCGGAAGATATTGTTGGTAAGAATGCAACATTGTCACACTATTCTCACGAAAAGCAGTTTTCAAGATACGGTAGAGCTCATTATAGGAAACACGGTAAAGCAACAGTTTCTCTTTGCTAATACTTAGATTCAGTTGATTCTCGAAAGCGATACCCGTAGGGGCGATTCCCGTCTTCCGTGCCAAGTCCTTCTCCACGCGCCGGATGGTTTCCGCTTCCGGTGCCTTTGCCTTATTACGGGTATAAAATTCGGCTATGATATCCGGTTCGCCTGTGACAAAGAGTTTCTCAAACACAGTCTCCGGCGGAGAGAAAGAAATGACAGAAAGCGGATAACGCTCTTTCAGTCTGCGATAAATTTCTTGCTGTAAAGGAGAAATAGTTTCGGGCGTCTCCGTACGGAAGTAAAGTTCAGCCTCGGAAGAAGAAAGCTCCCTTTCACGGTTCAGAAGGAAATCCTGCCTGCCAATGGACGCCGTGTGCTCGGCTACCGGTTCTTCCAGTTCTTTAAAAAGTTCGTCCACACGCCTCCTGTTTTCATCCACATGAATATTCTCATTCCACTCAATCCTGGCAATCAATTCATTCTCCTCAATATCGGGCATGCGCTGCTTGTCGATAAAGAAAAAGAAAAATACACAAAGCGGAATGGAAATAGCACAGAACAAAACACTGAACGTTTTATGACTGAATACCCAGTCCACCCCCGCATCATAAAAACGGTCTAATGTATGATCTTTTATCGGGTTATTGAATTTAAAGGAAAGCCACTTCCATTTCCGGGTATGGATACCGGTCCGGGAGACCAGCAGATAAAGTACGGGAAGCAACATGATACCCGTAAAATAAGAAACCATAAGTCCCACTGTAACTGAAAAAGCCTGATCGTAAAAGATAGCTCCGGCAATACCACTCATAAAAATCAACGGTGCAAACACGGCAATGGTCGTTAAGGAGGAACTCAACATGGGAGTCACCACTTCGCTTGTTCCCGTGATACAGGCACGGCGCAACGAATATCCCCGTTCCCGGTATTGCGATATATTCTCAGTTACAATAATCGAACTGTCAATCATCATACCCAATGCCAGAATCAATCCGGCGAGTGAAATGATATTCAGGGACATATTGCACAGATAGAAGAAAACGAAACTGATTACGATAGAAACCACCATGCTAAGTCCGATAACCAACGGAGATTTTACATCCCCCAGAAACAAGACCGCTACCAGGCAGATAAAGAGAAAACCTAAAGACAGATTCTGTTGCAGATTCGAAATTGTGTAGTCCAGCAATTCCGTCTGATTACGGCTGATACTGAAATCAATATCCGGATATACCCGTTGGAAGTACTCCATCGTCTCTACCAGAGATTTCTTCATCTTATCCATATTCTCATCCGCCTGCTTGATAACAGCCAGCGTCACTGCCCTTTTCCCGTTAGATACAGATACCCCTTTTTCTTTTACGGGCACGATATTCACCCGGCAGAAATCCTTTAACTGCACAATCCGGTCTCCTTTACGCAGATAAATATTTTCTACATCTTCCGCAGTACGCAGGAGGGTGGAAAACTTTATGTTATATTCATAATATCCGTCACGTACCGTCATACTACCCGGTTCCACATTATTGGCAGCCAGAGTCGATTCTATATCCTCAATAGAAATTCCCAACATGGAGAGCATATCCTCATCGGGCACAATCTGCACCTGACGTTCCACCAATCCGGTCACATCTACCATAGCCACTTCTTCAAGCTGCTCTATCCTACGTTTAATGACCGATTCGGCAAATTCACACAGATCCAGAAAGGACTGTTGTCCCGTAATGCTATAAGCACTGTCATTCTTCAAAGTCAGATTCAGGTAAAAAACAGGTATATCCGTTGCGCTCGCCTTAATGACTTTCGGACGTTCCGTTTCCTTCGGGAGATAGTTCATTGCAGCGTCTATCTTTTCATTTACCTCGATAAAGGCCAGATCCGTATTAGTACCGAAATCAAAAGACAAGCGGATAATACCGGCGCCGTCTCTAGACTCACTGTGAATATCTTTCAATGTAGAAACCTGTATCAACTGGCTGCGCAAAGGTTTCACAATCGTATTTTCCAGTTCGCGGGCAGATGTATTGGCAGCAGACACCTGTATAGTGATCTCCGGAATAGCGATATTCGGAAGCAGAGATATCGGAAGTGTAGAATAAGTCACCAGCCCGATTATAAAACAGGCGGTGAAAGCCATCAGCACGGCAATAGGACGCTGGATTAAGAATTTTATCATGCTTTTCTCTGTATTTATCGTTTGCAGTCAATCATTCACCGCTTATAGTCACCTCCGTTTCATGCGCTAAATTCAAGTTCCCGGTGACAATAACCGTATCTCCTTCCAAGAGGCCATCTTCAACACCACCCTGAGATTTATCCGAGACAACATATTCCGTAGCATTCTCCAATCCCGTATGTACATAATTCCACATTGCCTTGCCTTCTTTTAAGGTAAACACAACCTGTTTGCCGGAACGCAGCACCACAGCCGTTTTAGGAATGACCAACTGCTCCCCTAAACTCCGCTTGACGCTTACCCTTACGTTCATGCCGCTAAACAACTTCCCCTGTCCGTTTACCGCAGCTTTTACTTTTACCATTCCGTTCGCATCCACCAGCGGATTGATTTCAGATACACTACCTTCATAAGAACCTCCGCCGGCATAAGGAGTAATCATTACTTTGTCACCGGTTTTAATAAAAGCCAGTTCGTTCTCCAACACGGTGAAATCAGTTTCCATCCCACGAGTGTCAATGACAGTACAAAATGCCTCGGACGTATTAGCGAGATTATAAGGTTTTGAAAACAGATTAGCTACTATCCCGTCAAAGGGGGCAACAAGTGTAGCATGTTCCGTTTCTCTTTTCGTAAGTTCATACTGGGACTTCGACTGTTCATAGCCGCTCTTTACTTTCGCAAGTTTCATGGTTTCTTCAGGCACCTTGCTAAAATCATCCGGCGTATATCCCTGCCCGATAAGTACATCTTTCAGTTCAAGCTCCGCTTTCAACAAAGCATCTTCCGCCTGTGATAATTTCTGTTCCAGACGGAATTTATCCAGCTCGGCCAACTTCTGCCCCTTACGAACACGATCACCGTTTTTCACATAGACATGAGCAATAACCTCATTCGTTTCAAAACGAAGATCAGCCTGCCCGCGGGCACTTACCTTACCGTTACTGACTAGTTCGTGATGAAAATCACACCTCTTTAGAATTTGAACGGTGACTTCATTCTTTGAATCCGGAAGAACGGTAGAAACACCTTTATCCTGCTCGTCTGCATCACTTTTCTTGCCAGAGCAAGATGTCATTCCACCATAAGCTAAACAACATAGCAGCATCCATATACAACTGTATTTTCTCATAAGGATATTTGTTTTCATAGCATTTTATTTTATGTTCTACTTAGCTACAAAAGTAACATAATTGGAATATCTATATTTTTTTTATCAGTAATAATTTTCTCAGATACATAATATCATAACTATTCTTAACAGTATACATTTACATTTCGCCCTAACCTATGCGTTCATTTCAAATATTTCTGTACTTCCGCCCGCATCTCTTTTACTGCCGTCGATTGCACTTTCGGTTCTTTCGTTAATACAACCTCCGCCGCATATTTCAACTTCTCAGGCTGCCGATATTCCGATTCCGCATAAAGTTTCACCAAAAGATAATAAGGATAAATCCGTCCCGGAAGTCGATGAGTAGACCGTATCAAACTCTCTTCCGCCTCTTCGTATTCTCCTGTTGCCTGATAGTTTTTTCCGATAATATTAAGAACCATCGGATCACAAGTATATTTCATTGCTTCTTGCATCAATCTTGTAGAATTATCATATTCTTTCAATTTATGCAAACAGTGTCCATATTCAAAAAGGAAAGTTCCCCGAGTCTTCAAATCCGGATACAGCTTTTCATACCCTTCTTTAGCTGCCTGATAAGCGCCAATATTATAAAGCATTTTACTTCGATACCACTCTTTACAAGCCTTATATTGATTATTCTTCCAGTAATATGCTCCTAACAAAGCTATCATCAAAATAAAGAATAGCAACGCCACCTTTGAACGCCCTATGACACAAGCGGCTAACAAGAAATAGAATGTCATTGCAAATCCCGGAATCTGCATCGGATAGGAAGATAAGGCAAACACTAAAACCGAAATCACCCCACCACAAATACCTATTTGTTTTTCGGTAATTCCTCTCCAAAAACAAAAAGCAATAACTAGTAAAACAACAAATAAGAAAGGGATTCCATATTCCACCGCCACCTGCAGATATTCATTAAAAGCATATTCCGGACTACCTGCTACCAATTCCTCCGTCTCCGAATATTCTCCATTTGCAAAATATTCTTCCTGAGCCCTCCCATAAGCAGAAACAAATCCATCTGCACCATGTCCAACAACCGGACTTTCAGCAATAGCCAGACAACTGATTTTCCACATTAACAAACGTCCGTTGGCAGAAGCTGCTTTCAGCTGAAAAAGGACATAACCTATCATTATCAACACTAATCCCCCAATCACCAAACCTGTTATCATTGTCTTCTTGTATTTCTGCCCCGCCTCTTTCAACCATGTTGCCCAAGAAGCATGTATTCCGTATACCCATATACCCGAAACTGCGGCAGCCATCCATGCCGAACGGCTCATTCCGGCAGGTAGTACACACAAAATCAACAGCATAACTCCTAATGCCATATAATACTTTCCCTGTTCTACCCATGTGCGTTCCGTTCTTTCTTTCAAGTTTAACCACTCATGCAGACAAAGCGGAAATATCATCGCCAAATATCCGGAATAAGGTCCCGGATTATAGAAAGACCCCGTAAGCGCATACAGGGAATGATTGGAAACAGCCAGACCGTATATCTGTCTCATCCCCCAGGCAGCTTCAATTCCTCCCAATGCAATCAATACCCATGTTACTATCGCCGGAAAAGACAGATATTGTTTCCTGTTCAGGCAAAGAGACAACAGACTGCAAACGACAAAAACAACAGCCATACGTCCCAACCATAGTTTCTGATATGCCATTTCGCCGATAGGAATCTCATTCGGGATAGTAAAAACTATTACGCTCAGAATTGCCGCAACTCCTATACAAGTTACCACATCCGCCATATTCTTTTTTGTCATTTGCATCAATTCCAACTTTAGCTTCATTCTTTATTTGATTTTCTTCATCATCCTATTCCAACGGGATTTCCCCGTAAACTTATCTTCCGAATACCATATACGGGTAGCCTTACCTACAATGTATTCTTCCGGCAGCATCCCCCAATATCTCGAATCCTGCGAGTTAGCCATATTATCACCGGAAACAAAATAATAGTTCTTTTTAAAGCGATACTGTGCAATCACGCTGTCACCCAATACTATCTGTCCATCCTTTATACGTAATTTCTTCTTCTGTTCCCACCCTATCAATTGCCTGTATAAAAGACAATTCGTACGGTTCATCTTTACTGTCTGACCTTTTTGAGGAATCGGCAAAGGTCCGAACTCACGGATAGTCCAATCCATTTGCTTATCATAAGGAAATGTACCTACCACAATACCATATTGTTCCGGATACTTCAGATTCGCAAGAGATTGTTGAGCATTATAATTTCCCAACCGTTCGTCACACCCCCGTATTTTATAAAATCCTTCCCGAATCTCTAAAGTATCTCCCGGAAGCGCAATACACCGCTTTACATAATATTGCATCACATCAAGCCGGATACTATCCCAACGATTCATTCGATAAGGGAAATTAAAAACCAATATATCATTCCTCTTGAAATTTCCCCATCCGGGCATTCGATGAATAGTAATATCTTCATTATTCAACGCAGCAAACACATCGAACAACCGCGCACCCTTTATCATCTTATTAACCAAGATCCGGTCGCCATCCTTCAATGCAGGTTCCATTGAGTCCGAAGGTATCCTGAATGAAGTAAAACAGAATAACTGCATCAAAAACAAAATTACCACTGTGCAGAATAGGAAGACTGCCAGATTCTCGAATATTGCTACAACTTTCTTTACTCTATTCATATGCTTCCTTTAGTTGAATCAGCCTACGATAAGCCTCCAGTCCCAACGTACATTTCACACATTCATCATTTTCACCCAATAATCCCTCCAAAGGGAAAGTCTCTTTCTTTATCCTCTTTTGCAAATAATCTGCCCACAAAATCAACTGGCTCCAATGCATATCAGCATAACCGAAGTCTTGTTCCGCTTCCACAATAGCAGTTGTCATTATCAACATATTGGCAGCGGCTTCCACAGCACAACTTTCCAATTTTACCTGCTTACCGGATACCGGATACAAACCAATATCATAAGGCGGATGTTTCTTGTTCCAATATATCCCCTCACAATATATAAATACAGGGTCCAACAAACTCTTCA
>OBWA01000615.1_pt1 | contig 9956 bp, 6 predicted proteins | sample 1501281 | NCBI WGS metagenome assembly OBWA01 (sample SAMEA2580035, study PRJEB22360) | human gut metagenome | biome: human gut; feature: human-associated habitat; material: faeces | place: Denmark | collected 2008/2010 | reverse complement strand
AGTTGGACTCCTTTATGAAGAATGTATACCAGTATATATTCCAGCTGAAAGATTGTTGATTTCAACATTTTCTAATAGCATATTTTCTTTACTTCAAGCAGGAGCTAGTATTCCCGATTGCATAAAGGATTTTGGTAGCTTATACGAAAAAGCAAGAATTCAGTATAAAAATATTGATATAAACATTCTTGACATTAAAGTGTCATTCAATAACAATGGTGACACAGTATATCTAATGAATGAAAACAAAGAAGTAAAACTATCTCAAACTTCTAGTGGAATTCAATCAATTATTCCGTTGTGGATTGTATTTAACCAATATGTTGAAAGCAAGAAAAAACAGATATTAGTAATAGAAGAACCTGAATTAAATTTATTTCCTTCTACTCAACACTTTCTTATTGATTGGATCATGAGAAAGATGAGAAAATCAAATGGAAGTATTGTAATTACGACACATAGTCCATATGTGTTATCAGTAGTAGATAATTTAATTTTAGCACAAGAAATATTAAAGAAAAGCAATAAAAAGAAGTTGGTGCTATCTAAAATTAAAGAACTCATTCCATCAATGGCGCTAATTGATTTTGATGATGTATCATCCTACTTTTTTCATTCAGATGGAACTGTTAAAGATATAAGAGATACTGACATAAAATCTTTGGGAGCTGAATACATAGATACGGCTTCTGACAAATTAGGATATATTTTTGACGAACTATGCAATATTGAAAGAAATGAGTTGTAAATGTTTTAATAGAAGATTCGTATTCAAGAATACAGATTCTTTTGATCATAAATATGTTAATTCAAAGTGTAAATGCACTTCTCGTTTTACGATTTGTGAAAATAAAAGTAAGTTCACTATTGCATCTAAAGATATTTCCGAAGTTGATAAAATTTTGATAGTTCATCAGAGCATAGAAAGTGTGATTACTTATTTGTATACACATCACCCCTTAGTTGTGTTTATATTTTTGTAGAACTAAAAGGAACGGATATTGCACACGCTATAACACAAATCGGCAATACTGTGAACTTATTCTACAATCAAGGATATCTAAAAGATAAAAAAGTTATAGGAGCTATTGTTAGTTCACGACATCCATCCAATGACGGTACGTATCGTAAAGCAAAACAAACCCTAGAAAAATCACTTTCATCAAAAATAAAAAGCTTTCGTATAGAAAAGAAGAATAAAGAAATGACATACGATCCTATTAATGATAAAGTTATTTGAGGGCATCGTCAATTCGAGATACAAATTGCGGATTGCTGGGACGTGCTGTAGTTCCGAAATCTACAATTTGCCCTTTTCTATTAATTAACAGATAATAGGGCATTCTATCTATTTTCCATTGTTTGCGAATTTTCTGTAAGTTCTCTTTTCCCAAATAATCAGATGCATAAATACATTCAATTTCCCGGTTTTTCAATGAATACTCATTCAGGCACTCTTCCCATTCTTCCTTGGGTTCACTTACACATATGGAATATATGACCAGGTCTTTGGTGGAATACTTACTCCGCAATTGTTTCAAAGGTTCCATTTCTGCCAGGCATGGTGGACACCACCTAGCCCAAAAATCGAAATAGATCACTTTTCCGTGATGCTTCTCAAGTATATTATAGACGGGTTCCATGTAAGGCATAGATGTTTTTAGCTTTGAGTTTTCGTGAAATTCACCATATAATAAATTATTGGAAACAGGTTGCGGATTTTCCAGGTAAGATTTAGTCTGATTATATATCTGCATCACTTGTGCACGCAAATGCGGCATTTTTACAATCGAATCAAACTGTGTATGCCTCGTTGTTAAAGCAAGTGTATCATTTGCATTCAAAGAGCCAACTGCCATTTTAGTATATATATACTGGTTCAGTTCATTCTCTCCTACTGCCGACATGATCTCTTCTACAGATGGATTTTTTTTATCTTTGTAAGTTATTCCATAAGCTATATAGCGTTCTACCTCATTGGCAATATCATATAAACGTGCCGAAAGAATCCCTTTATTATAAAGCTTATTGATTGCAGGCAGAAGTTTATGATACCGATCCATTTCTTTTCTTGTTTTAAACTGGCATTGGTTACCATAGGATAACAAAGCGTAATAATAGTCCTGTTTCAGTAACTCTTCAGTAAATAACGTAACATCGTCCATTGGCTTATACTTCGTCAGATACTCGTTTCTCCGCTCCAAACGAAAGTCATATTCTTTCTTTAATTCAGCCTCAAAATCCAATTCGGGTTTATACTATAATTCTGTATGTAATAGTAGGCGCTTTCTGTAAATGCCAGTATTTCTTGATTCAACTTTTCTGCATCACCTGTTACTTTGGGATGAAAAAGATCTTTGAAGTCTATTTCCACATATATGCTATCTCCCGGGTGGATATACAAATGTTCCGCATAATTGCGAATGGAAACTTCTCTTAATTTTGCATAAACCGGAAAGCGGAATGAAAATGAACCATCTTCTTGTATGGGGGTACGATATTGATTTTCCATTTTCCAAAAAAATGGAATGATGAGAGTTAATTCCTTTTCTTGAGGATAAAAATCCCGGTTCAACACTTTTCCTGTGATAACAGCTTCTTTAATATATTCTTTTGCTAACGAATAACTTTCTTCTGTCTGTACAGATGATTCGAATTGAGATTTTGCCCGGTCTTTTTGCCCGCATCCGGCTAATAACAAAGAGGTTATTATCAGAAAGGAATAATAGTGTTTCATCGTGCCTGAATATTAGAAAGTTTGCAAATCTAAATAAATAAGAGTTCTTGCTCCTAAATATATGAAATTAATTTTAGGGGCAAAAACTCTTGACAGACAATTCGTCTCAATTTTAAATCTTTTACAATATATACATTTAATTTGCGAGATAAACAGACAAAGCTATAACCAGCGCACAAACTTCCTGATATACCAGTTCTTCACGATCTGCGTCAAAATGCAATAAGAGAGTAAAATTCCAATCAGCCAGGGGAAATAGCTCAAAGGAAGAGCTGTCAATCCGATGGAACGCCCGAAAGCGGTGAAAGGAATAAGAATACCTATTGCCATGATTAAGAAGGTCAGTCCCATCACAGGCCATGTGGCACGGCTTTGTATGAACGGTATCTTGCGGGTACGTATCATGTGGACAATCAATGTCTGTGATAACAAACCTTCCACAAACCATCCGGTCTGAAACAGTGTCTGATGTTCGGGGCTGTTGCAGCTAAATACGTACCACATAACCAGATACGTTATAATATCAAAGATAGAACTGATGGGACCTACATAAATCATAAAACGACTTAGATCGGACGCATCCCATTTACGGGGTTTCTTCAGGAACTCCGGGTCCATACGGTCAAAAGGAATGGTGGTCTGCGAAATGTCATACAATAAGTTCTGGATCAATAGATGTATCGGCATCATGGGCAGAAACGGCAGGAATGCACTGGCAAACATCACACTGAACATATTCCCAAAATTGGAACTGGCAGTCATCTTTATGTACTTATTGATATTGCCGAATGTCTTTCTTCCTTCAAGCACTCCATCTTCCAATACCATCAAATCTTTTTCCAACAAGATAATATCTGCGCTTTCTTTGGCTATATCCACAGCAGAATCGACTGATATACCAATGTCCGACTGACGTAATGCACCTGCATCATTGATTCCATCTCCCAGGAATCCCACCGTATTCCCTTGTTCCTGCAACAGAGAAATGATTTGCGTCTTTTGTAATGGAGTCAGTTTTGAAAATAAAGTGGTATCCTTTACCGCTTCTTTCAATGCTGTTTCGTCCATATTTTCTATTTCTATCCCCGTAAGAAAATGACTGGTGTCAATTCCTACCTGTCGTGCAATAGCTTTCACTACAATATCATTGTCTCCCGATAGAATTTTAACTGCTACTCCATGCGCATATAATTGTTCGATGGCTTCGACAGCAGAAGGTTTCGGAGGATCAAGAAAAGCAAGATACCCGATCAATACCATTTCTTTTTCATCTTCGATGGCGAAATTACAATCTTTCTCGATAAAACTTTTTTGGGAGACTGCCAATACCCTCATCCCCTGCTGATTCATATCTTCACTAATCATCTTTGCTTTGATTTTCAATGCATCAGTCAAGGGATGAATCTGCCCGTTGAACTCGGCATAGGAACAGACATCGAGAACCTCTTCTACCGCTCCTTTGGTGATGATTTGCCGCTTTCCCTGCCTGTCTTCTATTACAACAGACATTCTTCTGCGCGTAAAGTCGAAAGGTATTTCGTCCACTTTAGTGTAGTCATCCTTCAAATGTTCCAGACTCAAATCTCTTACATGGGAAAGAATCGCTTTATCCATCAGGTTCCTTAAACCGGTTTGGAAATAACTGTTGAAGTAAGCATGACGAAGAATACGTTTACTGTTGTCGTCACTGCCATCTGCATTGATATATTTCTCCAATACGATTTTATCGCAGGTCAATGTACCGGTTTTGTCAGTACAGAGTATGTCCATCGCTCCAAAATTCTGAATGGCATTGAGATTCTTTACGATTGTTTTCTTTTTGGACATGGCTATCGCTCCTTTGGAAAGGTTGGCAGTCACAATCATCGGTAACATTTCCGGAGTAAGGCCAACCGCAACGGATATGGCGAATATGAAAGCTTCAAACCAATCCCCTTTCGTAAAGCCATTTACGAAAAATACAAATGGAACCATAACCAGCATGAAGCGAATCAACAAAAAGCTAACTTTACTAATGCCTTTGTCAAAAGCTGTAGTGGCACGATGTCCGACCAGGCTCTTTGCAATAGTACCCAGATAGGTTTTGTTCCCCGTTTCAAAAACGATTCCTTTTGCCGCACCACTTATCACATTGGAACCCATATAGCAAATATTGTCCAATTCAATGACACTTCCTTTTCGGAACTGCTGTCCCCGTACCTCCGGAAACTTTTCTATCGGTTCGGACTCTCCTGTCAATGAAGCCTGACTGATGAACAGGTCTTTCGAATCGATGATCCGAATATCAGCGGGAACCATGTCCCCAGCTGCCAAATACACGATATCCCCCGGGACGAGTTCCGTAATCTCGATCTCTTCTTCATGCTCTCCCGCACGTTTGGCGAGACATGTGTTTTTTACCATTTTCATTAAAGAATCCGTAGCCTCACTTGCTCGCCATTCCTGCCAAAAACGCAGGATAGCACTGAACAGCACCATGGATGAGATGATAATGACTCCCGTCCATTCCTGCTCTCCAGGATCGGCCATCAATACATCCAAAAATAAGGATATTATGGCGAGCCCGGTCAGAACGCCAATGAAAGGATTGATAAACGTTTTGATAAACAGGATAAACGGATTCTTTTTCTGTTCATGTACCACTTCGTTTCTTCCATAAATGGATTGTCGCTCCTGCACTTCTCCCTGTGTTAATCCAAGCTTGGTTGTCTGCAAGTATGAATAGATTGACTTACCGGGTTGTGTGGCAACCAAAAATACTTTCTCTGAATTGAATGTGTACTGTGGTGAACGCAGTTTTTTCTTCCATACCATAATCTCTAATTTTTTTAGTTACTAACTGCATTTATTAATTCGATGCAAAAGTAAGGAGGACTTCACCGGGAAGCTGTTAGAGAATGATTAGAGTGGTATTAGAAAACGATTAGAGTTTCTTAGATATGCGGGAGCTTCACCACAAAGGTAGTGCCCTCATCCTTATGGGAAGATACGGTAAGTTCGCCTTTGTGAAGGTGGATGATCTTTTGTGTCAAGGCCATACCTATACCATTTCCGGGAGCAATATTCTTATTTTCTCCGCGATAAAACAGTGTAAACAGGTTTTCTTTATCCGTATCAGACATGCCTACACCGGTATCTGACAGGCGGATGATTGCCCATTGCTCCCAATAGGCTATCAAGACTGACGAAGTTCGGTTGGAAGAATATTTGCAGTTATTCTCTATTAAATTCACAAAAGCGGTAGTCAGCAAATAGCTGTTTCCGATTACTGTCAGCACATTATCTTCTTCGGCTTCCTGCTCAAATACTAATTCGATGTGATAATCCGGATGGGCTTTTAATACCAGCTCTCTGGCGTCCAGCAACAGTTCGTCCAAACGGACTTCATCCATTGTTATCTGTTCCGACTGATAGTCCGCTTTTGCCAAATTCAACAATCCGTCGATCAGGTTTACAATCCTGTGAGAATCCTGCAATGCATTGCCGATAGCCATCTGATATTGTTCGGAACTCCGTTCTTTCAATAAAGCTAAATCCAGTTCAGCTGTAAGGGCTGCCATGGGGGTACGCAATTCATGAGATACATTACTGACAAACATCTTCTGTGAATTGAAAGACTTTTCCAAGCGTTCCAGTAAAGCATTAAATGTCGTACTCAATTCTCCCAGTTCATCCTGTTCATTCTTTACGGGCAATCTTTTATCAATATGCGATGCCGTGATTTTCTCCGCTTCTTTCACGATGTTACGTATCGGTTTTAAAGTGCTTCGCGAAAGGATATACCCCACAACCACCAATACGCTCAATCCACCGATAAATAAGAGAATGAGCATGTTTCTTAGCGCATCCCGGTTGGCGTATCCATAACCGTCGTAGGCTGCGGCGGTAACCACATAGTCTTTGCCTTCAAACGGATACACCAGTCCTATGGCCTGATATTCGTCCACATAGAAATTGATGTTCTTCCGCTGCAAAATACGCTTTATCATCTCCGGTGTTTCTTTGACAATATCGTTTTGCAAAGCATCATGATATAATATTTTAAAATCTGTTGTATAGACGGCAACCTCTACTTCATCAATAAACTTCTGATTATTCAGGTATATGGACTGCATGGTTTTGGCATCTACTTGATTTTTAAGGAATAAGTGCGCTTTGGTTATAGCTTCACTTTGAAGATTACGAAAGAAAGCATTACTACGCGAGTGTTCACTGACATAGTAGACCGCCATGACAAATACGAAAAATACCGCAGCTGTAAGCCCTGCATATTGTAGAGTCAACGTTGTCCTGATCTTCATAATTTATCAGTCAGTATGAAACCCATTCCGGCTTTGGTATGAATAAGTTTCGGTTCAAAGTCCCTGTCTATCTTTTTGCGGAGATAGTTGATATATACATCTATGAAATTCGTTCCTGTATCAAAATGGGTGTTCCATACTTTTTCTGCTATTTCAACCCTGCTCAATACTCTTTCGGCATTTTCTACCATATATAACAGTAAGTTGTATTCTTTAGGAGAAAGTTTTATGGATATGCTGTTTCGTTCTACGTCTTTACGTTGAAGGTCAATACGCAAATCTGCATAGACAAGTTCCTGCGGCAATTCCTGTGCATTACCCGCCACACGTTTCAACAGCACTTTGATTCTGGCATTTAACTCTCTGAAATCAAAAGGTTTCACCATGTAATCGTCTGCACCGGCATCGAAGCCGTCCAGTTTATCGTTCGTCGATCCTAATGCCGTCAACATCAATATAGGGATATGGGGATTGGTCTTGCGAATTTCTTTCGCCAGTTCAAATCCGTCCATCTTAGGCAAAACGATGTCAGATATAACCAGATCGAATGTGTGCGTCTGGAAAAGCCGTAACCCCATTAGTCCGTCATAAGCCACCATTGTCTGATAGCCATTTTCCTCCAGTCCGTTCATCAGCAAACTTGCAACCCGGGGGTCATCTTCTATAATTAGTATTGTGTACATAGGAAAGAATTCATTAATCTGAATGTATAAAACGAAACAAAAATAATGATTATTCCCCACTTATAGCCTTTTTCCTTGAAAAATCGGTGAGAAGGCCAAATAAAAAAGGTACCCAATGCAATGTGGATACCTTTATATGATTCATTTACATAAACCGGAAAATGACTCGTCCGGTTTGTGGACCATTTACCCATTTCGGTTGTGAAGAGGGACCACACAAATCGGTGGAGTTTACTTTATTACGTACCGGAGGAATCACGTTCAGGACAGAGATTCCGCTTTCGGGAAGAGTATAAAGCAAACGGTCGCGGCCATCACGAGGCTGATATACTCCGATATACGCGTCGGGAGTTTCGTTTGTCAGACTGATAGTGCCTTCTTTCGTTTGGATATTCATCCAGGAAACATCACCAAAGTATCCTTTGAATTCGGGATATGTGAAAGTCTCACCCGAAATAGGATCGTTATAGTCGTTTTCCCAAACATCGTATTGTGTTCCGTGAATACGGTTTTGCCATACACGGTAAGGTCCGGCACCCAGCCAGCGTTTGCTGATTACCTGATCTTCAGGATAGTCGAAACGAATACCCATCAAGTCTACGACACCGGAGAAATTGTAGGTGTAATCCAAAGCCAAATCCCCACTCGGGTTAATTGTCCATTGGGCTTTATCCAGATTGCCCAGTTTATAATTGGCGGTAACAACCAGATTACCTCCGTCTTCTTTCACATCCAGTTTCGTAAATACGGCAGCATCGGGGAATTCGCTGTATGTGCGGTCTTTTTCTTTTGCTTTCTCATCATCATGGTTATAGAACTGATCCAATGAGCGGTCTGCACGACGGGCTCCAATGAAACGGGGGCCATTGGCGAAACTAATCTTACGGTTATCTACAGATACTCCTTTTAGTTGTCCGTCTTTCTTTGAGAAGATGAACGTACGCTTATTCGCTTTCACAGTAAGCTCATTTTCTGTCTCTGTATAAGCAGGACGACTGGACAAGGGAGAAAGCTGTTCAGTCTGCTGATTCAGTTTGTTGACCGGGAAAGTCCAGCGCCAAAGTTCATGGCCGTATGGATCGATTGCTGTCAGGAAGAGGGCGTCTGCATTGGGGAGGATATTTGTTTTTATATCCAAAATGCCTGCCGAGTGAGCAACCATGTCACTGCCTTGCACTTCACCTTCTTTCAGTACTTGAACAGCGGCATTGGAAGCATCTGTTGCCAACGGGAATTTTACTTGCTTCCAAAGGAAACGGCAAGTATTCAGATTCAGATAATCGTAACGGTTTTCTACGGAGAATTTGCCATCAAATTGCTTGTCGATAGAAGTATTCATGATTTGCACCGGACTCCATAACTGCTTGATAGTGTAGTAGCTACCCTCCTTTTCGTGATGTGGTCCTACAATACCGTCTGCTCCAAAGTTTCCTTGGTTATCAATGAATCCGTCCATATCTACACGCTTCACACCTTCGTCTGCCAATACCCAAAGGAAGCCACCGATACAACGGGGATGCTTGCGCATCATTTCCCAATAATCGTATAATCCGGCACCATGGCCGCCATCGTACAAACCATGCAAGAATTCCGTAGGCATAAAGATTTCCGGTAAGCGCATGTAGTTCTGGCTTTCTCCGTAAGAGCGGTAATGCATGGTTTCAAAACCGGAGAAGTTACCTTGCGGGTGAATAACCGGACGTTTCTGCGGATCGTATTTATGAAACTCTCCATCCAGTTCGGTATTCCATCCTTTTTCATTACCATTACTCCACCAAATAATAGACGGATGATTCACGTCACGTTCTATCATGCCTTCAATCAGACGTACTCCGGTGGGGGTATCATACTTGCCATGCCAGCCTCCCAATTCGTCCATCACATAAAGTCCGAGAGAATCACAGGCTTCCAAAAATTCCGGGTCAGCCGGATAATGGCTCAAACGGACAGAATTCATATTCATGCTTTTCATCAAAAGAACATCTTCTATATTCTTCTCTTTACTCAACGTACGGCCACTTTCAGGACGGAAGCTATGACGATTGACACCACGTACATTGATACGCACTCCGTTTATATAAAGTCCGTCGCTTTCACGTACTTCAATGGTACGGAAACCAAAGTTTTCCGTTTCACTATGCAAAACCTTACCGGCCTTATCCAATAGAGAGAATTGTGCTTGATAAAGATTCGGAGTTTCCGCTGTCCATAATGCGGGGTTAGATACATTCAGTT
>OBWA01000572.1_pt1 | contig 10861 bp, 9 predicted proteins | sample 1501281 | NCBI WGS metagenome assembly OBWA01 (sample SAMEA2580035, study PRJEB22360) | human gut metagenome | biome: human gut; feature: human-associated habitat; material: faeces | place: Denmark | collected 2008/2010 | reverse complement strand
AAGTGCACATTACGTGAAACCCAACGGCTACTTCGTCTTGCAGGCGTTTCCGAACTGTGGTGCAAACAGCGACGCGACGCGATTATCATCTGGTGTATACGCAATGGATTCGACCGCATTGCCACGGACGACGAGTTGTATCGTATGGGAGAGGCGACGTTGCTACCGGCCGATTGACGACATTCGGCCCAACAACACTCACCAGTGAGACGCAAGTAAGAGGGCATCAAGGAGAGACATGGACGATAAGCAGGCGATGCATGCGATGAGCATCGACGATGCGTACCATGTCGAGCGTACGCTCGCTCGCGGACCTTCCGGCGTCACCGAACTGGTGAGCATTGACGGCAACGGCCCGTTCGTACGCAAGAAGATTCCCTCTCCCCTAGTGCAACGCAATGTGTGGGCGGCGCTCAGCGCCTGCCAGAGTAATCGTCTGCCGCGTGTGGAAGCGACGTACGAGCTGCCCGACCGGTTCGTCATCGTCTACGATTACGTGCCGGGCAGCACGCTTGCGCAAATTGCGGAGGAAAACGGGCGGCTTGCACCGAATGTGGCCGTGCAGCTTATCGACCAAATTTGCGAAGCCGTGCAGGAGCTTCACCAGCACGGCGTTATCCACCGCGACATCACGCCGGCCAACGTCATCGTGGCCCAGGATGGCGCGCATCTCATCGATTTCGGCATCGCGCGCATCCGGTCAGAGGCAAGCAACCGTTCACGGGATACCACGGCGCTTGGCACCTACGGATTCGCCTCGCCTGAGCAATATGGCTTTGCCAAAACCGACGCGCGTTCCGACGTATTCTCGCTGGGCCGGCTACTCGGATTCATGCTGACCGGCGTATATCCCGATGCCAGCGACTACGAGCAGCGACTTGCCGATGATGCCGCAGTACCGGCTCGACTACGCGCCGTCATCGGCTATGCGTGCGCATTCGAGCCCAGCAAACGGCCACAGAGCGTCCAGGAGTTTCGCCAGGCGCTGTTCTCCCAGTCCAATCCGCCCATGCCGAACGCATCATCGGCAAATCCGCCATCACCGAGCACAACGAACGGCGTCACGTCGGCGTCTCGGCTATTTCGGCGTCTGCACTTGAGCAAACGCGCCATCGTGCTGTGGCCCATCGTCGGAGCGGCGCTGGTGGTCGCCGCTATTGCGGGAGGCATTGTGTTGGCAGGCCAACTTGGCATTATCGGGTCGGCAACATCGCCCGATTCCTCGACACAATCCAGCAGCCAATCAACCGATAAGGCCGATGGCGGGCACTCCTCGAACGGGTCAGGAACCGACAATGCCAATGGCACGGGCGGAGTAGGCGGCACTGACGGCGCTGATGGAAACGGCCAAGACACCGTCACCGATAATCCTCTGAAAATAGTGGAATCCGGCTGGTCGGCGGACCAGCAAGGGTATGTCCACTACGCTTTCGCCCTGCGCAACACCAGTACGACCCAGCAGGTGCAGTATCCGCAGATTACCATTACGGGGCGGGCCAAAGACGGTTCCATCGTGTTCTCGCAGACGCAAACGCTGAATATGGCATTCCCGAATCAGACTGTATATGACGCCGACCAAGCAGGCGAGGGCACGGCCCCGGCCACCGTAGATTTCGTTGTGCTTAGCCCTGATACGTACAACGTCACCGAGGCTCAAGGAACCGCCACCTTCCCCATCAGCGGAACATCCAAAATAGACAACAGGGACGGCGGCACGACGTTCAATGGCGAGGTCCACGCCGTGGCAGATGGATTCAAGCCATCCGATGGGCAGCAAATCAAGATTTCCCTAGTACTGCGCAACGCACAGAACGCAATCATCTATGGAGATATCACATTCGTGGATTGGCCGGGCAATGGCCGATCCGCACCATTCTCGATCACCGTTTACGATCTGCCGAAGTATGCATCTTACGATCTGTATGCGCAAATAGGGTAATTGACTTTGCGCCTGCGAGGTGGCTGTCAGGCGACTGTCAGGCTTGTGTCCGAGTCACCTGTGCACTGGTGTTGTGGCGCGCCTGGCCGAACAGATAGATGCCGATGGGCAGAGTCAGCACACCGCCGATGATGAACACCAGCGAAATCGGGATCACGTCGGCCAACGGCGCGAAGATCAACATACCCAGCGGCATGCTGAGTGTGCTCATGGTGGTGTCAAGGCCGAATACACGGCCCACCATCTTCTCATCGGCCTCGGTCTGGATGATGGTGCGCATCGGGCCCATGCAGATGGCCGAAGCCAAACCGTTCACCACATCAATCAGCAAATACGCCAGCAGATTGTGAACCACGCCAAGACCAACGACGGAGACGCCCACCAGAGTGATGCCGAAGGCGACCACGCGCATGTTGTTGCGGATGAGCTTGGCACCGATGGTAGACATCAGCGCGCCGCCGAGCAGCATACCGATGCTCCATCCCAGCTCGTTGGCGGCGAGTTTATCGGAGGCGGTGGTCAGGTTGATGAATCCGAGATTCAAATCGATGCCCTCATATTCGCGGGTCATGAGCAACAGCGTAAGGTTCATCGGCGCCACGGCCACGAAGCACACCAAGGTGTCACCGAGCACCACGTTGCGCAGGTTCGCCCGGCGCCATGTGTAGCTGAAGCCATCTTTCAAGTCAGCAAACACACGACGGACGCCGGCAATCAGCGAACGATCAGCATTGGCATCCGACGTCGTTTCGAGCGCGGGCTGCCCGCTGTTCTCCGCTTCAGCCATACGCCTCGCAACATGTTCCGCGCTCTTCTTCGGCGCTTTGATCAACGCCACAAAGCCAACGCCGATAATGGCCGTGGTCACATCAACCAACAGAATCGACCACAGCGGCACTGTGTTGATAAGCACAGCAGCCACCGCAGGCGCCACAATCATATTCGCCGAATTAATCACGCCGTATATTGAGTTGACGCGCAATAGTTTGCCCGAGGGAACAACATCCGGTATGAACGACTGCACAGCGGGCGTCTGCACCCCGCCTCCCGCCGAACGAATGAACAGCACCACGAAAATCATGGTCAGACTCGCCCATCCCATCGCGAAGCTCAGCGACAGCACGACGGTGACCACAGCAATCACCATATCCGGCAGCATAATCAGCAACTTGCGACTGTGACGGTCGGCCCAGGAGCCGCCGCAAATCGAGACGATGGCCTGCGGCACCACGCCAAACAACGTGGCCAGCAGCATGGCCGAACCGGTTTTAGTCTGCAATACGATCCACCACCAGATGGCATATTGCACAATATTGGAGCCCAGCAGCGAGAACGCCTGGCCGGTGAGTAGAAGCACTACACGGCGGATCCACGCACGCTCGGATTCCCCGTTGGCCACTGCTGCGGCATAGGCGGCACCGGGTTTGTTCGCGCTATGGACCGCTGCGCGCGCATTCGCATTGTCATCGCCGGAAACCTCGGGTGTTTCGCGCACAGTTGGTTCAGTTGTTGTACTACTAGAAGACATACGAGTGTTCTCAATTCTTCAATTCCACTACAAAGGTCACATCACGGCATACGCACGCCGACGCGCGTATGCGTGCACGACTCCAGCAACGAGCCGTACCCGCCGTTAGATGGCAGGCTTCAGTATCGTGACGCCATGCGTTAGCGTCACCATGCAACGATAGGAACACACTATTCGATAGTATAATCATGAAGGCGTGACGTTGCCCTTGCGCAGGTGCCGTAAGACTCCGCGGACAAAGCAATGAGGCTTCCCCCGCGAGAAGGGAAGCCTCATATTCCATTCATTCTATTCAGCGATGATGGCGCCTAATCACCGATCATCCTTTGGGAACAGCGCGTCGAAGGCATGTTCCATCACGGACTTACGGCGGATCACACCGACGAGTCTGCCATCACCATCCACCACCGGCAGTTTCTTGAACTGCTTCTTGGCGAGGATTCGGGCCACCTCTCCGACATGCTGGTCGGGCGTGGCGGCAACGACCTTGCGCGTGGCGATGTCCATCACCTTCTTGCCGGAGAGCGCCTGCACCTTGGAGGCCACGGTTTCGTCGTCGAACACCACCATCGTCGAACCGGTGCCGGTGGAAACCGTACGGGATTCATAGGTGGCAATCGATTTCATGACATCGCCGTCGCTGACGAAGCCGACGAGCCTGCCCTCGCCGTTCACCACGGGAAGGCTGGAGACGTTGAGGCGGATGAACTCGCGCACCACATGCGTGATGTCATCGCTGTCCAGGCAGCTGTAGGGCTGATCGTCCATGATTCCGCCGATGGACTGTTCCTGGGCCTGCTTGAACAGGGAGGCGGCGGGGGCCACGTATGCGCCGGCGTAGTGATGCTCGGCGGGCTGGCCTTCAGTGGTTTCGGCCGCGACTTCGGCGGAGGCTTGCGCCTCGTAGGCCTTGGCGTTGCGTGCGGCCTTCTCCTTGGCACGACTGGTGACGGTGAAGATGCAGATGATCAGGGCGACCAGCGAGATGGCGGCGCACAGCAGGTAGGAGAACGCGATGCCGCTGGCCGTGGCGGACTTCACACCCTGGGACATGTGCGAGGCGGTCAGGGATGTTTCGGCGGTAACCAGAAGCGAGGTCGCAATGGCTGCCGCGATCTGGCGGCCTGTGTTGGCGATGGCGTTTCCATGGGCGATCATGTCGTTCGGCAAAGCGTTGACGCCCCAAGTGTTGATCGGCATGTTGGCGATAGCCTGACCGGATGCCTGCAATGCGCAGAACACGGCGACAAACAGCACTGATGTCCTGGTGTTGATGGTGCCGAGAAGACCAAGAGAGATGGTCATGAGTGCAAGGCCGCCGATCACCGCAGAGGGGTGGAGGCCCGCCGATACCCACGCCGCGAGGGCCGAATTTGTCGAATGCGGCGCCGGCGACCGGACTCAGGATGATGCCGACCGCCGCGGCGGGCAGCATGACCATGCCGGTGACGGTGGCGGATTGGCCGAGCACATTCTGGATGAAGATAGGCAACGTCACGTTGGTTGCGGCGACTGCGGCGTTGATCAGAGTGACCAGAATCGCGGAGTTGCGGAAGTTGCGGGTGGCAAGGGTGTCAACGCGCAACAATGGCTCATCGAGCTTGACTTGCTTGTATACGAATGCGACGAAGGCCACAAGACCAACGACGATTGAGATAATGACGACCGGACTGCTCCATCCCATCGTGGAAGCGGACGAGAAGCCATAGAGCAGGCCACCGAACGCGATGGTCGAAAGGATCACGGACAGGATGTTGAGCTTTGGGTTCTTCAACTCGCCGACGTTCTTGAGCATCATCGTGCCTCCGACAAGGATGACCAGTGTCACGACTGCGATGCCAATGAACATCGGGCGCCATCCGAAACTGTCAATCACCAGACCACCGACAACCGGGCCGATAGCCGGGCCGGCGGCCATGACGATACCGGCCATGCCCATGGCGGTGCCGCGCTTATCCGGCGGATAGACGAGCATCGGCACTACGGCGACCAATGGCAACAGCACGCCGGAGCCGGCGGATTGCAGTATGCGTCCGACGAGCAACAGCATGAAATTCGGCGCGACGGCACACAGCAGTGTGCCGACCATGAAAGTGGCAAGAGCTCCAGCGAAGAGCTTTCGGGTGGAGAATTTATCAATCAGATAGCCTGAAATCGGCACCATGATGCCCGAGACCAGCATGTAGACGCTGGTCACCCACTGCACGGTGCCGGTGGTGATATTGAAATCACGCATCAGTGCCGGCAAGGCCGGTGACATGACGGTCTGGTTGAGCAGCGCGATGAACGAGCCGACGACGATCACGCCCACAACGATGAATCGGGTGTGCGAATCAATAGGCTTTACGGAACTGGTGGCGGACCCGAGTTCCGCGGTTTTCTGTGAGGTCACAGCATTTCCTTCTGTTGGTAACGTCATGTGTGGCGATCCGGCCCCATGCTTGTGTCAAGACACGAGGACACCGATGAGTCCGGACGTAAAGGAAAAGCCGCCATCCGTTCCGCATTCATATACGGCAAACGATTCGCGGCTTTGCGTAAGTTGATGGCTATGGTGAGCGATTCATGCGACGTCGACTGCGGATGGGCCATCGGTACATCCCGGCATAAGGCGTGTCCCCGCTACACCAGCATCGAGAATAGGGCCATTTGTGGATTGGCAAACAGAACATTGCCGACGAACGACCCACGGCAGGCGCGTGCGATGAACATCGCGTAGCGATACAGGTTCATGGCATCTCCTTGATGAGTCTTCGTACGGCAGGCATCGAGAAGCCTATCATCATTCAAATCGACGGTGAAACCCACGCATGCTCGACAATACACAAAATCTTCACAAGAGGATTGGGCTTACGCATACGCTCCGCCTGAATAACGGTCCGGGGATGAATCAGGGGCGAGCTAAGGGTTGCGTCTCGTGTTTCCGTCATGATTTCTGGCAAAATAGTGAAGCTGAACATGCGCGGAATCGACCGGAATCGGAAAGGGACTAATCATGCGAGTTCTCGGCAATATCCTGTGGATCATTCTTGGTGGATTGGCCATCGCAATCGGATGGGCATTGGTGGGACTGATTCTGTGCATCTCCATCATCGGCATCCCGTTCGGCATTCAAGCGTTCAAGATGGCGGGACTCACCTTGACGCCGTTTGGCAAAACCGTGCAATACGGCGGCGGAGTCGGCTCTGCCTTGGCCAACATCCTGTGGGTGGTGCTGGTCGGCTGCTGGATGGCGCTCGGCTATCTGGGTGCAGGCGTGCTCAACTGCATCACCATCATCGGCATTCCGTTCGGCATCCAGTCGTTCAAAATGGCCAAGCTCGCGCTCTGGCCGTTCGGCGCACAGATCTACAGTCTGTAACAATTGTTTCTGCAGTAGGTCCGGTGCAGCGCATTATCATCGTGCGTTGCACCGGACTTTTTTATATACAACAGGCATTTCACACACCGTGATTTGACGGATTCGGACGTAAGACCTTATGGTGTGCACACCATGATTCAACACATCGCATTCAGCAGCAACGGCGTGAACGAACACGCCAAGCGTCAGCAGATGAACCTGCCGGCGATGCTCGAATGCGCCTTCAAACAGGGTTTGCGTACTGCTCAGTTCCAACCAATAACCGGAAACAAGCGCAGCCTGCTCGCTGCCATACAAATCTGATCAGTACACCTCTCATTGGCGCATAGCTGAATCATTGCCGGTGATATCGAGCCGACTCGTTCGCACCATGCCTCATAAACGCACCTGCACGAGCATGCGTTCTTGGCATAGTCGCAACTCAATGCACCGCAGCAAAACCCATTGCATACCATCACATATTCAGAAAGAACAACAGATCATGAAGTATTTCACTACTGACACGCATTTCGGGCATCCGCTGGTCAGCGTGCTGCGCGGATTCACCACGTTCGACCCTGGGCACACGCAGTATGACGCTCTCCTCTCCTCGCAGGGACGCAAGGCCGCCGAGGATTGGGCGAAGGGCGTGGTGCTTGACGATTCCCGGCTCAATTTCCGCAAGGCCGCAGACACCGATGCGCACGATGAAGCAATCGTGGCCAATATCAATCGGATTGTCGGCGAGGACGACGAGCTGTGGATTTTGGGCGATATCGGATACCGAACATCGGTCCGGCATCTGAAGAGCTGCCTGCGTCAGCTGCGCTGCAGGCATCTGCACGCGGTTATCGGCAATCACGATGACTGGTGGCTGGACGATGCACCCGCGCGAGATCTGTTCGAATCGATTGAGCCGAACAGCACGGCGGAGCTGACCGGTCTCGGAATTGGCCGCCCGCAGGCAACGGAGACCGTCAATCTATCGCATTTCCCCTACCGTGAGGATCTTGCCTATGGCTGGCCGGATGATGCCGTACGTTTCCGCGATCAGGCATTGCCGTTCGACGGACATCGTCTGCTGTATGGTCACACGCACCAGCTGTCTCCGGAGGGCGCACGCCACGAAGCCCTCAACGTTGGACTGGACGCATGGAATCTGCAACCGGTAAGCGAAACACAGATTGCCGACTGGTTCCATGCACACGCGACCGATTCAACGCACGTATCACCGCTGGATATGCCCGACTCCCCCGGGCCGGCGCCCATTGACTCCGCCGCACAGCAGGAACCAGGCGGCTCGATTTCGGCAGCCGAATCATAATACAAGCAATATTGGGGCGAGCAGAACCTTATGCCATCGCTGGCACCTGTCTCGCCCCACAGCACAACGAAAGGAGCTTGGCTATGGCAAAGCTCATTATTCTGCGAGGACTGCCCGCTTCGGGCAAGTCCACGTGGGCACGCTCATGGTGTGAGGACCCCGCCAACACGTGGCCGCATTGCGTGATTTCTCTCGATGACATTCGGCTCATGATCGCCGGCTCGGCACAGGTCCGAAACCGACTGCAATCCGAGCACGGCAAGCGATTCAATGACATGGTGGTTGCCATGGGACGGCACATGATTGCCGACGCATTGGATGCGGGGTGGGATGTGGTGGCGGATGCGCAACACGCTAATCCCCGGTATGCAGCCGAACTGGCACTACTCGCTCAACGTCATGGCGCACTGTGGGAAACGAGGGATTTTGACGTTCCTCTAGACGAATTGTTGCGTCGCAATGCGGCGCGTGATACCGCTGACCGTGTTCCGGAAGATTACATTCGTTCGTCCTGGAAGCATTTTCACACCGCGATGTTCCGCCCGTTGGAACCGGGCGATCCGAATGGAAACCTGTTGGAGCGTATGCGCGCGGACCCTTACGTTCGGGTTATTCCGGTGCGCGGCGAAACAGACGTGTATGCGTGCAATTTCACTGCAGAGGCATTTCGTGAACATCGGTGGACGGATCGCACCATCAATGCGCGAGGGCTTTTTGTCGGCGGCAACGGTCAGGTGGTGCAACGCGGGTTCGAGAAGTTCTTTGCTGTGGACGAGACGGAGGAGACATCGTTCGCCCAAGTCGTCAATCACGCTCAAGAACATCCAGAGTCGTTGCCCGTGCGCGTTGAGCGCAAGGAGAACGGATTTCTCGGGCTCGTGGGCGCGGCGGGAACTCCTGGATTGTTCCGCTTCTGGTCGAAGTCGGGGCAAACGGATTATTCCGCGCTTATCGAGCGCCTGTTTCCTTCAGATTCAGCGGTACGTGCCGAATTGTGGCGTATGTTGCATGAGTGGAATGTCACGGCGGCGTTTGAAGTCATCGATCGCGAGTCCGACCGGCACATCGTTGGATACGAATCATCCGGGCTGCGCTTGCTGCATCTGATTCGTAATGCCGAATCGTTCTCCATCGATGCCGCTCACGAGGAAACGTTCACTCTTGCCGGCGGCTTCGTGCGGCCGGAAACGGTGGCGATCTGCCATTCGCCGGAAGAAGTCGCCCAGGCAATCGGCGAAGCCAAGGCAAGCCCGCGTGAAGGCGTGGTGCTATATTTTGCCGACGGTTGGATGGTGAAGGTGAAGTCAGACCGGTACAAGTTGGTCAAGGCGATGCGCCCTCTTATGCAACGCGTGCTGCTGCGTGGTCGTTCCTTCAACAAGTCCGGCGACATTGCCGATTTGGCTCGCCGTATCATCGATTACGCACACGAACACCACATCGACCTGGCCTACGAGCGGCAGGCATTCGGCGAGCGCGATATCGATATGACCAAGGTCAACGACATCGTGGACCACGTGCGGTGACTGCTGAGTTCTAGCGCAATATCTTCTGACCAACGTATGTATCACGAAAGCATGTGTCGTGAAAGCATGTATTGCGCTAGAACCAAATCATTCTCGTGGAGGCCGGATAATGAATCTCTATGCTTTGAACATGACGCACCATATGCCGGCATTTCCTTGCGCGAACAACTGTTCATTACGAACATTGTACTGATGCCGTTACAGAACAGAAGAGGGTGCTGTCCTAGCGCCAACCATCCGACCCGGTTCTGCCAGGCACCGAACCGATTCGACAAGGACGCCGTGAAAGACATCATGTTCGGACGGGATGACACGAAGAAGGACTCCAACGGAGTGACCGTCATCCCCTATTCCAAACTAGACGAGCGTGCACCCGTGGAACTCGCCGCATAATCCATCTCAATACTGCATACTTGAAACCGCCTATAGCTGCTCTTCGTAAACACTGAGGCGGTTTATCGTGTCTCTTTGCGTCTCGTCACGATGTTTATCGCGGAGCGGGCATCGCCGACATCCGCGACATCTATGACAAGGTCGTGCTCGACGAAATCGATGAGAGCGATCAGCCGGACGGCGACCTGTTCCGGAAAGGCGATGTGGAAATACAGGGGCCGCAGGGCTGGTCGTACAGACCGGAAAACGTCCGCTGAAAATACAGGTATCGAAATCATTGAGGAATGTTCTCGTCACAGGAGTCGACGAGAACGCGGAAGCCCAAGAAAGGTGGACGCAAACACCTCATCTCAACGAGGTTCATAAAGGTTCGTAACATGAAGAAAGGTCCGGGCAACCAACACTGCTCGGACCTTTCCGCAACACTCCCCCTCAGTCGCTTTCAGCGACAGCTCCCCTCAGAGAGGGGAGCCGAGGAAAACTACTTGGAGACGTTGAACTTGAACTCCACAATATCTCCGTCGGCCATGACGTAGTCGCGGCCCTCCTGACGGAGCTTGCCTTCCTCCTTGTTCTTGGCCATGGAGCCGTCGGCGGCCACGAAATCGTCGTAGGAGACGATGTCGGCCTTGATGAAGCCCTTTTCGAAGTCGGTGTGAATCACGCCGGCGGCCTGCGGGGCGGTCCAACCCTTGTGGATCTGCCAGGCGCGCACTTCCTTGACGCCTGCGGTCAGGAAGGTCTGCAGGCCGAGGATGTCGAAGCCCACGCGGGCCAGCTGGTCGAGACCGGACTCGCTCAAGCCAGCGTC
>OBWA01000561.1_pt1 | contig 11005 bp, 6 predicted proteins | sample 1501281 | NCBI WGS metagenome assembly OBWA01 (sample SAMEA2580035, study PRJEB22360) | human gut metagenome | biome: human gut; feature: human-associated habitat; material: faeces | place: Denmark | collected 2008/2010 | reverse complement strand
ACGTGTCAAACGTGAGGCGGGGGTTGTTGATGGCGGGGATTCCGAAATCGGCGGTGAGCCTGACGATCCCTCCGGACAGCCTCCGTAAACTTCCCTCCGGTTCGTCCTACCATTCCAGGAACGGGCAGGCGGGCCTGACGGTGAAGAGCGATGCGGCCGGCAATATCATAGCGGAGGCATCCTGCGACAGCCTCCAGCGGCTGGTACTGTGTTATGAGGAGGAACTGACCCGTATCCGTAATGAGACACATGAGGACTCATTCACAGTTGAAACGGAATTTGAACGTCGCTTTAGTCCCGTTAAAATAGCGCTGGCCGCTTTTATAACCGGATGTGTTGCCGGCATAGTATTAACTTTCAAAATCAAGAAACAATGAATAAGAATTTCATGTACGGCGTCGGTGCCGTGAAATACAAGGACTTTGTGGTGGGTTACATAGAGAAGAATTCGTTTGACATGGGCGGGCAGAAACCCGAATCCGCCAAAATCGAGGCGGAGCAGGTGCCGGGAACGCCGGTGCTTATCATTCCCCAGTCGAATGGCAGCATCGCCCCCACGTTCAACGTTATCCAGCTGAACTACGAAAACCTGCATAGCTTGCTGGGTGGTACCATGCACTACAAGGAAGAGGACTCGGAAAAGAAAACCCCGATTGGTTGGACGGCCCCGACGGCAGCCGTGTTGCTGACCGGTCCGTGGGAAATAGCCCTTGTTTCGGGGCAGAGCATCCTGATTCCCAATGGCACGCTACTTTCCAATCTCGGCGGCAAGCTGACCCTGACAGAGACGGCGAAAATCGAATGCACGCTGGAAGTGGCCATGCCGGAAGACGGCTCCCAGCCCCATGGCGTATTCAATACGGATTCTATCCCGGAAGAGTGGAAACAGTATAAACTGCCTCCTGCTGAATCTGCCGCTGCTGCTTCCACTAACCTGGCCGAGGAGTAGCGTATGGACGAAGCTGTCATCAAGCAGATCCAGCGTGAGGGTGCGGACGCGCTGCTGGATATCGGTGTGAGCGTCCCGCTGAAAGCGTTTCATATCCCTTTCAGGAAATCCCCGCTGGAGCTGCGCGTGACCATGAGGCGGCCTTATATGTCCGGTCAGATTCTTTTTGCCCGGACATATTTGTCGATGGGGATCACCAGTGAGGAGATGTGGGGGTTCAGCAAGGAGGAGGAAATGCAGTTTCTGGCCTCTCACGGCAAGGCGGTGAGCCGTATGGTGGCCTATACCCTTTGTCGTGGCCCTTTCAGCCGCCGCGTGCTTTTGCGCCCGGTGGCATGGCTCATAAGGAACTTCATGGAACAGCGTTATCTGGTGGGTGCGATCAAGCGTTTTGTCAGCCTGATGGGTACCGACCCTTTTATACCTATTATCAGATCAGCCGAGCGGACGAATCCGATGAGCTTGAGACTGAGCCAAAGAAAGAAGGGGAGTTAAAGAGCCGTTATGAAGGCTCCCATAGCCCTTTCGGTTTTGTGTGGCAGATTGCCAGTGCCACCGGCTGGAGCGTGGACTATATACTGAACAAGGTGAATTACCAGACCCTGATCATGATGCTTAGTGACGCTCCCCGGTATGTCCGTGACAAGTCCGGATCTTCCGGTCCTGCGGATGAGCGGAGCGCCGAGGATGAAGCGGATGGAATAGTAGGATTTTTTCAAAGCAAGCTAAAATAGATGAAACCGGTACAAATAGAATTCCTTATGGTGGACCATTTGAGCGCCCGTCTTGACAAGGCCGTGGGCAAGATCGAGCGGATGTCCCAGCAGGCATCGTCCGCCAACAGACAGATCCGGGAACTTGACAGGAGCGGTTCCCTGTTGAACAACACCGTCGGCAAACTGGCGGCCGCCTTTACTATCAAGGAGCTGGTGTCGAACATCACCAAGGTACGCGGCGAGTTCCAGCAGCTGGAGGTGTCGTTTCAGACCATGCTCGGCAGTGCGGAGAAGGCCGACACCCTGATGCAGCAGTTGGTACATACGGCCGCGACCACTCCTTTCGGCCTGGAGGATGTCGCGCAGGGTGCCAAGCAGCTTCTTGCCTACGGGTTTGGAGCGGAGAAAGTGAACGAGACGCTGATCCGCTTGGGTGACATCGCTGCCGGACTTTCCATCCCTTTGAACGATCTGGTCTATCTTTACGGCACCACCATGTCCCAGGGACGGCTTTATACACAGGACCTGAACCAGTTCACCGGCCGGGGCATCCCTATGATCGCCGAACTGGCCAAGCAGTTCGGCGTGGCTGAAAGCAAGGTGAAGGAGCTTGTGGAGGAAGGCAAGGTCGGTTTTCCCGAAGTGCAGAAGGTCATAGAGAGCCTGACGGACGAGGGCGGAAAATTCGGTGGTCTGATGGAGGCACAATCCAAAACGATAACCGGACAGATCTCCAATATAGAGGATGCCGTTTCAATGATGTTCAATGAAATCGGGCAACAGTCGGAAGGTGTCATCAACACCACGCTTTCCGGTGTTTCCTACATGGTGGAGCATTACGAACGTTTCGGCCGTATCCTGCTCGGGCTTGTCGGCACGTATGGTGTGTACCGGACCGCCGTCATGACAGTCACGGCCGTGAAAGGCTGGGCGGTGGCTGCGGAGGCGTTGCATTACAACTGGCTCCTGCTGGTTGAGAAAGCGCAGAAAATGCTCAACCGGACCATGCTTTCCAATCCCTATGTGCTGGTTGCGACCCTGCTTGCCGGTGTTGCCGTGGCACTGATCTCCATGAAGACGGAAACCGAACGTTTGCAGGAATCCGAGGAAAGGTATCAGCAGCAGAAGCAGAAAACCATAGAGGCCGAGGAAGAGCACAGGCGCAAAATAGAGGAACTGTGTTCCATTGCCGGGGATGAAGCCGTGTCCACGGATGCCCGGCGTGAGGCGCTAAACAAGCTGGAACAGAAATATCCGGATATATTCTCCAAATACGACACCGAGTATGAGAAACTGAAGAATATCAAGAAAATCAAGGAAGAGATAGCCCGATTGGAAGCCGGTGAGTCCATATCCAATCCCGCCAATGAATTGAAACGTGTGGATGACAGGATAAAAGAACTTGAAGGCAAGACCCGGTTGGCAACCGAATATTACCAGGACAGCTACGGGCGGCAAAGAGCCCGATATGTCCGGAAATCCGCACGTTCAAGGGATGAGGAGGCAGAGCTTCAGAATCTGTACGGAAAACGCAAGAGCCTGAACGGACAAATCCGCAAGGACGAGGTAAATGCCTATTTCGAAAACCTGACCGGTGTGAGTAACGAGACCCTTGTACAGCAGATAAAGCAACGTAGAACCCTGCTTGCCCGGATGTCTGTCCAGGAGAAGGAATACGGAAAGATTACGCAGGGTGACGAAAATCTTACCGGAACTTATTCCCGTGACGAACTGAAGTATCAGCTGAACAAACTGGTTTCGGAACAAAACCGGCGTAACCTGCCCACGGATTCAAGCACTGACTGGGTGGCTGCGGCAAAAGAGAAATACCAGGATGCGCTCAAGGCTTATAACGCCTTTCTTCAGGAAACGTCCAACAGCCTTTCCCGTGAGGAGTTTGAGAAGAAGGCGAAAGAACTGAAGGATGCCGTCGATACCGCCAAAAAGGAGTACGACAAGGTCAAGCCCGGTGAGGATAAGGATTCCGAGGCCGAACGGAAGAAGGCGGACAAGGCGGAGAAAGAAGCCCAACGCCGCAAACAGGTTTCTGAAAAGCTGGGCCAGGAACTCGCCGGGCTGCAAAGGAAGAATGACGAGGCGGAGATTGAGATGATGACCGAGGGGCTGGAGAAGAAGCTGCGCCAGATAGACAATGAATACCAGGCACGCAAGGATGAAATAGCCAGGCAGGAAGCCGGTTGGAAACGTGACAACGCGAAAGCGGGGCAGTCCGGTTCGCTGTCGGAAGATCAGCAGTCCGAAATAGACAAGGCCCGTGAGCTGAACGAGTCCGGCCGACAGAAGAAAATAGCGGAAGCTTATCGGGAAGAGTTCGGAGTGATGCAGGAATATTTGCAGGCCTACGGCACCTTCCAGCAGCAGAAACTCGCCATCGCGACCGAATATGCGGAAAAGATACAAAAGACGACGTCCGGCAGCGAGAAGCTCTCTCTCGGTGTTGAACGTGACAGCAAACTTGCCGGCATCGAAGTGCAGGAACTGAAAGCCCGTATTGACTGGGGTACTGTCTTCGGTGAATTCGGCGGGATGTTTTCCGATATGATAAAGCCTGTATTGGCGGATGCCAGAAAATACATGCTCACTGACGAGTTCCGAAATGCCGACCATGCCAGCCAGGACGCGCTTGTCTCTGCCGTCCAGCAGATGGAGAGGGCTTTGGGCGGTTCCGGCAAGGTCAGTTTCAAGAAACTGGGTGCCGAGGTTACTGCCTACCAGAAAGCCCTTTCAGACCTGAAGGAGGCACAGGCGGTGTATGCGGACACCTATACGGCACTCATTGCCGCCCAGAAATCATACATTGAGGCGCAACAGTCCGGAACCGAACAGGAGAAGGAGTCCGCCCGGCAAGCCCTGGAAACGGCGCAGGCTAATGCCGATGCCGCGAGTGAGAATATAAACGCCTTGCAGGAAACGGCTGACAGTGCCCGGCAGTCCCTCTCGAATACTGCCTCCGGTCTGAAGACCAGTATGGAGAATGTGAGGGACGGATTGCAGCAGATTGCCTCCGGCAGTATCAGCGGGGCGTATAATGGCCTGATCACACTCGGCAAAGGTGCCAAGGAAGTGGACGGCAAACTGGGCGAGGCTTTCGGAAAGGTTTCCGAAACACTTGAGGATGTGCCTGTTGTCGGCTGGATTGTAAGTATTATAGACCTTTTCAAGGATGGTTTGAGTGTGGTCATCGGTGGCCTGCTCGACGCGGTGTTCAATGCCGTGAGCGGTATTCTTGACGATGTGCTTTCCGGTGATCTTTTTGTGACTATCGGAAAATCGCTGCTTTCCGGTGTGGGCAAGATATTCGACGCATTGACCTGGGGCGGATTTTCCTCCTGGACGACTTCAAGCAATGCCAAAGAGGTCCAGGAAACCATCGACCGGCTGACCGAGCGCAACGAGACCTTGCAGACGGCTATCGAGGACCTGACGGAGGAGATCAAGGCGAGCAAGGGTACAAAGTCCGTGGCCGCCTACCGGGATGCCTACAGGCTCCAGCAGGAGACGAACTCGAACTATCTGGACATGGCCATGTCGCAGGCCGGTTATCACGGTTCGCATCACAGCTGGAATTATTACTGGGGCGGTTTCTCACAGGAACAGATTGACCGTTTGAGCGGTCAGATCGGGCGTAGCTGGAACGGTGACATCTGGAACCTAAGTCCGGAGGAGATGAAGAAGTTGCGCAGTAACGTGGACATGTGGACGCAGATCCAGGATACCGGCAAGGGCGGATATGGAGGTCGTCTGACCGAGAAGCTGGATGACTATATCGACCAGGCGGGCAAGCTGGAGGAACTTACCGACCAGCTGTATGAAGGTCTCACCGGTATTTCCTTCGACAGCATGTACAGCAGTTTCGTGGATAACCTGATGGATATGAAGTATGATGCCGCAGCCGCGGCGGAGGACATATCCGAGTATTTCATGCGTGCGATGCTGTCAAACAAGATCGGTGAGCTGTATTCCGACAAGCTGAAAGGCTGGTGGGAGAAATTCGGCAAGGCGATGGAAGACAATGACCTTACAGAAGCCGAGCGTAAGGCCCTCCAGGACGAGTACATGAAGTATGTCGAGGAAGCCATCGCTCTTCGTGACAATCTTGCCGCGGCCACCGGGTACGATAACTCGGGCGGTACGAGCCAGAGCGCCAAAACCGGCGGTTTTTCAGCCATGACACAGGACCAGGGTACAAAACTGGACGGCATGTTCACCAGCGGGTTGCAACACTGGTCGAGCATCGATGAGAAGATGGAGAGCGTCATCGACAAGATGAACACCGCCGAGGGGCATCTTGCCCGTATCGAGGAGAACACCGGCACGAGCGCGTCGCACCTTGGCAAAATAGAGGAAGAGATTCGTAAAATCAATCGTGACGGAGTAAAATGCAAATGATATGGAAAAGATATTAGGCGGTCTGGTACTTGTCAACGGTACCGACATCTGGAGTACATACGGGGTGTTCCTCGTTGAGGACAAGCGCGGCGGGATGGATAACCTGACCGCCATCCTGACCCCGAGCAAGACGAAAACGGACACGGCTGTGAATATCCGGGAGGAGGACGGGGAGAAATATTCCTCCGTGCTGACGCCCAGGAACGAGGCCCGTGACGTGACGCTTCATTTCGCCCTGTTTGGCAAAACGCAGGCCGGCTGGCTGAAGAAGTATTTCGAGTTCATCAATTTCCTGAAGAAAGGCCGTGACGGGTGGCTTGAGATTTCCTTTCCCCAACTTGCCCTGACTCTCCGTGTGAAATATACGGATTGCAGCAAGTTCCAGCCTCTGACCTATCTCTGGAAGGAAGGCGTGCACGCCGGCAAGTTCAAGGTGAAGTTCCGGGAACCTGTCCCGATCATATAAATGTGATTCAAACCCTATTCAAACGACGTTTAAACAAGATACAGACATGCTGACCATCTATGACAGCAACGGCAACAGACGGACCGATATCGAGGCGGGCGACAGCTCCACCCAGGTGAAGGAGGTGCAGGGTGACAATGTCCTGACACTCTCTTTCACGCATTACGAATATATCGCCCTGGACGTGAATGACCGGGTGGACTTTGAGGGTGAGCGCTACTGGCTGACCGAACGGTACACCCCGAAGCAGAAGAGCGGCCAGGAGTGGGTATATGATTTGAAGTTTTACGGTATCGAGAGCCTGGTGAGACGTTTTCTTGTGCTGGAGACCACCGACGGGAACACCGAGCCTGTGTTCACGCTGACAGCGACTCCGCGTGAACACGTGGCCATGATCGTGAAGTGTATCAATGACGGAATGAACCACACCACCGACTGGAAAGTGGGGCGGGTGGACGGTACGGACCTTATCGTCATCGATTACGAGGGGAAGTACTGCAACGAAGCCCTGAAAGAGATAGCCGAAGCGGTCGGCGGGCAGGCTGAATGGTGGGTGGAAGGCCAGACCGTGAACGTGTGCCGGTGTGAGCATGGCGAGGAAATAACGCTGGGCTACGGGAAGGGACTGACCGGAATCGAACGCGACACGACGGGTACCGACAATTTTTATACCCGGTTGTTCCCGGTAGGCAGCACGCGGAACATAGATCCGTCAAAATACGGGCATAGCCGCCTGATGCTTCCGGGGGGCAGGCAATATGTCGAGATACATACGGAGGAGTACGGCATCTATGACCGTTACGAGCAAGACGCCTTCAGCGGCATTTATCCCCGCAGGATCGGGGCTGTCAGCAGTGTGCGCAGCGAAGATGTGAAAGATGACGACGGCAACCCTTTCACGGTCTATTATTTCAGGGACGACAGCCTGAACTTCGATCCGAACGATTACGAGCTGCCCGACGAGACCAAACGTGTATCGTTCCAGGACGGTGACCTTTCCGGACTGGGGCAGGGTGAGGACCACTATTTCGAGGTGAATTTCAACAGTGCCACCCGTGAGTTCGAGATTATTACGATATGGCCCTATGATGATGACACGCAACTCCCCGGCGGCAAACTTATTCCGAAATCCGGTGACCGTTATATTCTCTGGAATATCCGTATGCCGGACGAATATTACCCGCTTGCCGAGGAGGAGTTTCTTACGGCGGTGGAACAGTTCAATACCGAATGCTGGCAGGATCTTGCCGTTTACAAGGCCCCGACCGACCATGTGTGGATTGAGGAGAACGGTGTTTCCCTGTCCGTAGGCCGCCGTGTGAGACTTGAAAGCGAGGAGTATTTCCCCGAAACCGGTTATCGCAGCAGCCGCATCACGAAAATTACCCGGAATGTGAACCAACCCGGGGAGATGGACATCGAGATCAGCGATGCCCTGCATAGTGGTGCGTTTGAACGGGTGAATGACAGTATCGGGGAACTGAAAAACTATACGAAGTCAAAGGCGGAGGGTGCCGCGCTTCCTGACATTATCCGTAGCTGGGACAAGACACTGCCTACGGACAACAATCTTTTTTCCGCGCGGAGAAGTCAGGCGGAACACATCAGCAAAAAAAAGAATGACCGTGCAAAGGGGAAGATCACCTTCGAAGCGGGAGCCTCTTTCGGACAGGAGGATAATGCGGGTATTGATGACAAGGGCAATGCCGGGCTGCTGACCCTTGTTGTGCGTGAGCTTCTTCGCAGTCCGAAATTCGTGGACGGTCTTTTCGGTGAGGGCTGGCGGCTCTGGATGGAGGACGCTTTGTCCCATCTGACCATCGACAAGCTGACGGTACGCCAGGTCATGGTAGTATTGGAGCTGCTTATCGAGAAGGTACGCAGCGTCGGCGGCCAGCTTTGTGTCAGTGCCGCCAACGGGAAAATAAAGACCGCTGTTCTTGAGGGCGGTTACTGGAGGATCACTTTCGAGCAGGAGAACACTTTCGTGGCCCATGACCTCATGCGCTGCCAGACCTTCAGCGGCGGGAATTTGAAAAGCTATTGGGTTGAGGTGGCCGGCGTGGAGGGTGGTTCCATCCTCGTGGGCGAGGACGAGTTCGGCGCTTCTCTTCCGGAGTCTGGTGACGAGTGCGTGCTGATGGGCAACACGGAGAATCCGTTGCGCCAGAACCTGATCCTGATCTCCGCCACCGAGGACGGGCAGCCCCGTGTGGACGTGATGGACGTGGTGAAGGCGAAGAACTTCACCGGCTGCCTGCGTGCCCGTTTGGGCAACCTTGACGGTATCAGTGATGACTGGTTCCCTTCAGACAACCAGCCTCACGGTGATGGCCTGTACAGCGACAACGCCTACCTGCGTGGTACGTTCCTTCTGGTAACGGGCGAGGATATCAAGACGAAGTTCGAGATAGTCGAGGGGAAAATCGTCAGTTCCGTCACCGCCCTGCGGAATGACTTCGCCACCGAGCGCGGCTACCTGAATAACCCCGCCTTTGATAACGGCCTTATGAAGTGGAACACGGAGAACGAGACCGTGTTCTTCCTTGTGGGCAACCGGTGGATCTGGGCGAACGGTAACGTCTTGACGAGGAAGGGTGACAGCGCGAGCGTGACCGAGGATGACGGCCGTACGGTTGTCCGGATTCGTAACAAGTACATCCTCCAGAAACGTGAGAACCTGAAAAGTATTCCCTCCATGCCTGAAAATGACAGTGGGGAGAAGGAAGCCGTCCCGGTGTTCCTGACTTTCTTTTACCGCTGTGCCAAGGCCGGCACGCTGCGTGTGGAGTTTGTGGGTGTGGATAAGACAGGCTTTGCCAATTTCAACAGCATGGAGGTGGAGGAAGAACTGTCCGCGACCGACGGGTACGTACAGTACACCTGTAGCGGACTCTGGAACGGTACAGGTGATTTTAAATTGAGTTTTACCGGTGATATTTACCTGTATATGCTCATATTGAGCACCGACCGTGTGGAATCCCTGACACACCGTTATAAAACCCTTTTCGAGCAGTCGGAGCGTCTGGTAAAGATTTCGGCGGCGGTGTTCGACAAAGACGAGAACCTGCTGGAAGAGACCGGCCTGATGGTTACTTCCAAATATTCCGGGTTGTATGCCATTGACGGTGATGGAAATTTGAAATCCCTTGTAGGTGTTGGGGGTGACGGCGTAAAAATCAAGGGCGATAATATCACGTTGGAGGGACTTGTTACGGCTAATGATAATTTCAAGATTCTGGAAGACGGTAGTATTGAGACGCGCAACGCCAAGATTTATGGTACAGTGTATGCCTATGAGGGTAAAATCGGCGGTTTTACGATTGATTCCGGACGGTTGTACTGGAAAGCCGGTGATTATTTCGGCAATGATTCCCGCAGTCTGAAACTTGGTGTCTCACAAACGGACATGGAGGGTATTGTGGATGTGTCCTTTAATGCCGCCACGCAGGGACGCTTCGGTGTCAAGGCCGTAGGCTCGAATCTGGGTGGTGCCGCTATCTATGCCTCCAGCAAGTCCTCTGGTCAAAGCTATCCTATCAGTGCCAATACTTATGCCGGCTATTTTGACGGTGGTGTGCATGTGAACGGGGCGGTGTATTGTGGTGATATCCTGTCGAACAATTACGGTACGGGATGGAGCTTGGCCAGCGATGGGACATACAGTTACCGAAAGGGTGTTTCAGGTACCTTCCAGTGGGCTGTAAAGAGTGATTTTATAACTTATAACTATACCCTTGAGGTTGTTAATGGAATTGTCGTTAAGATGACATATATCTAAAAAGGATATGAAAGTAAATTTTAATGTGTATTTTAAGGATTTCGACGGTAGCGTGCTGTTGATTGATAAGAAACCCCAGTGTATGGGAGTCATAGTCTCCCAGTGCCTGTTCAACGGTACCGGTTTCCGTCCGAGCGGTAATATTCAGACGGATAATGAAAGGAAATTACATGCTTACAGTCTTTGCATGAGGATTATGGGTTCCGATGCGGATGTGGATCTGACATCGGAGGATGCGGTTTTGATAAAGGAAGCTGTCACCGGTCTTACTCCGGGCTGTTATTCCCAAATAGTGAAACAGATAGAAGGGTAATGGAGGATTAGCCATGACAAATGCGGAAAAACAGGAGATCCTGAACGCTATCAAGGCCGAGAGCCAGAGCGTTGATGAACTTGTGGAGGTCAGCTCCCTTGACAATATCAAAAGTCTCCCCGCCCTTCGCGGCAGTGAGCTGGTGAGTGCTCCGCTTACCCTTTTGCGTAAACCGGCCGATGATGCCGCTGCCACGGCGAATGCGTCTGCCACGAAAGCGGATAATGCTGCGGCTTTGGCGAATAAAGCTGCGGGTATGGCGTCTGATGCGGCCGGTACCGCCAATCAGGCTGCTGAAACTGCAAATTCCGCCGCGGCAGCGGCATCCGCGGCTGCGGAACAGGCGGGGGGAGGCGCCCCGGTATTTCTC
>OBWA01000536.1_pt1 | contig 11544 bp, 9 predicted proteins | sample 1501281 | NCBI WGS metagenome assembly OBWA01 (sample SAMEA2580035, study PRJEB22360) | human gut metagenome | biome: human gut; feature: human-associated habitat; material: faeces | place: Denmark | collected 2008/2010 | reverse complement strand
TGTTTCTTATTATCAAGTATAAATAAATTTTGCGTAGGCATATTTACACCTTCTAATAATGTAGAGGTGCAAAAAATATATTTTATATCTCCATTCTTGTATAAATCCTCGATTAAATTACGTATCAATTGTGGCATATTGCCAAAATGATATGCTACCCCCTTCTTTATGATACTTGCTAAATAGTAATCAGGATGAATATAATCACCAATAATTTTAGATGCTTTCTTTAATTTATTGTTTGTTCTAGTTGCATCATCTATGGATATTGTATTAGCAAACTGAATAGCATAAGCAATTGTACGTCTTACACTATTACAATACACCAAATTACTATCTCTCCCATAAGTTACAAGAAAGCCATTTACCGTTCTGGCACTTCCCGGGATTTTGGTGGATATTGGAAGAAACTCATTACCATAAAAATATGAAAATTTTCCCTCACTCAGATCAGAGAAAAAAAGATTCTGAGCAACTGTGGTCTCCTCTGTTTTAAAAGAATTCTGCTCATCTTTCCTGAACAACTTTAGCAGAATATCCGGATTAGAGACATTAGGAGACGAAAAATAAAGTTTGGTTGTAGGATATTTTTTTAGTGTCTTCTCTATAGCAATATATGTTGTTATACTCCTAGTATCGTCTTGTGCTATTTTATGTGCCTCATCCACAAATAAAAAACCTATTGAAGGATTTTCGTTTTGAGACAAAAAACTAATCAGCCGTTCTGGAGTTAATACGAGAATTAGATTTGTATTATTTTCAAGAATAAGTTCTGATATATTTGAATTTGTAACAACCTTATATTTATTACGTTCCAGTTGTATACCCAAGTCTTTTTTTATTTCGAGAGTAAACTGGCTGATAAGAGCTCTAGTAGGAACTATTACCGCTAAATTTTCAGGAGGTCTATTGTGTATTATTCTACTTATAAATGCTTTTATAATAAAGGATTTGCCCATAGATGTCGGTCCAGAGAAGCTAAATTCCCTAGATTCACTTAACCCCGAATATAAATCATATTGAGTATCAGTAAAGTATATTCCATCTGAATTTGGAACCTCTTGTAAGGCTTTCTTAGCATCTATTTGTATCATTTTATCTAATGGAAGCACAGCCTCGTTACAATCTTCTTTAGTTAAATAATTAACTGCAGGAAAATTGCCAAGATTATAATATACAGATTTAGATACCATTCTATAATATGGTTCATTCTTATATGAACTATTTAAGAAAGTTATAATATGGTACGCATAGCTACGAGCTTCAGAAAAAGAGGATGCTGATAATAAATCGGCAAATCTCAATATATTGTATTGATTTACATAAATTCAGTATTTGATAATATGAACGTTCCATACATATCACAAAAAGCGATTGAAAATACTCGCTACCCATTATCTCTTGTGCAATCTTATCTGCCAGAATCATAGCTATTATTTTTTCAGCCTGTTTATGATTTCCGTTCTAGTTTTATCCAAGTCAGAAAATGGTAAAATGTAAAAATAAAAGTTGTATCCGATAAACTCGTTCTTCTTCAACTGCTCATTAATTGTCGGCACTATTTTATTTATACTTGACTTTACTTTTTCCGATATAATAGTTCTAAATTCAGCATTACTAACACGACGTTCATCATCTGACATTGAAATGTCAAAACCTAGGAAGACTCCAAAAGAATTATCAAGATTTAGATTTTCATCATTCTCACTTGGTATTAAGATTTTCTTTAATATTTCATACGAGTCCTCCGATACTGTCTCTTTTAACAAATTCGTATTTACCAAATGAACTTCATACCTCATTTTGTCGAGGTCGTTGTCTAACATTGTTTTGATAGATTCAAACGCAGAGATAATTCCGCTTTTCAAATCTCCATGTAGTTTCGATTCTCCAAAAACCATTTGATATGATGCATCGCCAATCTTTAACAAATGAACGCCATCAGCCCCCTTAACATACTCATTTGAAGCAGTTTTCAATTCTAATTTTGTAAGCAGCTTGGGAGCATGCAAGTGCGACTCTAACAAGCAATACAAAAGAAGTTCTCCTAATTCTCCTGTGTTACTTTTAGCACGTCTTAATTTCTCTCTTGCTTGTGAAGCTAAATTTCCAAACTTCTTTTGTTCAATTAATTCATTACATGTATGCCTAGATAAAGCATACGTTATTAATGCATTTTCTAATTCTTCGCTTAGATTACCATAATTAAACTGATTGTTAGATATTTTCAACATAAACACATTCAACCTATTACCACCTTCCAATGTTTCATTTTCAAAGATTTTGGTAAATAAGTTTAAGAAATCACTCGAAATATCCGTTTTAATCAACATAAGCTTACAATGATTCTAATTTGCGAGAAAATATCTAAATATCCTTAGGCATCTATTTATCAAACTGCTTTGCAATTCTTTTAAATATCAAAGCCTTGTTCATCAACCATTCAAATGCAAAGTTCCATTGGCTTTCATTACTTATATCATAAGAATAAAGAGTAATAATGCGAGTTGCTTTGTCCGCTTCTCTCCATTCTACCTTGCCGCCTATTGACTCTTCTATTTCTTGTGCATACTGCTTGAACATGGCGAATTTATCTTTGTCGTCAGGTATATATATTTCAGCACCTAAACGTTTTTTCTGCGTATTTACAGTTAAGCTAACATGGTATGATGAACTTCCGACACTCAAGTCATACCAATGTTGTGGCTGTGCTTTTCTCGCAGAAAATTCCTTTGCAAAGGATTCATTTGATTTAATATACTCTGATAGTTGCTGCCAAAAATTGAGTTGCAGCTGTTTGGTCTCGCTTAAACTAGCGACATTCTTCATTTGTTTAGCCCAGTCATTAGGACGTTCTACTACATTAAATTTTGGAGCAATCGCAGAATCATCAATTTGCCATAATTCAATTTCTACGAGAAAAAAGCCTATTTTAACACCTGTATTTTGATTCAGCCATTCTATTGCTTGACGATGTTCGTCACGTGCGCGTTTTACTATCCACACAATGACTTCCGCACCTTTCCCTGACGCATAAGTAATAAGCTTGCCAAGGTGGTCATGGTTGGTGTCTTCAAGTTGATTTTCAATTATAATACGTCTTTCTGCACTCTCCTCAATAGCATATAAATCTACATTGAAACTTCCAACAGAAGACTCACATTCTTCTAAAACGATATCAATTCCAATAGCATCACTTAATTGCTGCAAATTGCATTCTTGGGCAAGCCATTTACTAAAGTCCTTCGTTTCATGCTGCCAAACAGAACGCAGGTCATTAATACGTTTAATCTTTCCGAGTTTCATGATATCTTATTTATTTGCGTTTTCATATGCTGCATTAAATACTCTCTGATTAATGAAATTCATAAAATCAGGGTTGTCGAGATAATTTCTACAGAATTCTGTATTCTCATTAAGCATTCGTGCAATAATCATCATCAATGACATATTACATTGCTGCTGAGCTGTTTCTTTGTCGCTATTTCGGGCGGCATTCACAAACGCTTCATCAGCTTGCAAGCGCACAGGCAACTCCTCAAGTTGTTGCTTCGCTTTTTCCTTATCAAGCCAATTAATACCATTAAACTCATCCAATATCTCGCTCAATCTCGCCATATTGAGTTCTGCTTTACCTTTAGGTGTACCCACAGGAGTTGGCTCAATCTCGGCATCAGAGTTTTCCAGTTCAATTTTTTGCTCCTCACCTTTAACAATTCGGTATTGATCAAAATCAATTGCTTCAATGAGTCCTTCGGTAAAATCCTCGCCTCTCAACACTGGCAACTTGTGTATCAACAATGAGAAATATGTGTTTAATTTTTCCCATTCCACACTCTTAAAGGGCAAAACGGCTGCGAGAAAAGGATATGTACGCAAGAAGGATTTAATGCTACTCTTGCATCTGATTTGAATATTCTCTTCAAGCTCTTTGAATCGCTCTACAGAATTGTTGATTATAGGGTCAATCTCCTCGCGAGAAGCCCCCGTCCAATACTTTTCATTGAGTATGAATATATCCTCTTCAGAATATATATTAGCGCTTTCAATCTCTTGAATGAGGTCATTCAACCTATTCGGGTCAGTCTCTTTTGACAATATTGTAGTCTTATAGAATCGCTGGAACGAATTTTTAATGCTTTCTGCGTCGTTGGCAAAATCAAGTACAAAAGTATCTCGTTTTTTGGGATGGCAACGATTCAAGCGAGACAAGGTCTGAACGGCCTTTACATCAGTTAGGACTCTATCCACATACATCGTATGAAGCAATGGCTGATCATATCCAGTTTGGAACTTCTCTGCAACAACTAAGATACGATACGGTTCACGCTCCATATTACCCTCAATATCTTTTGACGGGAAACCATTTACGTCAGATTCTGTAACATCTTTGCCACCATAATTCTTGCTACCAGAGAATGCTACAATCGCCTTATAAGGGCTCTTACGTTCTTCAAGCAAGCGACTGATTTCATAGTAAAACTCTATTGCCCGAAGAATACTACTTGTTACCACCATGGCACGAGCTTGTCCACCCATCTTGCCCTTGTCAATAATCTGGCTATGGAAATGCTCCACTATAATAGAAGCTTTCTGCTGAATTGTTTCAGGCTGGCTCTCCACGAATGCTCTAAGTTTCTTCTGGGCTTGCTTCTTTTCAAACTCAGGATCAGACTCTATGGCTTTAGCAATCTTATAGTAGCTGTTATATGTCGTATAGTGCCTAAGTACATCCATAATGAAACCCTCTTCAATTGCTTGCTTCATTGTATACTCGTGGAATGGTCGATGCCCGATTTCGCCATCCGGCTGTTCAAAGGCAGTTCCAAACATTTGAAGCGTTTTGTTCTTTGGCGTAGCAGTAAATGCGTAGTAGTTCGCATTTTTCACCATCTTACGCCCCTCAATAATAGCATTTAGCTTATCTTCCAAGTCTTCACCATTTTCTCCGACATTGCCGCTAAGGGCAATGTTCATTTTTGCAGACATAGAACCATTCTGGCTACTATGTGCTTCGTCTATGATAATACCAAAACGTTTATGCTTCATCTCCGAACCAATGGTTTCGAGGATGAATGGAAATTTGTGTACTATTGTGATAATAATCTTCTTGCCACTCTCTAAATTCTTACGCAATGTTTCTGCACTATCGGCCCAAGCGACAAGATTAGACAAACGCTTGAAGGAGGCGATGTTATCACGAATTTGCTTATCCAAGTTTACTCGGTCTGTAACAACAATGACACTATCCATTAAAGGTTCTGTACCATCCAGTAAACCAACAAGTTGATATGCCAACCAAGTTATTGAATTAGACTTGCCCGAACCAGCCGAGTGTTGAATCAAATAACGCTGGCCAACACCTTTTGCTCGCGTTTCGGCTAATAATTGTCGGACGACCTCCAATTGATGATAGCGCGGCCACACAACAGAAACCTTCTCCTTACCGGTCTTCTCATCTTTCTTTTTTACAACTTGTGCATAATTTTCAAGTATATCCGACAAAGATTCTTTCTTTAATATATCCTCCCAAAGATATGATGTGCGCAAGCCATTGGGATTAACAGGATTACCTGCACCACCATTGAGACCTTTGTCGAATGGTAAAAACCAAGAGCTTTTACCGCAAAGCCAAGTACACATACGGATATTATCATCATCAACAGCAAAGTGTACGGCACATCTTTTAGGCACAAGTAGCGGATCACTCGCATCACGGTCAGTTTGATATTGTCTTATGGCGTTCTCAACGGTTTGATTGGTGTAATGGTTTTTCAGTTCCATTGTCATCACTGGCATTCCATTCAACGAAACCATTACATCAATGCTATTCGAATTGTCCTTGCTATAGAACAATTGTCTTGTTACACAAAAAATATTTTTTGCATACATTTCCTGAGCTGTAGGATTCAACTCAGACGGCAACGGATAGTACATATCGAAGAGCTCCGATATGTAACGGAATCCTTTTCTCAACACATCAGTAATACCACGAGAAGCAAGTTGTTTATTCAACTCGGCAAAAAACTTGCGTTCTGATACTTCGCTCGTAAAACAGGCAGTATTCTCAGCTTTCTTTTTTTGTGTAGAGAGAATAAATCGCTTTACGCGTTCAGTATCGAGTGCATAGTTCTTGTTATAATCCTCTGAAGTTCCCTCTTCGTAACCCTGTGCATCGCACAAATAGCTCACAAGGATAGTCTCAAGATTTTTCTCTGATGTGTCAGTTACCATAACTTCATCTATTTATAATTCAGATTGCACATTTATTTGGCCTGTTACACAATCTGCAATAAGTTTCTGTTTATATTCTTTCAAATACTCTATTTCTGCTTCAAGTTCAGCCATAAGAGAGTTTACTTTCGCACATTTATCCTCGATATAATCAACAATTGCATACTGTTCTTCAATAGGAGGGAGAGGAATATCAATCTTTTTCAGACCTTGCCAATTTAAATTCTGCCTTAATCCCCCTCCCATACTGTAAAACAACTTTTTGATATCGTAAGAATGAAGAGTATTATACAAATAAGAAGGAATGATTGAATCATTTAAAACGCCTAGACATATATATGCAGAAGTTACAATACCTTCTTCTTTAACTAACCCAACTCTAAGACTCTTTTGATCATTTTGTAAATCTGTAAGACGTAAAACAATATTTTCTTCCTCAACCACTTGATAAGTATCAAATGATGCAGGTAATAGACCTTCCGTAGTATTAATATCCTTTCTAATTATTCTCCCATAACTAAGAGATAACAGATTTTGGTGATGAATATTCTTATTCGAGATAAAATGTTCATATGAAACTTGTGAGAGACGGCGAACCTCCCAGTGTTCTGGTATCATACCAATCCACGGAATACCACTATCCTTCATCTTCACATCGGGATTCAAACCTCGTGCGATAACATTGGAAACCTCAGCCTCTTTTAGTTCATTAAGCAGCTGTAACTCTCTCTCTCTCTCTCGAACATACGCATCTATACATAGGGTTTTACTTTCAAGATAACTCACAATTCTCTCTTGCTCGGCAAGAGGTGGTTCCAAAAATGGAATGGACTTGAGGGCGACTGGCGATAAATCCCATTGGCCAACACGAATTCCTTTGGAATATTGCGCAAAGAAACTAATATAAATACTACTTCTTAACGCTAAACTAAAGAATCTCTTAATAGAAAAATCTAAATCACAAACAAAATATGCCGGACTAACTATTCCCTCATAATCTGATACTCCATATGCCCCTTGCCACGATTTCATCTTATTGATTACGAGTTGTCCCTCTTCAACATACTTATAACCACTAAGATCTTCTGGGATAAAGTTGTGATTCTCTTCTTTTGATTCTGTATCACGCACAATTACGCCTTGCTCTCGTGTAACTGATAGCAATTGTTTTTCAGGATATCCCTTCTTAGATACCTGACGAATATACTTGCGTAGTTGTTCAAGTTGCCAATGACTTGGCAATTTTGGCAACCATTCTATACCCGTATCTTTATATTCATCGTACTGTCTCATACCTTACCCAAAATATCATCCAACATACCCTCAGTGCGTTCCTCAATAGCACGAATGTCTCGTGTTATATCCTCTATAGAACGTAATGCCTTTGGCTTATAAAAGTATTTTGTAAATGAGAGCTCATATCCAACTTGTATAAACTTTTCATCTATCCAAGCATCGTGGGTGTATGGTAAAATCTCATTCTGCAAGAATCCATCAATACCACCCTCATAGCGGAATGGGATTATCTCAGTATCTTCCAATGCTTTGTCTGCAATTTGGCAACCATCTGAGTCAAAAACGATTTCTGCGTCCGGACAAGTTGTAGTGTAGTACTTCTGGAGTAAATCAATATGCTTCTTTTTAGGCTTACTCTTCATTTCTTTTATTGCAACCTTCAATAACTCTTGCAGAGCATTGAAATCATGATCAGCCGAATGGTCATATTGTTTGACAAAGGTCATTACCTCACAACAAACGGCAGTATCCTTCTCCTTACGGTACATTTCAGCCTCACGCTCTTCATTATACTCAAAACGAAGGCGCAGAGGACGGCATACCTTCACACTCCAATAGCCAAACTCATTGTTCGGGAAAATCTTGCTTTGCGGCGTTTCTGCATAGTCGGTAAGTAATTTTACAATCTGCTGTCGGTCAGATTCGGTAGTTTCACAATTCTTCTCTCCCAAATTCTTACGCAACGGAGATTTAATTTCTGTCGCATCAATCAGTTGAACATAACCGCGACGGCGTTCTTCCTTGCGGTTTGTTACAATCCATATAAATGTACCAATACCTGTATTGTAGAAGTCTTTTTCTGGCATAGCCACAATTGCTTCCAACAGGTCATTTTCAATAATATATTGACGAAGGTTACTTGCACCACTACCGGCATCGCCTGTAAAGAGAGAAGAGCCGTTATGAACCTCCACGATACGAGTACCTAACTCTGTGGTATTTTTCATTCGTGAAAGATTATTTGCAAGAAACATCATTTGACAGTCGCCAATATCAGGGATAAATGATATTTCCACGTCATCTTCCCCAATCAATGTAAAGCGACTGTCTGTAAACTTCTTCTTCTCAGTCTCTGCTAATCCTCGCTTCTTGAGATCCTCCTTCCAAGGAGTACCAAATGGAGGATTAGAGATACAAAAGTCATAAGTTTCGCCAGGATGTCCATCTCGTGAAATGGTACTATCGAACGCTATGTATTCACGCATCTCTGTACCATGTACATACTGAAATGCCTGAATATCGCCTGAAATCATCAGGTCTGCCTTGCAGGTCGCAAAAGTTTCAGGTTGAAGCTCTTGCCCATATATCAGCACTTGAACATTCTTGCCTCTTTCGTTAGCAACTTCTTTAATGCGATCTTGTGCAATAGTAAGAATACCACCTGTTCCACAAGCACCATCATACACCGTGTATGTATTGTCTTTAATTTTGTCTGCAACTGGTATAACAGCCAAATCTGCAAGCAGTTTTACATAATCACGAGGCGTGAAATGCTCACCGGCTTCCGTTACATTATTTTCTTCATTAAATCTTCTAAGTAGTTCCTCGAACATCGTACCCATTGTATGATTATCAAGGGCAGGAAATTTCACATTACCATTATCATCAAGAACAGGCTTATTGCTAAGATTTATCTTATCATCTGTAAATTTTTCAATTATACTCCCTAAACGTTCTGCCTCCGTAAGGTTGTCAACCATTTGACGGAGATGAAACTTATCAAGAATATCCTGAACATCTTTACTGAAACCGTTAAGATAATCATTAAAATTCATCTTTAGCCGTAATGGATCGGTTTCACTCTTCAATGTCTTCATTGTAAAAAGTGAAGTATTGTAGAAAGGATACCCTGTAGTGGTAAACAAGATTGGATCTTGATTGGCTATTTTATTATCATCAAGCATTTTCTTTTGAGCCAATAAGATTGCCTTTGTTGGTTCAAGAAGCACATCGATACGACGCAACACCATCATTGGCATAATAATTTTCTTGTATTCGCCTTTATCAAAGGCATACACAAGTACATCTGTCGCAATATTCCAGATGAAAGAAAATAGCTGATTATATTGAGCTTGTTCCATATTCTCTTACAGTTCTTTAGTAGGTGTGATTAGTATTCTGACATCAACATCCAACCATTTTGCTATTTCTTGCAGCTGGGCAATAGACGGCTGCGACTTATTGGAACACCATCTTGAAATTGTGTTCTCTGATTTGCCCATTTGAGTTGCCAACCATCTATTGGTTCGTTGCCTTTCAGCCAGTACTGCCTTAATCCTATTCATCATTATTTGTTGATTGTTCGACATCAATATTCAAATTATACTCGTTATATAGCAAACAAAGATACATTTAATTTCTCATATAGCCAAGTAGATAAGCAACAAAAACATCGTTTAAAGGAATGACTACAGTTGGCATAAAGATATGCAAAAGAACACATGTATCGTTTTTATCCATTCCATCAATGAATTTCACCTTTCAAAAAAATTATGCTGCACAAACATTATGTTCGCGCAGCATAATACAAAGTTCGCCCACACCCTATAACTCAACTACATACAAATCAGCCCTCTACCTCGTGTCGCTTGGTAATTTGGCGCATTTTTACTTGGTGATTTGGCACACCATAACAATTATTCCACCTTACATCGCCCCTCCAACACTCCGGCAAAAGATTCATCTCTCTTGGAAATTCCAAATCGTGTTGCCATCTTTCTTATTTGTTGCTTTCTTTGCCATAATTCATATTATTTTGTTTCCTTAGATGTTGATAAAAGGATTTCCCAATGTCCCCAAAAAACTTACCACAACTCGTTTTATAACATTCCCTGCTTTCATGCGCTCCAGTGTTATCCTCATTGCTTTCTCCGAAACTTCGCATTGCTTCGCTAATGTAGAAATACTAATGAGGGTTTTCTGCTATAGAGAAAGTATCTTGTTATGCCCCTATTGCGCCCCAGTTATGCCATTGTCATGCCCTAACTGGTCGTTTGCTGGTCTCTTTTGGTCGGAATGTTAGTTTCTTGTCCCTTCTCCAAAACCTTCACGCAAACAATTGCTTTCATGATAAAGGCAACGAAATGGTATTGCGGTTCTTTAACACCCAATGCCGACAACTCACGACACAGGAACTTTAACATGTAGCGTTCAATTTAAAATGAATCATGGTATATATACTTTACATATAGCACCATTCATCGCTAAATGAATCCAACTCATGGTATTATACTGCTTTTCCATATCCATGCCCCATCGCCTACCGACATTCTTAATCTCCTCATCAATATTATTTTCCGTTATTTCTTCAGGATTTAAATGAATGTTATGTTGATTTACCCAACAATTCCAAGCCTCGCTCTTGATAAATTTTTCTTTTCTTTCCTCAAACGGCAGATTTGTGGGTAACATTTTTTTTAATCGATAAATACCCAACTCCCAAAGATATAAGATTCTATGAGTAGGATCCAATTCTTGTTTTTTCCTTTCTGATGCAAGTATTGCCAAAAACTCAGGCTCCCTGATTTCTGGCTGTTGCTGCCAATAATGATTTAATGCTTCATTATCGGCTTTTTGCATTGCCTCAATTCGTTTGTAATCTTCTGCTTGGTATCTTACGACATAAGGGCTTTCACTTATGGTTGGGGTATTGCCATACCATAATTGACCAACCTCTGGTTGTTTCACTGCAAAGATTGAAGACCCCATACTAAAATCACTCTTGGATAATTCTTGATATTTAACAATCCAAGAGTCATTTCTATAGTATAAGTTTAATAGATAAAGCGCAGCCATCGAATGTAAAAGAGCTTTTATATTGCCATCTTTGAGAGAAGCAAATCTATCATGTTTTACAGCTTGATATGCTTTTTCCCAAAATGTACCAGCTCTTTTATGGGCATTCTTTAATGGTCTTAGAACTAGATTTTCTTCTTTGGTCAAATTGAAGAATGGAGCAACAACCAAAACTCGTTTATCATGTATCACCCATTTTATATCAATAAGTTTTAAGCA
>OBWA01000531.1_pt1 | contig 11618 bp, 10 predicted proteins | sample 1501281 | NCBI WGS metagenome assembly OBWA01 (sample SAMEA2580035, study PRJEB22360) | human gut metagenome | biome: human gut; feature: human-associated habitat; material: faeces | place: Denmark | collected 2008/2010 | reverse complement strand
GCGGTATCCGGGTGAGAGGAGAACATTCTCTGTACATAAGAAGATTTCGGAGCGTCTTTTGCCAGTTCAGCCAGTTTGGTCAATGCGTTGGCCATGGCATAAGGGTCGATGTTGTTTTTTACACAGAACTCAACACCGTATTCGTCTGCTTCGTTTTCCTGCTTTTGTGAATACTGTGCGCCGGCAAGAGCTTCTGCCATTGCTCCCAGTTCAGAGTCAGTTAGTTTGGCAACTTTGTTGCTGGCTGCACCTGCTGCATTCTTCACTGCCGAGCGAAGGTAGGCATTTTTCATCGCGTCTTTAGAGTCAGTGTGTACAACGTGACCGATTTCATGTCCTACTACTGCCATTACTTCTTCGTCAGTCATCACATCCATTAGTCCGGCGCAGATACGTACACTGCCGTCTCCACAGGCAAAAGCATTCACGTCTACAACTTCATAAACACCGAAGTTCAGTTTCAGCCCGTCCATTTCTTTGATGTGGCCGGTCAACTTCTCCAGACGTTTGCCGTATTCAGTGTCAGGTTTTGTCAGTGGATTGTGTGCATCCATCCAGACCATGTATTCCTTACTCATGTTGGCGATGTCCGCGTCTGATAAAGTAACTGCCGATACTACGTCTTTTCCAGCTTGCAGGGCTTTCCCTACATTAAACTTCTTTCCGAATTGTGCCGAAGCTGTCATTCCCATACCCAAAAACAACAGGGCAATCATAGCAATTTGTCTTTTCATTCTCGTTTCAATTAATGTTTCAAACTATGGTTAATATTCAAATGTGATTCCCAGTGTCGGAAGTAATGTTCCGCTTGATTGTTTAATGCGCTTCATCCTGTATCGTTGCGCAGCGGCGGGAGCTTCCGGGTTCTCGATGATGCCGGTACTCATAAGCACATCCTGCTGTTTCAGCTTGCTGACTGTGATGTTCTGCAAATCGAGATAAAATCCCAGCATACAATGTTTCAGATAAAACGTTTTGTCCACGCGTACATCCACCTGCGCAAAAGCGGGGAGACGCTCTTTGTTATATTTCGAGTAATCGTAATATGCTTTTCCCTGTGCATCCCATGCTGATACCAAAGACGATTTGGCTTCGTCATAAGGAGTGTACGGAGCACCGCCGATGCAGCTTACCTTCATGCCGAAACTCCATTGATGCGGAAGATTATACGTTCCTCGCAGATTGAATATATAGCGGTTGTCCCACGCGGAGGCGATGTATTCGCTTTCTTTATCGTTGCGATATTCACTCTTGAACAAGGTAAAGGAAGAAGCCAGATTCAGTTTCTTGGCAATAAGCCACTTCACCAAAATCTCCGCACCGTAGGAGCGCCCTTGTGCAGTGGAAGTAAGTAACTCATTACCGACTACTCCATAATCATTTCCTTTGCAGTTAAGAGGAATCCCGTCCGCTACGGAAAGAGGGATCTTATCATAATCTTTGTAGAATCCTTCTACGGATGCTTCGAAGGTATCTCCCTTTCGCCAACTGATTCCCAGACTTCCTTCACTCACTTTCATGTAACGGAGGTTGTATTTATTAGCGAAAGTCCCGTTATTATTCTTAAAGCCGAGAGCCATGTAGGCAGGGAGTTGATAATACAGTCCCGCATTTCCGCTTGCAAACCAATGATCGGCTAGTTGATAGGAGAGTGACAGGCGGGGAGAAAGCTGGTCGGAAAGGTTCTTCATTGTCGATGAATAATCACTGGCGTCGGCCCGCAGACCTAGAGAGGCAGTGAAGCGGTCGTCCATTGAAGTGTAATTGATCGTTCCGAAAAGTCCCCAGCGCAAGATTCCTAAATACGTATGATAATCAAAAGTTTGCGGCTGGTTAGTGTACACCCGTTGAAAGGTAGTGTTGGTATATTGGCTGTAATCCAGATTGATGCCGAGATTGATTTTCCAATTACGGAAAGTAGTGCTGTTCTCGAGACGGAGTTTCGTTTCCTGTTCGGTGGAACGGAGGCGGAGCATTAAGTTATCCGGATGGCTTTCATCGTTCCGGCGATATTTCGTATTACGGTTGTTCAGATAGCTATGGCTGACTACTGCCGATTGCACGTGTGCACCTGCATAATGACGATAGACTGCCCCCACAGTAAATGTCTCCTGTTTTATCTTAGGCAGATAACTCAGGATATATTCATTGTCTTCACTGTCAGCTTTCGTATTCAGCCGCATATTATCAATTCCGCCCAGTCCTAATACCGTCAGTTCATTCTGCTCGTTAAACCGGGTTTTCAGTTTGAATTGTGCATCGGTAAAGGTTGGCAGGAAAGGCAAATCGAGCATATCAAACAGGAATTGCAGATAAGACTGGCGCACGGAAACCAAGTAGGAAGTCTTCTTGCCTATATGTCCGTTGGAAGCCAAAGAAACTTCGGAAGCTCCCAGTGTAGCCTTCAATGAATTGCGTTCCATATCTCCGTCGCGCAACTTGAAGTCGAGTACGGAACTAAGTGCATTTCCCTTATCCGCAGGGAAAGCGCCGGTATAGAAATTTACTTCCCGTATCAGGTCGGCGTTGAGGATTCCTACCGGACCGCCGGATGCGCCTTGCGTACTGAAGTGGTTGATGTTGGGGATTTCCCCTACCGAACTCGTCAAGATAGAAGCGGTTTTCGGAAGGCGCCCCGCCTCGCACAATCAGGTCGTTGCGGTATCCTATCGGTGAAAAGGCGACTCCGGGGTAAGATTGCACGATGCGTGAAATATCCCGGTTGGCTCCCGGACTCTTTTCTATTTCCTGTATTCCGATAATGCGCAGGCTGACGGGACTTTCCACATCGCGCCGGAAAGGGGAGGCGGTGATTGTCACTCCTTCGAGTTCGGTCAGGTTCTCCTCCATTTCTATCGGGATGTTCAGGTTTTTGGTAGATAAGATGTATTCGGAGGTCGTAACGCTCTTGTATCCGATTGCCGATGCTTGCAGGCGGTAAATGCCCGGCGGCACTTGTTCAATGGTGAAACGCCCTTCAGCATTGGTGACACTGCCCTTATTCAGCCCGATAATCATCACATTGATAAATTCCAATGGCTGACGACTATTCTTGTCAATCACCGTTCCCTTTATCTGATGCATAGGTTGTGCTTGCAACAGAAGGAGCATAGTATTGAAAAACAGTAGAAGTGTCAACAATCTTTTCATGCGGTTGCAGTTTAGTGCTGCGAAAGTACGAAAAAAGTATTAAAGAATGATATATTCAGTGAATAAAAAAAGAATATGTTCTATATTTGTGGGAAATATAAAAACAGATTCCTTATGAAGACTGTAAAACTGATTACTTGCAATGACGCGATGAAGGCACATATCCTTCAGGGAGCGTTGGAGAACGAAGGGATTGAATCTATTCTGCACAATGAAAACTTCTCTACCTTATATAAGAGTTGTGTGAGCAGCATAGCGGGAGTGGACATTCTGGTGGCGGATGATGATTATGAGAAAGCCGTTCAGGTGTTGAGAGATAACCAGAGTTGGCCGGAAGAATTGACGCTTTGCCCTTATTGCGGGTCGTCGGATATTAAGTTCAGGTTAAAAAAAGGACAGAGGCTGCGTGCTGTCGGTGCGGCAATACTTTCCATGTTGGCGGCAGCCCCTCCGGGAGATAATCATTGGGAATATACCTGCGGACAGTGCCAACGGACTTTTGAGGTGCCTGTTGCCAAGTTCCCTTCTTCAGAGGAAAAGGAGGAAGAATAATTTAATCTAACTATATACGTATAATGAAAAAGAGAAATCTTCTGTTAGCTGCTTTATTATTGATATTGGTGGCCCCCTCTTTTGCTGCCAAAGTAGATACTTTATTAGTTAATAGCCCTTCCATGAATAAGGATGTACAGGTGGTGGTCGTTACGCCGGACGCTGCGTTGGGCAAGAAAGCGGTGGCTTGTCCCGTCATTTATCTGTTGCACGGTTATGGTGGAAATGCTAAAACATGGATCGGGGTGAAACCGGATCTTCCGCAGATTGCGGATGAAAAAGGAATCATCTTTGTTTGTCCGGACGGAAAGAATAGCTGGTACTGGGACAGTCCGAAAGATCCGTCTTACCGTTACGAAACTTTTGTTTCATCGGAACTGGTGAAGTATATTGACGGACATTATAAGACGATTGCTGACAGGAAAGGACGTGCCATAACAGGATTGAGCATGGGAGGACATGGGGCTATGTGGAACGCTATCCGTCATAAAGATACGTTTGGTGCCGGTGGAAGTACCAGTGGCGGGGTAGATATCCGTCCGTTCCCGTTGAACTGGGATATGTCGAAACAGTTGGGCGAATTTGCATACAATAAAAAGGTATGGGATGAACATACGGTTATCAATCAGATTGACAAGATAGAAAACGGGGATTTGGCTATCATTATCGACTGTGGTGAAGCGGATTTCTTTCTGAATGTGAACAAGGATTTGCATAACCGTCTGTTGGCCCGGAAGATTAACCATGACTTTATCACTCGTCCCGGCGGACATAACGGGAAGTATTGGAATAACTCCATTGACTATCAGATTCTGTTCTTTGATAAGTTTTTCAAGAAATAAAAGGGCTAATGCTTGACTTTAGCTTTTGGATGTCGTATCTTTGGATACATAATCATAAAATAGATTGAGGTTAAACTACGATAGAAGGAGAAAGCATTGGCTTTCTCCTTTTTTTATTGTATGCCGGATGTGTGAGAACTTGACCCCGGCTCATAACGGGCGTAAGCTCGGGGATGAAAGCACTTTAGCTGACGGACTACGACAAATTACACGCTCTGTCAGGTTGGAACAGACGCTCTGTTTACCGGAAACAGACGCTCTGTTAAGTAGATTTAGAGCGTGCGTTTTGAAAAAGCGGAGTAATGCCGCTTTCTCTGTTAATGATGCATAAATCTGCTCTTGACAAAAGAATGCCGAAATTGTAGTCTGGCTATTATTTGATTCTTAATCCGCTTCCTCCTATGAACAACCGGCTCGAAGGACTATTCACACTTTTCTCTATCTTGATTCGTGTGCTTGGAGTTTCTTCTTCCTCTTCTTTAGGCGGATAAGTTCCGTTCAATACTCCGAGGGCAACACTCAACAAAGTTTCCTTTTCATCACCGAAAGGCAGGAAAGTTAAGTAATCTGTTGAAGCATTGACTGAGTATGTCGGTTTGAATCCGGGGTAAGTATCATGCTCGGAGTCATAGATAGTAGCTACAACCGGATTGACGGACCATTGGAATTCTTCGTTGATGAATTGTTCCGTGGCTACATTTTGTCCTTTTGTTGAACTGCCGATAGCTATTAATTTTTGAATCTTTCCGTTCAGGCAGTGCATTAGCATTTCCGGTGCTCCTGCTGTTTCTCCGCCAATCAGGACGATAAGGGTTGTTAAGTCCAGGTTCTTGCCGCCGGAGGTATTTAAAAGTTTGGAGTCAAATGTCAGGGTCACATCTTTATCCGTGTTCTTGTCATTATATTCCAGAAATCCCATTGTCTGGTCAAGATAATAAGAAGACACAAGCATCGTACTCAACAACTGTACGCAATCAATGCTTCCTCCTTTGTTGTATCGCAGGTCGAGTATTACCTCGTGAATATTCTTCTGAGCAAGCTCATCCGACCATTCGCGTAATTCGGCGTTGTATTTTTCCGGACTCTCTTTGGTGCCTGCCGTAAAACTGTTGTACATCAGATAGCCGACTTCACTTCCATCGGTCAGTGTCAGTGTTTTCTTACAGTGAACCGGATTGTCTACCAATGGTACGGCTGCACCAATCTTTACCGGATCACCTACCGGAACAACCCGGTAAATTTCTTCTTCTTCTTCACCTTCTACCGGTGGCTCTGTGGGCGGAACTAATTGATATTTTCCTAAAGTAACTTCCAGGGGGGCCGTACCTTGCAGTAGTTGGCTTTCATATTTCTTGCTGATATAGGAGGTGTCTACTTTCACAATCCAGTCGCCCCGTTTCAGTACGGCCGCGGCCGGAGAACCGGGAATGACATAAGTAATCAGTGCGTTGTAAGCAGTGTCAATGTCCGGGTTGCGAACCAATGAATAGTCGAATCCATAGCTTGGCAGCGGAGTCTCCATGACAGAATCGACGAACGAATAACTGTCGTTCTTCGACTTTACTTTTGACAAGAACTGGGCAGGTTCCAGAAACAGATTCGCATCATCGTAGGAAGGTAGGTCTTGATACCACAGATAGTTCTGTTGCATGATATCGTACATCCATGTGTCCAATGCAGTCATGTGGGCATACTCCGGCCAGCGGTCGACACCGCAGGAGAAAAAGCCGCTGATAGATACGATAACCAGGGCAGGTATAAGGATTATCTTTCTTAATTTTGTCATTATAAAAAGCTTTTCACTGTGCAAATGTAGGAAATACTTTGCTTATCTACCACATTTATGGTATAAAAATGCCTTCAATGTGTGATTGGTTGTTAGCGGATATGGCCTTATCTTTGCCATATCAAAGTTATCAATAGGTATTAATAGGATTTTTGGATGGATATAGCTGCATTATTATCGGGAGGTGTCGACAGTTCGGTGGTCGTACATCTCCTTTGTGAGCAAGGATACAAGCCGACTCTTTTTTATATTAAGATCGGCATGGACGGGGCGGAATATATGGATTGTTCGGCAGAGGAAGATATTGAATTGTCTACCGCTACTGCCCGTAAATACGGTCTGTCTTTGGAGGTGGTGGATTTACATCGCGAGTATTGGGACAATGTGGCGGCCTATGCCATTGATAAGATTAAGAAGGGGCTGACACCCAATCCGGATGTGATGTGCAACAAACTTATTAAGTTTGGCTGCTTTGAACAGCGTATCGGAAAAGACTTTGATTATACGGCTACCGGACATTACGCCACTACCTTGCAACGTAACGGTAAGACGTGGCTCGGGACAGCGAAAGATCCTGTAAAGGACCAGACGGACTTCCTTGCACAAATAGATTATCTGCAAGTTTCCAAGCTGCTGTTTCCCATTGGCGGACTGATGAAGCATGAAGTGCGTGAGATAGCGTTGAATGCAGGCTTACCGAGTGCCCGGAGAAAAGACAGTCAGGGCATTTGCTTTCTCGGAAAGATAAACTACAATGATTTTGTCCGCCGCTTTTTGGGAGAAAAGGAAGGGATGATTATCGAATTGGAGACTGGTAAGAAACTGGGTACGCATCGGGGGTATTGGTTTCATACGATCGGTCAGCGCAAGGGGCTAGGATTAAGTGGTGGTCCTTGGTTTGTGATAAAGAAAGATATTCAGGAGAATATTATCTATGTGTCCCGTGGTTACGGTGTGAAAACACAATACGGCAATGAACTTCGCATCAACGATTTCCATTTTATTACGGATAATCCGTGGCAGTCAGCAGGAAAGGAGATAGACATCACTTTCAAGATTCGCCATACTCCCGAATTTACGAAAGGGAAACTTGTGCAGGAAGGAGAGAGGCAGTTCCGTATCTTGTCTTCTGAAAAGTTGCAAGGCATTGCCCCCGGACAGTTCGGAGTTGTTTATGATGAGGCTGCGCAGGTTTGCGTGGGGAGTGGGGAAATCGGATGAAGAGCTTCTTGCAGGGATTGACGCCGTGAAGTAGATTATTTTTAGATATAATATTCCGCCAAATCCACAATCCCTGCCCGCATCGCATATTTAGTCGCTTCGTGCACATTATTCACTCCCAGTTTCCGGAAGATATTTTTGCGGTGGCTGTTAATAGTATGGAAGCTTAGATTTTTTTCCGCTGCAATCTCTTTCGTTGTTTTCCCCAGTGCAATTTCTTTCAGGATATTCTTTTCCGTTTGCGTCAGCAAATGGTCTTCTGTCATTGTGCCGGCTACAGGAGAAGCAGCGCCTGAAAGCAGCAGGTTGCTGACATGATTGCAGATATACCGTTGTTTACGGCCGGCACATTGGATAGCAGTCATGATTTCCTCTTTTGAATTATCTTTCATCACTACCCCGAAAGCCATACTGCTGAACAATACCTGGCGGAGAAAATTAATACTTAACTCATCCGAGAACAGAATCCAGTCGACCTCTTTGAATCTTTCCTGCAAGACAATCAGCTCATCCGCCCCGGCAAAATCGAATAGCGTATAATCCAGCACTACCACCGCTTGCGGATACAACCGGAGCTGCTGAATCAGTTCTGCCTTGTTGTCAGCTTCTAAGAGGGTGGCAACATCTTTCTGCTTGCTTAGCAGAAACATCATCCCCGCTTTACTGATGTCCTGATTGTCTGCGATGATATATTCTCTCATAGGAAATTAATGAATTAAAAAAACTCCGCTACAAATGTACGCATTTTGCGCGATTTGTAGCGGAGTTGTTCCAAGATTCTTGTATCCCGATTACCAGGAACGTCCTTTGAAGATGTTGGACTGGTCGAGCGGAATGATATTTCCGTTCAGTGTCAGGTTATTGTTGCTGAAGTTAGGGCTGATTGTAACTGAAGCGTTGTTGTCTCCGTTGCTCATGGTGATAAATACTTGAGCGGAGATACCGATACCTTGAACGCTGAATGAGCAGTTCACATTACCTTTCTTGTCGACATTCATCTTCATGTCCGAAGAATTACCGTCTACTGTGACACCACCGATTCCGTTAGGGCCGGGATAAGGAGTGTTGAAAGCAGTCTGTACTGTGGCTCTGTTGCCGTTCATCAGAACGAAGTTAGTGTTTGAAGTAACAAAAGCGCTCATGCCATTGCGGAATATTACCTGATTGGCTTCCAGAACGAACTGTTTATTCTTCAAAGCCTGTACGGCTTGTTGATAAGCTGCCATGTCCTGCACCTGTTCTTCGGCACGGAGTTTAGCTCTTTCCGCATCTCTTTGAGTTTTTCTTTCTGCGCGGCGTGCTGCTGCGTTACTTTCCTGTGCATACATCATCGTGCTTGCACTTACTAATACTAATGCTACTAATGCAATAAACTTTTTCATAACTTTTTTTTGTTTAGGTTTAATACGTTGTCCGTTTATTGCAAAAACAAAGTCTGTGCCAGATTGTTCACGAGCGTCGCGCAATTTTATATCCGATCGCTGCGACGGCAATACTCATTAAAGGGCTGATAATGTTGAAAAAACAATAGGGAAGATATACCAATGTGGGGACGCTTAGTATTGTAGCCTGCGTCATCCCGCAGGTATTCCAGGGGATCAGCACGGATGTAACGGTTACTGAATCCTCGGTCGTCCGGCTCAGCAAACAACTTTCGTAACCTTTTTTAGCATAAATGTCGCGGAACATATTTCCGGTCAGAATGATACTGATGTATTGGTCGGCAGTTGCCAGATTGAGGAACAACCCGGAACAAACCGTAGCTCCCACCACGCTGACTGTTTTCTTCATAAAACGGACAAAGATAGAAGTGATACTTCCCAACATACCGCTGGCTGTCATCGCCCCGCCAAAGCACATGGCACATAAGATCAGCCAAATCGTATTCATCATGCCGGACATGCCACGTGTAGCGATTAAATCTGTCAAAACGGCATTATCTGTGTGCAGACTTGTACTTCCGTAGAAGGTCATCATCAGTCCTTTGAACAGCGAATCGAAGCCGGAGGTAGCCATTCCCGAAATCTCCTGTAATAAATCCGGTTGAAATATCAGGGCAAAGATGCCTGCCAGCAATGTTGACAGGAACAGCGTAATGATAGAAGGTACCTTACGTGCAATCAATATTCCCGTGGCGACCGGAACAATCAGAAGCCATGGTGTGATATGGAACTTCTCATTCAGTGCGGCGGCCACCTCCGTGATATGTTGCGTATTGTTGGCATCATGTGAGAATCCCGCTACGGTGAAAATAATCAGGGTAATGACAAGAGAAGGAATCGTGGTTATCATCATGTAGCGGATATGGCGGAAGAGGGGAGTGTCTGTGACGGAGGCTGCCAATATGGTAGTTTCCGACAATGGAGATACCTTGTCGCCAAAATAGGCACCGGAGATAATCGCTCCAGCAATCCAACCTTCTTCAAATCCCTGCGCCCTACCGATCCCCATTAATGCGATACCGATAGTGGCAATTGTAGTCCACGAACTTCCGGTCATGACTGAAATCAGTACGCAGATAATGCAGGTGGATGCAAGGAAGAAACTTGGGTGGATAATCTGCATTCCATAATAAATCAGCGTAGGCACTACACCGCTAATCATCCAGATACCGCTGAGCGCACCAATAATCAGCAGGATGATGATAGCAGTTGTCACTCCGGCTACGTTGTTTGTAATAGCCAGCTCGTAGTCTTTCCATGGAATTTTGTAGAATGCCATGCCGATAAGGATACAGACTGCGGTGGTAGTAAGCAGTGACACTTGGCTGCCGCCACTCAGTGCGTCGCTGCCGAAAGTATGGATAGTAGCGAATAATAATAGAACAAGTACAATAATCGGTATCAGTGATACGAGTGGGGAAGGAGCTTTTTTCATGCTAAATTCTCTAATCCTTTTTTTGTTGTTTAGCTGATATTTATTTTTGGCTGCAAAGATACAACAAAAAGGTGGAAATCTTTTGCATTATGGGAGCGGGCAATAAAAATTATTATAAGTTTATATTTTCTTGGAATATAGAAAGAGCTAACCTTTAGTTGAGCATGGTTTTACGTTTCAGCCACCAATAGCGGATGAAAAGTATTCCTGTCAGAATCAGCGCAATGGATAATCCGGTGTAGAAGACAGAGATAAAACTTTCGGGTAGCAAATGGAAGCTTCGGATCGTAATTCCGAGAGAAATCATGAATATCATGATTATCCAGCTTTTTACATCGAAGAAAGAGAAAGGACAGTTGCGGGTTTCTTTCTTCTGTTCAATCCGGCGGGTATGCTTGTAGTAGAGTCTTTTAAAAATCAGTACGAAGAATAACAGGAAAACGATAGTGGCTTCCCCTATCTTAAACATCCAGTCGTGTGAGTTGTTCATCCAGGTGACGATTCCTATCCGCAGGATGTTTCCGCCCGCAATAATCCAGACGGTACCGGCTATGATTAGTAAGATTTGTCTGTTAACTCCGTACTTCATAGTTTACTGATTTTTTGTATTAAACGGTTTTATCATCCATTTTGTTGACTCACTTCTTAAAGAAAATCGTAATTAATAGAGAAATACCGGTTAAAAGGACTCCGATACCGATAACGCCGTGCCAGCCATACAGTTGCCAGAAACTTCCGGCAAGGAATGTTCCCATGGAGCCACCGATGAAGTAGGTAGTCATGAAAATTGTATTGATACGGTTCGAAGCGCGGGGATTCAGTTCGAAGATACTCGTCTGGTTACTGAGTTGGATGCATTGCATTCCTATATCAATCATGATAATGCCGGCGATGATTCCGGCGTAAGTGTTTTCTCCGACGAAGAACAATAACCAGGACAAAAGAATCAATCCGCAGCCGATGAAGTTGAAGCGGCGAACGCCTACCCGTTTTACATATCTTCCCACAAAAGAAGCTGTTAATGCTCCGGCTACTCCGCAAAGTCCCAGCATACCAATCACGTCGCTATTGGCGAAGAATGGAGCTTGTCCCATTTTGAAAGCGAGGCAGGACCACATGGCGAGGAGCGAACCGAAGTTCAGGGCGGCCCGGATAGAGTAGATGCGTAGTTGCGGAAACTCATAAAGGCA
>OBWA01000521.1_pt1 | contig 11839 bp, 10 predicted proteins | sample 1501281 | NCBI WGS metagenome assembly OBWA01 (sample SAMEA2580035, study PRJEB22360) | human gut metagenome | biome: human gut; feature: human-associated habitat; material: faeces | place: Denmark | collected 2008/2010 | reverse complement strand
CTGCGGGCCTCGAGGTTGGTTCCATCACCGACGTCACCCCGCAAGCCCACAACGGCGTTCGTCCTCCGAAGCGTCGTCGCGTCTGAGCACTCAGCAATACCAAATCCATCCAAAACCGCCTGACCGGTGAGTGCACCACCGAGTTCAAGCTGAAAGGATAACCACAGTGCTTATTGCACAGCGTCCGACTCTTACCGAGGAATCTCTGAATCCGCAGCGCTCCCGCTTCACCATCGAGCCGCTCGAGCCTGGCTTCGGCTACACGCTCGGCAACTCGCTGCGTCGCACGCTGCTGAGCTCCATCCCGGGTGCTGCCGTGACCTCCGTGCGTATTTCCGGTGCCCTGCATGAGTTCACCACTCTGCCAGGTGTCCAGGAAGACGTCACCGAGATCCTGCTGAACATCAAGGGCATCGTGCTCACCAGCGAATACGACGAGCCTGTGGTCATGTATCTGCGCAAGAGCGGCAAGGGCGAAGCCGTGGCTGGGGACATCACCCCGCCGGCCGGCGTCACCATTGCCAACCCGGAGCAGCACATCGCTACCCTCGCCGACGATGGCGAACTCGAGATCGAGTTCACTGTCGAGCGTGGCCGTGGCTATGTTCCTGCCCAGATGAACAAGCAGGACAACGATGAGATCGGCCGTATTCCGGTTGATTCCATCTACTCCCCGGTACTCAAGGTGAGCTACAAGGTCGAGGCCACCCGTGTGGAACAGCGCACGGACTTCGACAAGCTCATCCTGGACGTGGAGACCAAGCCCGCCATCTCCCCGCGTGACGCGGTGGCTTCCGCCGGTTCCACCTTGGTGGAGCTCTTCGGCCTGTGCCGTGAGCTCAACGCCCAGGCTGAAGGCGTCGAGGTCGGTCCGGCCCCGGTGGCCGAGGAGACCAACCCCGAGATGGCCGTTCCGATTGAGGACCTCAACCTGACGCAGCGTTCTTACAACTGCCTCAAGCGCGAGGGCATCCACACCATCGGTGAGCTTGTCTCCCACACCGAGCAGGACCTGCTCGACATCCGCAATTTCGGTATGAAGTCAATCGATGAGGTCAAGGAGAAGCTGCAGACCTTGGGCCTGAGCCTCAAGTCCTCGCCGATGGCCTTCGATACCAATAATCTCGAAGGTGGCACGTTCTTCTCGCCGGAAGACGAGTGATCTGCCTCTTTGACCAATCGTTCGTTCACTAGGCAAGCAGATGTTCGGGCATATGCCCACCTGCTTGCCTGAAGAACGGACATATAAGGAGTAAACCCAATGCCTACACCTAAGAAGGGCCCGCGTCTGGCTTCCAGCCCCGCACACGAGCGCCTCATGCTGGCAAACATGGCGACCAGCCTGTTCCAGAACGGCCGCATCACCACCACGCTGCCGAAGGCCAAGCGCCTTCGTCCGCTGGCAGAGCGCCTGATCACCTTCGCCAAGCGTGGTGATCTGCACTCCCGCCGTCGCGTGATGCGCGTCATCCGCAACAAGTCCGTGGTGCACATCCTGTTCACCCAGATTGCCGAGCAGATGGAGCAGCGTGAAGGTGGCTACACCCGTATCGTCAAGATCGCTCCGCGCGTTGGCGATGCCGCTCCGGCCGCTGTGATCGAGCTCGTCACCGAGCCGGTTGCCAAGAAGGCTGTTGTGAAGGAAGCTGAAGCCGCCGCCAAGGTTGCCGAAGAAGAAGCTCCGGCCGTTGAGGCTGAGGCCACTGAGGCTGCTGAGGCTGTTGAGGCTCCGGTCGAGGAGACCGCCGCCGCTGAGGCTGAGGCTCCCGCTGAGGAAGCCGCTGACGCCGAGAAGGCCGAGTGAGCTGAATAGCGTTTCGCTAAGCTAGCTGAAAGGGCTGGAATCCGTTTGGGTTCCAGCCCTTTTGCGTTGTTTTCATAGAATCTACAACGTACGTACGGCCCGAATGGCCTCGGCTCTTGCGGCCAGCTGATCATCGGCGGGATATGCGATATGCTCCAAAGTCAGGCCCTGCGGCGCAATCGGCCCGCTTGAGCCTTCACGTACTGGCTCGGCCATTTTGCCGGCAAACCACTCCAGTGATTTGCGTCCCGAACCAACTTTGATGCATGAGCCGACGAGGGAGCGCACCATATTGCGGGCAAAGGCGTCCGCCACAATCGTGAACACTACCAGGCCGGACTCCAGCGACGGAGTCCGATATGCTTCATGCGATGCCATCTCATCCGGTACTAGGGGAGTGATCGGCACCCGCCGCCAATAGGCGGTCTTGACTTCACGGATCGTAGTGCCTCCCGGATTCGGAGTGGCGAAGGAACCAAAATCGTGCAGGCCGATGGTCAATGAGGCTGCGCGGTTCATAAGCTCCAGATCCAGCGCTTCATCCACGGTAAGTACGCATCCACGCAGGCGCGGGTCGACCTCAGACGAACGATCGGCGACCCGATACACATAAGTGCGCTCCAATGCGGAGAACCTGGCATCGAAGCCGACCGGAGCTACGGCAATGCCATGAATGACGATGTCCGGAGGCAGCACAGCCTTGAGTCTGCGAGTCAGCGCCTCGGTGACCGGAATGGTCATGTGACCTACGCAGCGATTCAGTACCTCATCGGATACATCCAGATGCGCCACTTGGTGGGAGGCGTGCACACCGGTGTCGGTGCGTCCAGCCACTGTCAAGCGTAACGGTTCGGCCGCGTCATCGGCCGGCACCCGCAGCACCTTGTGCAGCGCATCTTCAATGGTGCCTTGCACCGTACGAAGATTGGGCTGTTTGGCCCAGCCATAGAATCCGCCGCCGTCGTAGGCCAAGTCAATGCGCAGTCGTGTCATAGCCATTCATTGTAACGAGTGTGGTCGGCGAGATGAGTGCGGTCGGCAAGATGCGTGCGGTCGGCAAGATGCGTGCGGTCGGCGAGACGAGTGCGGTCGTCAAGATGCACGCGGCCGGCGAAGTGACCTGCCTGTAACATTCTCGCGCGTTTGTTGAAACGGGCCCGCCTTAGGTTGAAACCATCAAACCCGGTTACGGCTTGCGGCGTCAGCGTGCGCTCAACACGCCTAACCGCTTGAAGCCACAGAAGCCGCCACAGCAAGGAGCAGGCACGATGATCGAATCCGCAGCACGCAGACTGGCCCATGAACTGGTAAACCGCCGCGAAGCGATCAATCGAGAGCTGTCCCGCAACGGTGTGCGTTTCGGCATCTACAAGAACGGCGAATACCATGACCGGCTGTTCCCGTACGACCCTGTGCCGCGCATTATCGAATCCGACGAATACGACGAATTGGAGAAGGGCTTGAAGCAGCGCGTCAACGCCCTGAACGCCTATCTGAAGGACATCTACTCCGACAAGGCCATCATCCATGACGGCGTGGTGCCGGAGGAATACGTATACACCTCGTCCGGCTACTTCCCGCAGGTCAACGGCGTGACCCCTCCCGGCGGCATTTTCGCGCATATCGCCGGCGAGGACCTGGTCCAAGGCGAGGACGGACGATGGTGGGTGCTGGAAGACAACCTGCGTATTCCCTCGGGTGCCAGCTACCCGCTGTTCGTGCGCGACATCGAGCGCCGCATCTCCCCGCGCCTGTTCCGCGACGTTCGTATTCGCGATAATCGCGAATACCCGCGCCTGTTGCGCAAAGCCATGGACTTTGTCTCCACCGAGGGCATCGCCGTGGTACTGACTCCCGGCCGCTACAATTCCGCGTTCTTCGAGCACGCCTATCTGGCGGAGAAAACCGGTGCGGCGTTGGCCTTCCCCGAAGACCTCGAAGTGGTGGACAACAAGGTCTACTTCCTCGACTACGCCGGCAAACGCCACCGTGTGGGCGTGGTTTACCGCCGCCTGTCCGACGAATTCCTCGACCCGTTCGCCTTCAATCCTGATTCGGTGATCGGTGTGCCCGGTATCCTGTCCGCCTACCGCGCGGGCAACGTGGCCATCGTCAACGCGCCGGGCAACGGCGCGGCCGATGACAAGGCCGTCTACTACTTCGTGCCGCAGATGATCAAGTACTATCTCGGCGAGGAACCGATTCTCAACAACGCGCCCACGTACATGCCGATGTTCGAGGCCGACCGCAAGGAAGTCCTGAATCGGATGGGCGAGCTGGTCATCAAGGATGTGGCCGAAGCCGGCGGTTACGGCGTGGTGTTTGGTTCGTCGCTGGATGCCGCCGCACGTGAGGAGCTCGCCAACCGGATCAAGGAGGAGCCGCGTCGATTCATTGCCCAAGAGGTGATTCAGTTCCGTGATATCGATGTGGTGGACCCGAAGACCGGCGAGATGTCGCCGCGCAAGTGCGATTTGCGTGCCTTCGTGGTCACCGGCAAGAATACGCACGTGTGGTATTCGGGCTTGACTCGATACTCGTCGGTGCCCGGCCAGATGATTGTCAACTCGTCGCAGGGTGGCGGATTTAAGGATACGTGGGTGTTGGCACCCGAATCCGGCGTGGAGCACGAGTACGGTGCCGAAACGCAGGTGGCGAACCTGCTGAGCCAGTCCCGCCACCATTCGTTGTCGCTGGTTACCGCTTCCAAGGCAGACAACCTGTATTGGCTGGGTCGATACACCGAGCGCGCCTTCACCACGCTGAACCAGTTCTTCCCGTTCTACGATCGTGTGATGGACACCGATGTGGACGCCTTCCGTCCGTTCGCTCACGCACTCGACCTGCCCGAAGATTTCGAGGACTTCGACGGGTTCGTGAACAGCTTCCTGTACGACGGGTCCAATCCTGATTCGGTGCGGTCGGCCGTAACTTCCGCATTCAACAACGCCGTGATTCTGCGCCCGGAATTGAGCTCGCGTCTGCTGCAGTACGTGGAGTTGGCGATGACCAATATCACCGATGCCGCCAAATACGCGGCCGATGCCGAGGACATCTACAAGCAGCGCGATATTACCGATGACATGCTCGCCTTCTGGGGCGGCATCGAGAATTCGCCGGTCGACCCCACGCTGAAGGCGTTCATCTTCATCGGCAAATATCTGGAACGCATCGACCTGTACACGCGCTTCGGCCTGACGATGGAGGAGCTGGAAGCGCCGCTCAAGAAGCTCGCCGCCTATTCGATGACCTTGGACGGCATGCCGCTGCCCAGCTGCTTCGCCGACGGACTGAGCTGGCTGGTCGGTCAGCTGCCGTCTCGCGGATATCAGGAAGTCGCCGACCTGCTGAAGAAGTACCTTGACGACTACTCCGGCCGTGTCAGCGCGCTGGCCATCAAAGACATGGGCTCACTGAGCTCCATGAACATGGACGCCAAGCGTCCCTGATCCCGACCTGACACCCTGACGGGTTCAAATGCTATGGTGGTATGGCGAAAAAACCGTGCGCCCGAGTGCCGGCCTGTGCATATCAGCAGATTGCCGGAATATATGCGTGGGCTGTGAGCGCACGGACCATACCTCAGCCATGGCTGTAGTGTTGTTATCCCGAGAATATGCCGGTTGCCGGCTCGTGTGTAAGTGCAGGAGACGTTGTGAAAAAAACTCGTGTTCGACTATGAGATGAGGCTGTCCTTCAGCGCACCGGTCACCGATCACAGGTTCCAGCTTCGCTGTATTCCCTCCACTGGCCCTCGCCAACAGGTGATTGACGTGGAAGTGAAGATTCAGCCCGAAACCGAACTCGAAACCACCATCGACTCCTTTGACTCCGTGGTGATGACCGGATTCATCCCTGAGCCGCACGACATATTCAGCTACTCGGTGACCGGTATCGCCTTCGTGGACAATGCGCATATCCATAAGGAAGCCTATAAACCGCTGTACCGATTCAATTCAGCGCTCACCATTCCCGGCCCGAACGTGGAGGCGATGATTGCCGTATGCCGCGAACGCTTGGCGGCGCTGCCTTCCGACGCCACTCCGGTGCAGCAGGCTGCCGAAGTGATGGATGAGGTCTACAAGGCGTTTGTGTATACGCCCGGTTCCACCACGATTCGCACCACCGCCGAACAGGCCTTGGCTCAGCGCAAGGGCGTATGCCAGGATTATGCGCACGTGATGCTGTCCGTGTGCCGGCATGTGGGATTGACCGCGCGCTACATTGCCGGTTTGCTTGGGGGAGAGGGCGCGACCCATGCTTGGGTCGAGGTGTATCAGGATGGCCGATGGGTCGGACTGGATCCCACGCATAACCGATTGGTGGACGACAGCTACATCACCATCGCCCACGGCCGCGATTACCGCGACTGCATGCTCGACATCGGCATCTTCTCTGGATACAACGTCCAGCAGTCCCAATGGGTCAACGCCTCCGTCCACGAACAGGTGGCATAAATAAAATTCCAAGCCCCCTCTGATGAGCTGAGCCGTGAAGAAAACGCCGGAGGCGTTTTTAGGCGAAGGCGAACGACAGTGAGCAAATAAAATGGCAGCTGGAAAGCTGTCCTTAATTGCGTTCGAGCTGTCAGCCGTAAGGCTGACCGAGGGAGAGACCACTCAATGCAGAGTGGCCCCGTCACCGCTTCTACCACCACCAATATTCGGATTTTGGTAGTTGAAGAATTCGGATTTTCGCAGTTGACCAATTCGGACTGTTAATCGGCTCATCGTCTGACCCATCGCAATCTCACACAAAATCGCATTATCCCACGCCGAATCGAGCTCAGCGAAACTCCGATTTGCCAGGTCGGCAGAATGTGGCATAATGAACAAGTTGCCATTTTGGCAGCATGGATAAGTGTCCGAGCGGTCTAAGGAGCACGCCTCGAAAGCGTGTGAGGTGAAAGCCTCCGCGAGTTCGAATCTCGCCTTATCCGCCTTTAGGGTTCCGGGTTTGTCCCGGAACCCTTTTTGTTTTTGATACGAACGTCCGTATTCGCTCCTGTGCTGTATCGTATACGGCGTGTCGGGTGGAAAATAGCGAAAAGGATAACGTTGTACTCAGCGGGACTTGCGTACTAAGTACAACCATCGTATTATCGATATCAACAGAAGTACAAGGTTGTATTAAATATCCAGAACGCACATTCACCGCTGATTGGCGATGCCGCAAAACAGGTGAACCAAGAAGATGGGCCGATTGCTTTTGGTATTTAGCACAACGTTGTCTTGCGGTATTGAAGACAACGATTAAAGGAGAGCACATGTCCGAGCATTCGCACGACAATAAACCGGGGGAGCTGGAGGAATCTCGACTCGTCGTCGATAATGACTTTGAAGTAGCTCCGGTCAACGACAGACTGTTCGGGTCGTTCGTGGAGCATCTGGGTCGCTGCGTATACGACGGCATCTATGAGCCGGGCCACCCCGAAGCCGATGAAGACGGTTTCCGCAAGGACGTCATCGAACTGGTCAAGGAACTCGGCGCTACCACGATTCGCTATCCTGGCGGCAATTTCGTTTCCGGCTATCGCTGGGAGGATGGCGTTGGTCCTCGTGATGAGCGGCCGCGTCGCCTGGACTTGGCATGGCATTCCACCGAGACCAATCAGTTTGGTCTGCACGAAATGGCGAAATGGCTGGAAAAAACCGGCGGCAACGAGCTGATGGAAGCCGTAAATCTGGGTACCCGTGGTCTTGAAGAGGCCCTCGACCTGTTGGAATACGCGAATATTCCCGGCGGCACCAAGCTCTCCGAGGAGCGTCGCGCCAATGGTGCCGATCAGCCGTTCGGCATCAAGATGTGGTGCTTGGGCAATGAGATGGATGGCCCGTGGCAGACCGGTCACAAGTCCGCCGAGGATTACGGCACCTTGGCGGCCTCGGTGGCGGCAGGTATGCGCGCCATCGATCCGAACGTTGAACTGGTGGTCTGTGGTTCATCCAGCCACGTGATGGACACCTTCGGCAAGTGGGAAGAAACCGTACTTGAGAAGACGTTTGACAACGTCAACTTCGTCTCCTGCCATGCGTACTACCATCCGGAACTTCAGCCTGATGGCACCCGTGACATGAAGAGCTTCCTTGCCTCGGGCGTCGATATGGACGGTTTCATCAACGATGTCGCCGCCGCCATCGATGCAACCAAGGCCCGGCTGAAGAGCAAGCACGACGTGTTCATCTCGTTCGATGAATGGAATGTCTGGTATCTCAACGAAGAGCCGAGCAAGAATCCGGAAGGCATCGGCAATTGGCCGGTTGCCCCGCGCCTGCTCGAGGATGTGTACAGCGCCGCCGACGCCGTGGTGTTCGGTGATTTGATGATTACCCTGCTCAAGAACGCCGACCGCGTGCACGCCGCCAGCCTGGCCCAGTTGGTCAACGTAATTGCGCCGATTATGACCGAACCGGGCGGCCCGGCGTGGCGTCAGACCACGTTCTATCCGTTCTCGCTGACCGCAAAGCTCGCCAAGGGCGGCACGGTGCTTGAACCGAAACTGGCTTCCGGAACGTATGAAACCGACAAATACGGTGAAGTGCCGACGATCAATTCCGTAGCCGTGCGTGGTGAGGACGGTACGATCAGCGTGTTTGTGGTCAATCGCTCCATGGAAGCGGCCAATGACTTTGCCATCAAGCTGCCGGAAGGATTCGCACTTTCCGCGGTCGAGGCGCAAACCCTGCACGAGGATGATCTGCTGGCAAAAAACACGCTGGAAGACCAGAACCGAGTCGTTCTGCACCCCAACACCACCATCACGTCCGACGCCGATACCGGCACTGTGCGTGTGACCTTGCCGCCGGTCTCCTGGACCGCCGTGCACGTGAAGTGATTCGAGTGACGGTGGCGCATGACAGGGCGCAGTCTCTTATGGTTGCTGTGCCCTGTACAACCACCAAGCAATACCCAAACAATCATCAACATGCCCGGATTGCAGAAAGAGAGGTTCGGATTCGCCACTAATGTAATGTGGCATACCAGTCAAAGGAAGACAATGCCGTCATTCACATCGACTGGAACAATTCGATACCCAACAAAGGAATAAGGAGAAAAGACGGGTATGTAAAAAGCTAGGTTGAAAGCCGGCGGTCAGAAAGTCCCTTGTTCGGATGGCGTGCGTGCGTTTCTTCAACCAGAAAGTTTAACCTCTACGTTCGATCGTCCTGCAGCATTGTCAGAAGGATATTTGCCTAATGGTGCATGGGGCCCAACGGAGGAAAGCTCCTTGGCTGAATTCTGAGGTTGAGGGGTAGATGATTCCGATATGAGGAGGAGATGCTCGACCCGACTGTGACTTACCATAATAAGAACATAATGACGCTGTTGAAGGTGTGTCATGTAATAAGCAGAAATGGATTCGAACAATGGGAAACCGCGTAACTATCAAGGACGTGGCGCGTGAGGCGAACGTCTCCATCAAGACGGTTTCCAATGTGCTGAATGACACTGGCAGTATGAGACCGGATACACGTCGCCGTGTGGAAGAGGTGATGCGTAAGCTTGGATATACCGTCAATATTTCGGCGCGTGCAATGCGATCTGGCGGCACAAAGCTTATTGGACTCAACATCTTCGATTTCTCGCAGCCGTTCGTTCCTTTTTTCACTGACAAGGTCATTGAATACGCAAAAGAACGCCATTACGGTGTAGTCATCAACACATATGGTTCCGACGGTGAAGGGTTGGTTGCCAGCGTTGACGAGTCCTATCGTTTAGGGGCGGAAGGATGGATTCTGTTCGTAATGTCGCCGCTCGCGGATGAAGGGGCCGTTCTGGAGCAGCCATATCCGATTGTAACGACCGGAGACCATCTGGCCTACGGGAAAAGCGATTGGATCACCATGCCCAACATTGAATCCATCTCCACGGTTGTAGGAAGATTTTTGGATGAAGGTGCCCAAACGGTTGCTCTGATGGGTGTTCTTCCTGAACTGGTGGATGAGGCAGTGCTGCGTCGTCAGACGGAAGGGACCCAGGCGTTACGCGCCCAAGGATATGTGAAGGCATTTGAAGAGCGCGGATTATCGGTGAATTGGCGGTATGTGATTCCGGCAGAAAGCATGAATCAGCGTGAAGGTATGCGCGTGACAAAAGCTATGCTAGACAAGCTCCCATGCCCGGATGTTGTAGTGTGTCTCAATGATGCCATTGCTTTAGGCGCAATTCATGAATTGCAACGATGTGGTTTGCATGTACCTGACGATGTACAAGTGGTCGGCTTCGATAACGTGCCGGAAGCCGAGTACTCGGCGCCGGCGCTGACCACCATTGATCCTCATATCGATGATTATGCCAAGCATGCCGTTGACATGCTTATCGACCGCATCGAAGGATACTCAGGCCCGGCCCGTACGTACACCACCGATTTCACATTGGTGGAACGTGCCTCAACTCGACTTGCCCACTAGCATCCAACAAGTTCGCATCGGCTTCGTGAGGAGTGTGTGTCTACTCGAACAATGCGGCGTCAGTCGCTGGGTAGCCAAGTTGGAACGCGGTGTAGGCGTGCTTGGCGGCCAGTGCGGCGAGGATGAGCAGCGTATCGCTCTCGGTGGAAGATTTCGATTCGGTCACGGCCTTGATCTGCGCGCGGGCGCAGTCCATTTCGATGGCGGCGGCGGTCGGTACGGTTTGGCCGCTTGCCTTGTCGGCGATGGTGGTGGGGTTGGCCAGTAGTTGGTCGATGGCATAGACCTTTTGGCGGGGGTCGCTTTGGCCGGAAGAACTGGATTGTGCGCCGGAATCATCAAAATTGCCGTTCGCCAGCGCAACCAACTGCTGCCCGGCGGTCTTATGCATATCGCTCAACGCCAACGTAGCCCCAGCGGTCTGTCCTCGTGCGGCCAAGACCTCGATAGCGAATCCGGCGCGATCCTCGGCCACGGCCATCGCATCCAATACCGATCGATCAACGTTGGCGGACGTGACGCCATCAAGACGCGCCGGCGTCACCTCAGGCGCGGACTGCCCGAATTTATCGGCCAGAAAAGCCAGCCATTGCTTGGTCTGCGCGTCACGTAACGTTCCCTCGGCAAAACGACCCGAACAATACCCGGCAACGTCAATCCAAGCCAGGGGAGCGGCCAGACCGGTGGCATACTGCTCTAATAACGGCGTGCCTTCAGCCGGATGGGTGGCGTAGCCCGCCAACGTCATCGCTTTCTCGCAAGGGGTCATTTGAGCTTCTGCCTCGGCCCGTCCGGCCAGTCGCGGCATCGAACACGCCGAAAGCGAACACAGCATCGCGCTCGCGCATAGTACGGATGCCAAGCGCCGGGTAAACCGTCCTGAAGAGAAGCGTGTCTGCATGGAAACATACACTAATAGCTAACTGTGACTACTCATAGGCCATGCGCCACATAACTTCATAGGAGGTACGGATCGATGGAACTGGACCTGACAGGAATACACAAGCTCGCCGCCGAGCAAGGAATCGACCCCGAAACCCTGGATGATGCGCTGGCAGAGGCCCTGCGCCTCGCCTACCTCAAGACCCCGCACGCCGCCAAGCACGCGCGCGTGGAGCTTGACGAACGTTCCGGCAACTTCACCGTGTGGGCCGCCGACGAAATTCCGGTCGAACCCACCGAAGACAACCCTTACCCCGTTCCCAAGCTGGGCGAGGAATACGATGACACCCCGCGTGACTTCGGCCGTCTCGCCGCAGCCACCGCACGCCAGGTCATCACCCAGCTGTTCCGCCGCGCCGAAGATGAGAAGGTATTCGGTGCGTTCTCCGGCCAGAAGGGCAAGCTCATCACCGGCATCATCCAGCAGGATGCTTCCGACCCCTCCAACGTGCATGTCGCGATGGGCGATGTCGAAGCCGTGAGCAGGTGCCCGGCGAACGTTACCGCCACGGCGAACGCATCCGCGTGTACGTGGTGAACGTGGCCCGTGGCATCAAAGGCCCGGAAATCGTGGTGTCCCGCTCCCACCCGGAGCTGGTCCGCAAGCTGTTCGAGCGCGAAGTGCCGGAACTGGTCTCCGGTGCCGTGTCCATCATGGCCATCGCTCGTGAGGCCGGCGCCC
>OBWA01000518.1_pt1 | contig 11876 bp, 5 predicted proteins | sample 1501281 | NCBI WGS metagenome assembly OBWA01 (sample SAMEA2580035, study PRJEB22360) | human gut metagenome | biome: human gut; feature: human-associated habitat; material: faeces | place: Denmark | collected 2008/2010 | reverse complement strand
TACCCCCGCGAGCATCGCCGCCGCATCCGAACGAACAACATGATCGAACGGCTGAACCGCGAGATCCGCCGGCGCACGCGCGTGGTCGGCAGCTTCCCGGACGGGCGCAGCGCGTTGATGCTCATCTGCGCGAGAGTCCGCTACGTAACTTCCAGCGAGTGGTCGACGCGACGCTACCTCGACATGTCAAGGCTCGGTGAGAACGTACAGTCAGCGAACTGATCATCGCCACGGGGACGGGCGAAGACCAAAGTGCGCAAAAACTCGGGCACTACCATAGATACACAGCCATACTTGATATCAGGAGAACGCCGTCGATTCGAAATGAAAACTGCCAGCCGCCCACACACCAGCTCCTTTGTTTCCAAAATCGCACATTCTATGCCGATGTCATGCTCCACCATGTCTCACGCCGCGGTCTCAACATAACAGGATGGGTTGTACGAATCCACGTTGCCGAGCATTCGCACAACCCACCATTGCGACACATCACTGATTCCGCACATTCAATCGCTGCAACCAACAGGCTGCGGCGATATTTCAGCGCGAAGAGCGGCGTATCCGAATGACACTGATGCCAGCCAGCATCAGGGCAATTGCAGACAGCACCATCGGTGTTACGGACGAACCAGTTGATGACAGTTCAGATGAATTATCATCAGCAGTAGAAGACTGTTGCTGGCCGCCATCACCGGTCTGATCGCCGTTACCCGACTGGTTACCGTCACTGGTCTGATCACCATCACCGGTCTGATCACCACCACCAGGATTTCCGCCATCACCAGACTGACGGTCAACCGCCAATTGCGCGAGCTGCAAACTCAGTGCACGCTGCGGGGCATCCACCTCATTTTGCGTGGAAGGATCGGATGCCAACGCCTGCTTTGCCTTATCAAGTAGCGTGAGCATCTTATCCCACTCATCCATAGGATATTCCGCAGACTGCAGAGAGTCAGCCTGATCAATGGCCGAACGCAGCTTAGACGTATCCACAGCTTTGCCGTCAGAAGTCAACACGTCGCTCAAGTCATAGTAATCAAAATCGACATAACCACCCGTATTCTCCTTGGCGTAATTGAACAAGCCGATTCGATACCCCTTAAAGTGCGACAAGCTCCAATCGTAAGTCAGCGGCCCCTGCTCGTCGCCAAGCTTGGACCATTGCTTACCGTCCAGACTGTACCAATACTGAATCGTCAACTTACCACTCGCATTATCCAGTGTGTTGTCCGACTTGATCCACACATTGGTCGCATCATCTGGCAATGTCACTGTGCCGCCCGATACAAAGGCCTCTTCAGCGTCACGATCAATCGTATCGTCAACGATATTACCGTCCGCGTCCTTCACGCCATTGTCGTAGACACGCTTGACCACACCCAACGTTCGCTGTCCATTTTCTTGACGCACAGCGGCATAGGCAAAACTACGGGTATATGTAGCGAGGCCTGCGGTGTCTCCATCCTTCATATGACTGACATCCATGTGGGTTTCCACAGACATGGATCCGCCAAAGGTACGCTGCGACAAAACGTTACGGGCGGTTTCAAAATATGTCAGGTCGCCATAAGTGCCTTTCATATATTTGGCCGTGGCGGAAACCTTGTGCCCATTGGTCAAACGCAACCAGCCTTCACGATCAGTGAGAGACCAATATCGGTTATCTGGATTATGTCCCCATTCCCATACCAAATCAAGATTCGAACCATTGGGTTGGTATTCTTCGGCGACCGGATATTCCTTCTCATCAGCAAGACCGATCAGGGAAATATCGTCGATGACGTAATCCATGCACGTGCCTTCCGCACCCCACGCGGTTTCGACAATGAGTTTGGAACCTTCCACATTAGCGTCGGATGGGATGGAGAACTCACCTGTGATAGTAGTCGTCTCCCCACGTTTCACTGTTCCTGTGGCCACACGATTAATTGTGCCGTCTGCATATTGAATCGCCACATAAAACAGGTGGGAAGTCACAGCCGATGAATCGACGCCGTCCATCTCATGGTCGTATCGAATCGTTGCACTGGCACGATATGTCACGCCCTGCTGCAATTTTCCATCCATAGATTGACCCGGGCCAGCGCCATTGTATTCGCCACGATTCGTCACAGCAAGACTCGTGGTTCCAGAAAGAGAACCATCCGTAATCGCGGTAAGCGTACCATTCCACTGAGGGGTCCACGATTCAGTCCCGTTTTCGAAATCGCCATTGTCCACCAGCTCGATTCCAATCAGAGAATCGTCAACCTGAGGAGGCTCCTCCAGAGTCCACCAATCCTGATCCTGATAAGACTGATGAGGCGCGTCATTATCAAAATCGTCCGAATTGACCAGGGAACGCTGGCGAACCAGATTCTCCAAATCAGCAGGCAAATCAATCAGTTTGTCGTAGGTGTCCGACGCGCTTACCTGATTATTGTCCCCAAACACAGGCCATCCGTCATCACCCCACGTTGCAGGAATCAAACCGGGAACACGTCCGGTCGGATATGTGTCTCGGAAGAAGAATCCATGCCAAGACGTCGTGCCATCACCGTTGTCGACTTCAACAAGGCTACCTTGTGCGAAAGCACCTAGATAATACTTTTTGGCTTCGTATTTGGAGCCATCAAGCAAATCAGTGGTGCGCAGCAGCATCACCGTACGACCGTCTTTGCCCCAGTAAATCGTTGGAGTATAGAAATAATCACCGATTTTGAAAGTCTGAGATCCTTCAAATCCGGTAGGAGTCTCACCAAGATCATCAGTGAACTGTTCGGCAGAGATGATATTCTCATGGCTCTCCACCACCGTGGTTAAATCATCGGACAGCCTATATTGGTTGACGCCGGAGATAATCCAAGGACTCCCTTGCTCATCAAAATACAATGACGGATCATGGAATCCCCGATTAAGGGCAATCTTCGTCCAAGGACCATTCTCAATATCATCGGTGTAGTAGATATAAGCGCCATTAAGGTTGTTCGTATTGAATAACACGTAGAAGCGGCCATTGTGATAGCGCAGCGACGGAGCCCACTCGCCTTCGCCATACGAGCTAGCTCCATTGCGCAAGGATGAAGCATCGCTCATAGAAATGCGATCATACACGTACGTGACTATCCACCAATTGACCAGATCATAGGATTTCATAATTGGAGATCCGGGACTGAGCTCCATAGTGGTACTCACCATGTAATACACATCACGACCGTCTTTGTTATTCGGATCGTCCTTCGACACACGAATAACACTGATATCCGGAACATCCGTGTTCAACATGGGAATGGAATACGTGCCATCACCTCTATCAGTCGTGGTGTAACTGCCATCCGATGGCGTTGAAGATGGCGTTGAATCATCCGCAAAGACCGGCATTGGCGCCAAAATCAACCCACAAGTCGACAACACCGCGATAGCACTAGCCGAAATTTTTTGTCGTAAATAATTCATAAGTCTTTTAAACTTTCATGATAAGCACTCAACATCGAGTGCGTATTCCAATAGCATGCCCGCACAAATCAGCAATGAATGACGATAAGACATTCCCGCATATGGATAAGTGATGGACATTACCACTGCCAAAACTTACGCTTGAACAAGTACCAGTTCTAGGTTTCATGTGCGGTCATCCCGAGGCTGCCGCTACGGGATGACCGCATTACCAAGAGGTAACTAGCGCATCTCGCGACGCACTCGCGCTACGATCACACCAGTGAGAGCCAAGCAAGCGACAATCACAGCACCAGGCAAGACAGAGGAACCGGTTTGTGCCAAATCCACGCCATCCGTGTCATCAACGGCATCGGAAGCATTTTCATTGGAGCCGTCGGCATTGCCATCAGTGGAATCATCAGCCAGCTTCAGACCGGCACGTGCACTATTCAATGCAGCAAGCGCATCTTGAACCTGCTGTTCAGTAGCGGATTCATCCTGCAATACCGCCTGAGCCTTCTGCAATGCGTCAGCAAACACCTTCCAGCTCTCTTCCGTGTAATCGGAAGCGTTCAGGCCGGAATTCTCATTCACTGCGCTCTGCAAATCAGACTTGTCCACCGGAGTCGAAGGAGTTTCATCCTGCGACTCCGTGAAAGTGTACGTAGTGATGTCGTACAGCTCATCCTGAGCATTCGCACCACCATCGGATTTGAAGGAGAACACCACATGATGCACCCCTGTCACACCCTCAAGGGTGGTCGTGTAATCGGCGTACTCGGATCCATCACCGGCAGGAATCGAAATAGAAGCCACAGGTTCGGAATCCGGATCATCAAGACGAATCTCAAGGATGCCTCCGGCTTTGCCAGCTGCAGTCACAGTCAGCGAAGAGGCGCCGTTATTCCCGAAATCGACATTCGCCAAAGACGTCCACTCACCATTATTAATATTGCTGAGCTTCTGACCTTCGGAATTGTCTGTAGTCATATCGACCACGCGCACACCAGAAGTCAGGTCATATGCGTTCTGAATGCCGGAATCCCATGCAATGGTGGAAGCTGGAATGCCTCCATCTTGATACGCGTCCAGATTCTTCACCGAAGAGAGACCCTCATATGTCATTGCAATATCGGCAATGGAACCATCCTCGTTAACCGTAATCGGATCGAGATGAGTATTTCGGTAGCCATGCGCCGCGTCAAGATTACCGCCGTTCATCAATTCCTTTGCCACCGTTTGCGCATGGTAGGTCATATACCACTGGTCGCCAAGTTGAACCATCGCGTGATGATTGTTGCCGCCAACACCGAAATATGTGCTCGGATTCTTCAGAATCTCACCCTGATAAGTGAACGGCCCCATCGGGTTGTCTGAAGTCATATACGCGATATTGCCGTAACCGACCGTGTTACCATCAATTACGTTGTCATGGCTGAAATTAGTGCAATACGAGTAGTAATAAGTACCACCTATCTTGGCAATCCCGGAGTCCTCAAACATGGCAGGTGCGTCTATGGCCTGAGCCTCACCTTCGGTATGCAGCATGTCATCGGACAGTTTAATAACGCGAGCCGTGTTCGGATGTTCTTCCTCGCCTGTCGGAACACCACCTCCGTAATACAGGTAGCCCTGCCCGTCATCATCCACGAACACCGCGGGATCAAACAGCCAGACCACACCAGCGGATTCAGGAGTACCGCCCTTAATCAACAGCTCACCGGTTTCGTCCTTCCACGGACCAACAGGAGAATCCGAGGTCAGCACACCGATACCGCTGCCGCCATTGGCGAAATACAGGAAGAACTTCTCTTTACCGTTGATGGTCTTATGAGCGACGGCAGGAGCCCAGGAATTGCTGGCCCAGGTGGCCACCCCCTGTTCTCCAGCCACACGAATGTAACCCTCATTACGCCAATTGACCATGTCATCACTGGACAGAACATTGATGGTCTTTACTTGAGCGAACGAATTGTCCTTGATCTGCCCAGTACTGTCATATTCATAGTCATAATTCAACGAGCCATCAGCATTCACAGAAGTGCCATCACCCGTAGTGTAGATATATACGCGTCCGTTGTATTCCATAGCCCACGGATCGGCGCCATACCAATAATCGATAATCGGGTTTGAATAGTCGCCGAAAGCCTTGGCTGCCGTTGCCGTACCCGTAGTCGGCGGCACGAATGAGGAACCAGAATCCGAACCGGTTACGGAAATGTCGTCGACAATGAAGTCGGCATTGCTCGTGCCATACTTGTTTTCAATCACCAGCGAGGGACTGGTGAAATCACCACTACCACCTAACGTTCCAGTACCTGAAATTTGTGTCCACTCACCCGCTTTCGCCGTTCCGGTCGCAATCTGGTCACATCCGGAACCATTACCCGAACAAACAGTGATATTGAATTCACCGTCTTCCGTGGCCTTGACCCACATACTTCCGGTATATGTCTGTCCTTTTTCCACCTTGCCATCAAGAGACTGGATTGCACCAGCATCAGAGGATGTACGATCAGTAACGCTCAAGGCGCCACTGCCACCATGCACATCATCCGCAGTGACGGCAATGGACGATGCGGAGCTATTCCACACCGTTCCAGACTTCCAACCATTAAGATCGTCTTCGAATCCGCCGTTGACGACCAATTCGACGGGTTCATCGGCCGACGCCGCAGTCACTCCGATAGTCGCTGGAAATACAGCCCCCATGCAACACAGCACGGATGCAGCCGCAGCAGCAACCACACGACCGGTTTTCCTTGTTTGCAATATGTGAATGTTATAAACCATTCAGTTCCCTTTCCTGAATGATGGAGGGCGACTCCCCCCCCATCATTTTTTCTTCGCCGCACAATCGAATCCCACGTTGGTTACGACCACATCGCGGCTCATTGCAAAGCCATGCCAGAGGAACGTCCCTCAAGGGCAGCCATGCAACAGCCATTGCATAAATGAGCGCATTTCACTCGCGATCGTCCTTGATAACAAATTGATAACAATATGCACAATGAAAATAAGTTCACATAAACGCAACGCAACACATCAAATTTCGGTTCTCAAATAGGAGAAACATGCAGCGGCAATCAACAACTTGTCGTTTACGACGCCAAGCAAGGGAAACAGCTCAGACAGATGACGCTTCCCTGCAATCGGATGACATATTGCGGGACGGCAGCGGATTTTGGGCGTTCTTGGCGTGGCATCCCGCAAGCGTTATCGCACGTTATCTGCACCGAATCGTAAGAATGGCAGAATTCCAATGATTTCGCAGGAAGAGTTGCGGGACGCGAGCTATGTGCATCGTTTGACGTGTGTGGCATCCCACGTGATTGCGGGATACCACGTCAAAACGGACGAAAATCGCGTGCCGTCCCGTAGTTTGCCGTTATCTGGGATAAGCGCGTCCGATATATGGCGTTCGAGGAAAAGAGCTGATCCGATACAACTTTTTAGTGTTATAGGACACCGGAATCCATGGAGAGCAAGGGTAAACCGCCTCGGGCCTACAGGTCCAAATACCAGTAGGACATGTCCCGCATGGTGCCGGTGGAGTCGGTGGCAGCGGCGGGCATGAGGCCGAATTGGGTGAAGCCGAAGCGGCGCATGAGGGCAATGGAGCCGACGTTATCGGCGAAAATGATGCCACAGGCCTTGCGCATGTGGCGGGGCCCCCCCCCCGGGGGCAGCCCGGCCTGGTGGCGGGCCCGCGCCTCGGTGAGCAGCCTGTCAAGCATGAACGTGCCCACTCCCCTGCCTTGCCATGCCGGATCGATGTAATAGGCCAAATCGGTGACGCCGTCATACCCGGCACGATCGTAGAACACGGAGAGCGCACCGAAGCCGATGATTGAACCGTCTTCCGATTCCACAACAAAAACGCCGTAGGGCGGCGTATGGGATTCGACCCAGGCGCGGCGTTGGTCGAGGGTGCGCGGGGTGAGGTCGGCGGTGGCCCCACCCGCCACCACCGCAACGTTGTAGATGTCGGTGATGGCTTGGATGTCGGATTCGACGGCCGGATGGAAGGGGTATGGCCTGAAGGTCCTTTGCATGGCATGAAGTTCCTTTGAATACGCAAATAGCCCGTCCTTATGATAAGGACGGGCTATGTCAGTTGAGGTAACCGACTCCCTTCAGTCGCCTTCGGCGATAGCTCCCCTCACCCTGAGGGAAGCCAAGTTACTTGTCGAGCTCGATGGCCTTGTTGAGGGCGTCTTCAAGCTCCTGCTGCGCCTTGCCGTAGGCGGTCCAGTCGCCGTTCTTCATGGCGGACTGGCTGTCCTTCATGGCTTGGGCGGCATCGTTCAACGCCTGCTGGAGTTCGGGGCTGCGGTCGGAAGACGAGCCGGAATCCGACTTTCCGTCCGTGGTGCCGGACTGACCACCATTGGTATCGGAACCAGATTGGTCACCGGACACGTTCTCGGCATCGCCCGCGGCCGCACCGGAATTGCCACCGAACACCTGATCCAAGGCCTCATCCAACGTATCCGCGAATCCAACCTGATCACCGAATGCGACCAGCGTCTTCTTGAGCAACGGGAATGAGGTCACGCCCGAAGACTTGACGTACACGGGCTGCACGTACACCAGTCCGCCACCGAGCGGCAGGGTGAGCAGGTTGCCGCGCACCACTTGCGTGTCGCCGGATTGCAGCAGGTTCAGTTCCTTGGATACATCGGCGTTGGCGTTGAAGTTGTTCTGCGCCTGGCCGGGGCCCGGTACGTTCGAATCCTTGGGCAGCTCCTGCAATCGGATGGTGCCGTAGTTCGAGCCTATCTTGCCCTTCTCATTGCCGGCATCCGAGTCGACCGACAGGAAGCCGGTCAGGATCTCACGGGTGGACTGGCCAGCCGGAATGTAGGTGGAGGTCAGCGAGAACACCGGTTCCTCGGTGCCACCGGTCTGCAAGGTCAGGTAGTACGGCGGCTGCAGGATGTCCTGGTCCTGCTGGGACTGGGATTCGGTCGGATCGACCGGCGTCTGCCAGAAGTCTTCGCCTGAGTAGTACTGGCTGGCAGAGGTCACGTGGTACTTGGAGAGCAGCTCGCGCTGTACCTTGAACAGGCTTTCCGGGTAGCGCATGTGGCTCATCAGGTCGCCGGAGATATCGGAGAGCTGGTGGTACTGGCCAGGGAAGATCTTCTCCCATGCCTTGATCACCGGATCGGATTGATCCCACACGTACAGGTCCACGGAACCGTCGTAGGCGTCCACGGTGGCCTTGACCGAGTTGCGGATGTAGTTGGCCTTCTGAGAGCCCAGGGACGAGACCGTTGCGGAAGAGACGGTGGTGGAATCCTTGGTGGCGGAGCCGAGGTCGGTCATCTGCGAGTATGGGTAGGCGTCGGAGGTGGTGTAGCCGTCGACGATCCACTTGACGCGGCCATCGACCACGGCCGGATACACGCGGCCGTCAAGCGTCAGGTACGGTGCCACCTTGGCCACGCGCTCCTTGGGGGAACGATCGTAGAGAATCTGCGATTCGCTGGTCACACGGTCGGAGAAGAGAATCTGATCGGAGCCGAAGCGGATCGCGTAGAGAATCCTGGAGAACAGGTTGCCGACCGAAGGGCCGCCGTCGCCCTTGAACTTTGTCAGAGCACCTTCCGAACCGGTCGGGTAGTCGAACTCCCAAGCCTGCGTGCCTTCAGGGGCACCGACAATCGAGTATTCGGTGGTGTTCGGCGAGAAGTAGATGCGAGGCTCGTACTTTTCGGATTCGGTGAGCTTGCCCTGGGTGGGGATGCCGGATTCGAAGAATTCGGGCTGGCCGTCGGCGGTCACCTTGTTGCCGTAGGCGGCCACCACGCCGTAACCGTGGGTGTACACGGTGTGGTCATTGACCCAGTTGCGGTTGTCATTGCCGGCCAGATCGAGCTCGCGGGCGGCAATCACGGTGTCCTGGGAGACGCCGTCAATCTCGTACTTGTCGACCGCCAGGGTGTCGGCGAAGGTGTAGTACTGCTTGGACTGCTGCAACTGTTTGAACGTGGGGCTGACGACCTGCGGGTCGAGCAGACGGATCTGCGCGGTGGTGTCGGCCTCCTTGGCCAGAGCGCCCTGCTCACCCTTGTCGGTCACCTTGTATTGCTCGGTCTTGAGCTTGTCAAGACCGTAGGCGGCGCGGGTGGCGTCGATGTTGCGCTGGATGTAGGTGGATTCCATCTCCTGTGCGTTCGGGTTGACGCGGAAGCGTTGCAACAGCACCGGCCATGCCACGGTGAGCACAAGACCCACCACGACCACGACGGCAATGGAGGTCACCGGCACACGCCAGGCCTTGAGCGCGGCGGAAGCGCGCACGCCGATGGACGCCTGGCCTTCGAGCGTGTGGGAGCGCATGAGCCAGATGCCCAGCACCACGCCGAGGATGGCGGTCAGCACGGCCATGATGAAGGTGACGGGGATGTTGGCATGCACGGCGGTGTAGGAGGCACCGGTGATGCGTGAACCCTGCACGGTGAGCTGGTCGAAGACGCCAATCATCTGGCGCACTGCCCAAGCGAACATGTTGAGCATCAGCCAGATGCCAAGCTGGCGACGGCAACGCTTGGTAATGGAGAACAGGCCGCGTCCGTTAACCGGCATGGTAATGCGGATACCGCCCATCAGCACATGCGTGACCACGGAAAACACAAGGCCCACGCCCAGCAGCATGGCCACGGCGGCGAGCACGAGCTTCAGGCCCGGCAGCACGAACACGTAGAAGCCGTTGTCCAGACCGAACTGCGGATCGGTGGTGCCGAACGACTGCGCGTTGAACATGAGCAGAATCTCGCTCCAGTTCGCGTTGAACTGAGAGCCGAAGATGACGCCGACGATCAGCGAAATCACCACGGCCACGCGGCGAGCGGTTTTCGAGCTGACGGATTTGCCGACCTCGACCACATCGCCGTTAATGCGAATGGTGGAACCGTCGGCCGAATCAGGGCGTGCTCGAATGGCCAGCCAGGCGGAAACGAAGCCGGTCAAGGCCATGAGCAGCGCGTAGGCCACCCACAGACCGATTTTCACCCCGAGCTGGGTCCAGACCACGGACTGGAAGCCGAGCTGGCCGTACCACATCAGATCGGTGATGAATCGGGACAGGCCGAAGAACAGACCGACGATGATGGCCAAGGCCAGCACCACGCCGATCAGAATCTTGCTGCCACGGCTGCCTCCTGAGCCACCGGACGCTGGCTTACGGGTGATACGCGGATTGGCCGGGCCACGTGGAGGGCGGGATGACCCGGAGGGGCCGGCGTTGGTGTTGCGGGCCGGACCGTCCCCATCGGCCTCGACATCGAGGATGATCGGATCGTCATTGTTCGCATTGTTGCGTCGTGAATCGCCGCCATTGCCGAACAGTATTGAGAAAGGATCGTTAAAAGACATAACTCAAGCCTATCGAAAGGGCGGGAGGTAGGTTATGCCCTGAGCACAGAATGAGGCAGCGTTCTGTTCTACGCTCCGTTCTACGCTTGCCGGTATGAACAGCCAACGGCCACAACATATGCGTCCCTCAGCACACGCCACACGCCAACTTCGGCACAGGAGCACTCCAATCGTGGCGACAATATGTGCTTTGGCAGTGGTGTTGGCCGGCGTGGCAGCCTACGGATGGCATGTCGGATGGTTCGCCAAATCCACATCAAACGGCAACACCACCACTCCCCAGACCTCCCAGACAAGTGCGTTACCACGCGCCGACGTTCCTTCCCCGAAGAAGAACGAACCGGCCGCACAAGCCCAACGTGCGGTATCCGCCATGACACTTGAGGAACGTGTGGGACAGTTAGTGATGGTGCCGTTGCTTGCCGGTTCCGATCCCTCCTCGTTGGCTTCAACAATCACCGATGAGCACATTGGCTCGGCCATTCTCATTGGCAATTGGAATACCGGCGCCGATACGGTCAAGACCGCGACCGCGCAACTCCAAGGATATGCGCCGGCCGGCAATCGTCTCATCATCGCCACCGATCAGGAGGGTGGTCAGGTGCAGCATCTGACTGGTACCGGTTTCGACACAATGCCCAGTGCCGTTGAGCAGGGCACAATGTCCGCTGACGCATTGCGTCAATCGGCAGGCACGTGGGGTTCGCAATTAGCTGCTGCTGGCATAAATGTCGATTTGGCACCGGTGCTCGGCACGGTGGTGGGCGATCGTGCCTCAAATGCTCCGATTGGCGCGCTGGATCGTGATTTCGGATTGGATGCGGCCGGCAACGCCGAACATGGCATCGCCGTTATTGAAGGTTTGCGAGACGCTCAAGTCGGCGCGGCGGTCAAACATTATCCTGGGTTGGGCGCGGTAAGCGGCAATACCGACTTCACCACCGAAGGCATTCTGGATACGACCACCACGTTGGACGGGGCCGAGGCAGGTGCCTTTGACCAGGCGATCACCAAGACCGATCCTGCAATGGTGATGATGTCGTTGGCCACATATCAATCCATCGACCCAAATAATC
>OBWA01000506.1_pt1 | contig 12084 bp, 9 predicted proteins | sample 1501281 | NCBI WGS metagenome assembly OBWA01 (sample SAMEA2580035, study PRJEB22360) | human gut metagenome | biome: human gut; feature: human-associated habitat; material: faeces | place: Denmark | collected 2008/2010 | reverse complement strand
GGGGAAAGAGCTATAATATTATTAATTATAATAAAAAAAAAAAGCCACTATCCACAAGCAATTTGGCTTGCGCTTCCACCGCTTGCTGAACTTTGTTTATAGTAGGCTGTTTACAGCCTACTATAACAAATAATAATATCAAATTTAGAAACGTAGTTCTCATTACTTCATAAATTTATCATTCAACTTATCTAACAACGTTTTACTCGTATCTATTTTATATTCATTATTCCCAATACGTGAATTTTCACTATTGTAGAAAAATAAGACTTTACTATCCCTGTGATAGACAGTACCTGTCTTTATTTTCAAATTTTTCATATCTTGGTCAGAAGCTTGGGCATTATATGGATGTGAATGCATATCTATCACTTTATCTCCTTTTACATTCAATTCACTCTGTTTATCAGCAAACACACTATCTTCTCTACCCGAAGTTCCGATAATAGCCGTTTTATCTCCCTTATCATTATATATATCCAATTTCCATTCAACAGAAGTGTTGTCAGCTCCAAATTTGAAAACTGCGGCTGCATCCTCAAGGCTTGATGTTGAATTATAAGTTTCAAGACCCCCTGATTTACCATCTTGCATATTATACATTCCAGAAAGTATTTTTTTATCATTCACAGTTATCGGCTCAACACCTGATCTAATGCTCATCAATCTATCATTAGTAGAGCCCTCTACAACAGTTTTGAAAAGCCTACCTGCACTGTTTACTGTATAATCATCTTTTCCATCAACATCTACTCTCAACACTGGATTATTCTTACAGTAGCTATATGGGCTCCAATTGTAATGCTTCTCACTTGATGGATCCACCGCATTCCACCTTCCAATCGCTACATCATACTGTCTTGCACCATAATCGTACCAATTCAATCCATTCTTTGTATCAAGTTCCTTACCATTATACTTATAAGGCTGAATACTCTTCTCCGCTGAAGCAAACGTGCCACCAAAGGGATAGTAATGGTTTACCTCTTCCTTTTGCCCCGTCTGATCTACAACTACGCGATTATTCCCCTGATGATCCTGCAAGTAGTAGTGATACTTCTTATCGGACAACGTAACATGTCCGGCATCTGTGAGCAACAACTTCTGTACACCATTCTCATAGATCACATTGCCGCAATAATCCGTTGTGGTAGTAGTGTTGCCTATCGTGTGCACAGTGCGCAACTTCGTGCCGTTCACTGCATACATATAAGTAATGGTACTGCCGTCCTTGAACGTGACTTTACTTGGCGAATTTAAACAATTATATTGAATATCAATAATATTCTTGTTTAAATCTTTGGTCATGTTGCCATTCTTGTCATAGGTGTATTCATTGTCCTGCTTCACGGCATCCTTGAATTCGAATCCGTTGTTGTAAGCCGACGCTGTGGCGGCATCATCCACACGTGTCAGCCAGTTGCCATCAAGGGTGAGTGTCAGGTCGTCAATCAAACCGTAGGATGAAGCGCCTATGCGTCCGTTACGACGGAGTGAAGTGAGGTTACTCTGCCTGTTATACGTGTAGGAGGTGTCATAGTTTGCGCAGGGGGATCCGTTCCATAAATACCCCGCAGCGGTCAACCGTGACATTTCGTCGTAGCTGAAGCGGTATCCATGCACTCCTGTGTCGCCTGCGGCTTTCCAACTCATGCCGGATACGTTTCCGTTGTAGCAAGGTGTGCTTCCGCCGTATGAGTCGTTGTAATGCAAGGTCTGGTTGAACAACGTATCGGTAGTGAGTGTCTTGATCCATGAGCGGACATTATAGGTATAATCCGTTGTAAGAGCAGAGTTGCCATGGCGTTTGCTGCTCTTGATTCGTCCCAAGTCATCATATGTGTTTTCAACGAGAGTCACTTCCTCATTCGTATTCAGCTTATGCTTTGTCGCTAAAAGGCGTCCTGCGTGGTCATACTCGTACGTACATTCTTCCGTTTGTGTGCTATATCCTGTGGCGGTATGGACATGTTGCCGCTTCAGGGGTTCCCCCGTAAAGCTGTAAGCTACGTATTCTTCCTCTATACCTCCCATGTGGTTCGTCGCCCGGCTTTGGATGATGCGTCCGCGTTCGTCGTAATAGAAAGCGGCATAATCATATCCGGTCACACCGGTAGCATCCATGCGGGCTGTAACTGTTCCTGTCAACAATCCTTTGCTGCTTTCCGAGCGAGTGCCATAGCCCGAGGGAGGTGTAACATAGTTCAGAGAAGCGGGAACTCCATGCTTGCCGATAAAAGAGTAGTCATCATAGTAGTTCACTGTATACACTACAGGATTTGTCATCGGGATATTCTCGGGAATATAGCCATGAAAGGCAGTGCCTGTATCATCCCGTCGCGCTTTCACATCGATTTCACACAAAGGGAAGTCATCGTAATAATAAGAATTGTGGCAAATGCCAGTGAGTACCGGACGATTCAATTCATCGCTAAGGGAGAAAGCCCATTCTCCACGAACACGTTGCTCGCCATCCTGCGAAAACACCTGGTGGTCGCCATGATCGTAAATGTAATAGATGGCGTCACGCTCCGGAAGTTTCTTGTAAACGCAGCGGTGCAGGAAGTCATAGCGGTAGGAATAACTACTCTGCGTATCAAAAGGTCCTTCAGGCTCATGCATTTTGGGGTAAGTGACAAAGGGCGGATAAACATTCACCAAATCATCGTGGTTGTTATATTGATAATAAACGAAATAGGGATCAGAACCGTCCATGCGTCCCGCCAGAATTGTACGTCCTAAACCATCTTTAAATTCATAGGCCGGATTCCCGTCTTCATCGGTAGTGCAGACCCCCAGGAAATTACCGGAGGGAATTTTATAATAAAGCCAAGAAAAGGATCGGGGATCGCGAGTGATGTATTGGTAGCTTACAGGATGCTCTACCCATGCCTCGCCCACTCCATGTTGTGCAACGGGTCTGTTCAAGGGAGAGGCTTCATACGTGGTCTGCAGGTACGGACGTACATCACCACCTGCCAATGAGCTTGCACCACTTTGTAAGGAAGAAAGGGGCATATAATTGCCATTTCCCGCTGACTTGGCAGGAAGCCAGGTGCGTAACTTGCGTCCCTGATCGTCATACTCTTGTAATGAAACAAGATCTTTCCTGTCGGGCGTAATGCCGCAATCTACTGTTTGAGAGGGACGTCCCAGACCGTCAAAGTATACCACCTGTTCACGGCAACCGCTTTGATCGGGCGAGGTGTAAGTACGTGTGCTGATATAGTTCTGTGAGGTGCTCACCTGCGACATGCATAAAAGAGAGCACAATAAGAGCGAAAGAAGTAAATATATTCGTTTCATAAGTTTGTACATATTTTGTTTATTAGTTACGGTAATGATAATCATATTCCTGCACGACACGTTTCTTGCTTTCCTCCACTACGTTGCCTTCGTAATAGTAATTCGCCTTCAGGCGCCCCAGTCCATCGTAGTCGTAATACGAAGTCTTCCCTGTAGGATCGGAGATCGAGGTAACACCTACCAACGGAAGATGGGTAAAAGTGGTAACATGTGCTTCCGAGAGAGACGTATGGTTGCGCAATGCCTTTAGCTTGGCGACATCAGGAGTAGTGCTCTTTGCCAATGCGGAGGATGTCATGCCAAAGACGGAGGACACAGCGGTTTCCACCTGCTCTAGAGTGGCATTCTTGATTTCGGCAATAAGATAGCGATCACCATATCCCCATAAATAGACCGTATGTAACTTATCCTTAGAAACTACTTCGCGGGGATTTCCATTGGAAGAGTAAGCGAGAACTTCGCTGTAGTGCGAACTCGAATCGTTAATTGTCTGATAAAACCGGGCAGGCAATATCAGCGTATCCCCACTTTCTGTAGGAAACTCTCCGAATTCACGTCTATTGCCTTCATAATAGCTTTGATCCTGTATCTCTTTCAACACGGGGTTAAGTATGTGCTTTTCCACCATTTTGCGAACAATATCCGGGGTTGTACCAGTTTGAGCGATAGCCGGATATTCCCAATTGGTCTCCCGATGCAGCCCCCATGCCTTGCGTTCTTTCCATTGCATCCGGTTACCGGAGAGGTAGCTGTAGTGCTCTGTATCTGTAACACCAGTTTCCGATTCGTCGTAAGTGGTTACTTTACGTTCGTATAGAAGTGAGTGCCCAAGCATCTGACAGGTAGAAGTATAGAAACTGCCAAGAACAGCATTTATAGGGACAAAATATGGGGTTCCGTATGAATTGGAATATTCCCAGTCTATCACCGACGAGCCACCGTAACGCCAAATCAGTGACTCGCGTCGCTTCAGTTTATATTCCCGTCCGTCGCTCATGTAGTCAGTCTGTTCTTTCAACAGATTATAACGATATTTCTCTCCTTCATACCAGAGCACATTGCCATAGTACTGCGGTTTCTCGAAAAAGGCGGTGTCATTCTGCATTGCTTCATAGATGTCATATTGATAGACAGTCTTTCCATTGCAATTTTCAGGACTAAATTGGGTTGCACCATCCTTTAAATAATAGACTGTAACTTCGGGATAGACCACTGCGGGACGGCCGTTCAGGAGCCGCTGGAAGTTGAATGCACTGAACGTACATTCCCACTCCCAAGTGTAAACAGGATATCCTCCTGACGGACTATAACTCATGAAGGGATTGGATTTGAAGGATCGATATTGTCCATTCGGATCAAGTCCCAGAACCATGTTCAGTACCGACATCGGAAGGTCGGTCGATTGGTAGTTCATATAGGTCTGAATGGTAGGATCGAGGGTTGGTTCGCCTGCGCCTGTATGGTAGTAGCGTCCGATTTCCCAGCCGTATTCTTCGTATTCGGTTTTCCCGTAACAGTAGTGTTTGGAATCGCTTCGCACACCTTCTGCCGTATAGTTGACGATTTCACGAATCCTAAAACCTGTAGCTTTGGTCTTCACGCGCCTTTTTTTATCGTGAATATAGTCTCCATCATCATCTGTGAATGAGAAGAACTTGTGGTTCTCAAAGTCAAACTCTGTGTAGCCTCCTGTCGGATAGGTTAATTTGCGGAGTACACAATGGCTTTCAGGGCCGGCAGGTTTACGTGTGTTGTAGGGCACATTAGAGAGTCTCACTTTATCCAAAGGAGACAAATCATTTTCGTCTTTTGGTACGTCTGTTACAAAAGAGCTACTGGCTCTGGACACATCAAAGCCCACGAACAGATTCATATAGGCCACGTCATAATTGTTGCTGCGAAAATTCAGGTTACCCCAATGGTCTGTTCCACCAAAGTTGGCATACGAAGATGTATATCCACACCGATAGGTCTCGGATGATGCATCATTACCGCCAAGCAGAGTGACGCTGTCAAGCATACTGAAAGGCGACTTTGATAAACTGCTAGATTGCAAAGTGCCCTGATGCTGTTCCAGGTTGATGGTCCGCACAAGTCTGTCTCCGTCTTTTATACTGATACTTTGGGCATAATTATAATATTCACTGTTTGTACCGTCCTTATAATTGATGCGGATGGTGGTGGTACCATAAGTGACGGAAGTCAGAAGCTTCATCTGATATGCATGCTGCCGTGTATAAGTATGTACAGTGACGTCAAATACATCCGGACTACACCCTAACTCGTAAAAATGATGGAAACGTACTGCCGGTTCTGCCTGCTGATACCCAAAGTTAGAATGAATACTCTTGCCATAATCAAAAGTAATAAGTTCCGAAGAATGGGGCAAACGGATAGAGGTTAGTTGCCAAGACACATAAGTGGTGTTGTAGGGAGTAATCGTACACCCCGTTCCTCTAAAGGTGGTATCGGCACCGGTGAAAGCATACTCAACATCCTGTTCGTCCACCACTTTAAAAGATATAATCTTTCTATCCCTAGTAGCATGGGTTATCTTCACATCACGTCCACCTGAAACTACATATTCGATTTTGCCGTCATAGGTTTTTCTGATAACGAATTCGAAGGAACTACCATCAGGAAGGATAGCGGTAAATAGGTCGGACTTTAGTTCCAACGTGTTCAGGTATTCTTCCGATAAGTTCCGATATGACTTTCCAAACTTGTCGATATCCAGTTTAAAGTCTGTAAGTTCATCGGGCATGCATTCTATGCTTCGCGAGATGCAACTGCTGATAGATAATGCCCAGCCACGGCCGAACACGTCATAGTTGTAACCGGGATGGAACGGAGCCGGATTGTATTTCAAGCTCAAAGGCAACTGATAGCCGTGATGATCGATGTTGAACAAGGGAATAGATATATCGGGTACTCCCATGGCAGGATTCACGGCCACATCTCCATACATTTTGAAGGCTGCCGCCTGCGGAGAAGTGGGGACAGAAAGGGGAACGTATGGAGCTGTAGAAGCTGCATGTGCCGTAAAAGGAAAGAGTGCAGCGAAAAATGATAATATAAAAATTAATCGTTTCATATTTTGTTTTTGTTATATAAATGGTTGAAAAACTGAGGAAATAGCATTTTGTTTGAGTCTTAATCTGTGTTGAAATATTGGTTTGAAATTCTGCAGATTCCAGACTCCGGAATCTGCAGAATTATAAAATGATAGAACTATTGAAAAATTACAAATTCATCGCATTAGCGCCCAATACGCCAGCCAAAGCCGAAGCCACTGCGATAACCACCTTCAGGATCATATCCCATACTGATTTCTTCATTGACATAATTTACCTCCTTTCTGTTTTTTAATGTGTTGTGTTACTCTGTGTTCTTCCGTGTTTTCTGTTTTGATAGCAAACTCCTCAAGTTCCTTGAATTCCTTTGCCACCTCAAAACACGGGCACTGTTTAATCCACTCTTCCGGCTCTATCTCACCGTTTCCATTAAGATCCGGCGAAAGATCCCGATGTCCGCATACCCGGCAGCCGGAGAATTTCTCTTGCAGTTGCCCAACGAGTTGCCGAAGTGTGGCTCGCTGTGCCGGAGTCCGGGTATCTGCCGGGCGTCCCCGGCAGTCCAGACCACCTTCATAGCAGATACCTATCGAGTGAGCGTTGAAACCTTTCGCATGTGCTCCGATGCGTTCGATGGGGCGGGTGAGGTGCACCGTTCCATCCTTGCGGATGTAGTAGTGATAGCCTGTTCCGTTGAATCCGCGGCGCCGGTGCAACCGGTCCAAATCTTCCGGAGAGAGCGTACAATCCCCCCGCGTGGCACTACAGTGCACCACGATTAAGTTAATAATTCGCATGTTAGTGGATAATTAGTTTAGTTTACTAGTCTAGTTAAAAAGCTCCGTTTAGTCGTTTAGTCAGCCATTTGTGTTTGTGTTGCGACCTACGTGCAGACTATGCTGCCGGATCCGGTGCTTCTCCACCGCCGTCGCCGGAACCACCGCTGCCGGAGCCACCACCATCAGGTTTACCACTATCTCCGCCACCGGAAGCCGAAGTATCGGCAAGGTCGAAACGGACACACTTGGCACCCGTCACCAAAGAACGGGTAGCGGTGGTACGGTCGGGATTCTTGGTGTAGTTGGGCAGGAAGCGGACGGTAAGGGAAGCTTGGGCGGCAGATACTTTTTCCGGCACCTCCACACCTTTACCGTTGGACTTCATCACCATACGGAAAGTTCCGAAGCCGTCGAGCGTTACACTTTCCGATGCCTGCAGATGCTGTGCAGACACTGTCACCAGGTTATCAAGCGTGTTCTTCACGTCACCCGTGGATAGAGACGAGTAAGCGGCTATCTCTTTGGCGAGTTGGGCGGTTGACACATTGGCCGTGTAAATCACACGGGGATGAAATAATTTCTTTTTGTTCTTGTCCTCCAGAACTGACTGGAAGGGTTTGTACAATACTGGCATAATTGTAATAGTTTTTACGTGTTAATAAATTAGTTTAGTTTTGTCCTTAAGCTTAATGACACTGTAAAGATACGGGTATTATTCAGACTGACCCAATCATTTTTTCAAAGTGCGTTCATAAATTAATTAATTACGCTCAAAAGATAATGTCCCGGCAATTTGATCTTCCCATTACTCCCACGGATGTTGCTGAATCCCTTCCACACCGGGTTTCCGATAGCTCCGAAGTTGCTTTTCAGAATAATGGCGTATTGCTCGGAAGGCGGAATCTTATAAGAGCGAAGGTTCTCCAGCAGTCCCTCGAAGTTACGCTGCGTGCCGTCGGACGGTGGTTGCAGATTGTCGATCTCTTCCTGTGTCATCACCTTCCTTCTTTTCAAAATTTTTCCTCCTCCGTTCTCTCCTTGAGGAGAGTCAGAGAGGTGGTTTAATTTGTTTTGGTTTGTTTTAATTTGTTTTTCTTTGTTTTGTGTACCCAATGTCGACATTTCGGCTTCCGATGTTGCAGAATCGGTGGTTGATGTTACAGTATCAGCAGTTGGTGTTACATCACAGCCTGTTTTGTTATCAGCATCCTCCGCACTGTTTTTGCTGTTTGGAGAAGTGTGGTACGATGCAAGCTCTTCCGCTTCCAACAGGCAGTAGGCGGGGGCTATCAACGAGCTGCTGCGCCGCTTGGTGATAAAGAGATACTGCCGTTGGATATCGGCGGAAGTCAGGATGCCGTATTGCCGGAAAAGCCCGGAATCAAACAGTCCACACTCCACGGCCAGGGCGATGATACGTTTCACATCATCAAGATCCGTATTGTAAAGGCTGTCCGTCAGTTCGTCGTAAAACTCATCACTGGCAGGGATATAATATCCTTTTCCGGCATAGATGTACGACAGCGTTTCTACCAATGTGGCAAAAGCGGCATCACCTTCCCGTTTCATGACACGACGCACTATACGGTCGTGCATGAAACTGGTGCTCATGGGGAAATAATCCAACCCCTGTTTTATTCTTCCCATAGTGCGCGTAGTTTTTCCTTTTCCTGCTTCCGGCGGATACTGTCCGACACCACTTGCCGGGCATGACGGATAAGGAACATCCGCAAAGCGTAGTCCTTCACCTCGGTTATCACCGGATAGGAAACAGATTTGTTTTCAAATAATATACTTTTATCCTGATTGCGATGTCTGCGTGCGTTTGCCTTACGACATTCTTTGCAGTAGTTGTCCGTAGTACGGGTACGTTGGTTCATATAAAAGGCTTCCTGTGGAAGCTCCCGCTTGCAACATCCGCAGATGCATAGAGATTTGTTCATAATGGTTTCCATATTGCTTTTCCGTTTTTATAGTTTTCATATTTAAATATTTGTTTGTATATTGAAGATATATCGCTGGCGCGCAGGACATATAGTTGCTGTATATTGGAGATATATCGGCTGCACATTGGGTATATAGATGCTACACGCAGGATATATAGATCTTATATGCAAGATATATAGACGCTGCAAGCAGGCTTACTATTACTTCTGCCCGTCCGGCACGGTTTCCTTAAAAAGGCGGTGAATGAGGTATTTTGCAACATTTCGTAAACTTTTTGTTGTTTCTCATGGTTTTTCTATTTAAAATTTATATTTTTGAAATATATTTGTGATTTCGTTGCTACAAATATAAAACAGATTTCATAAAGAAAACAAAAGATTTTGGAAATTAACTTTCAAAAAGTAGATAACAGATTATCAATGAGCAATTAACGAGTTTATGAATTTTTACATCAAAAATAAACGATCATAAAATGGATACATTTTTAGATGTCACAGGAATTGTGAAGCGTGCCAAACAGGTGCTAAACTTCAAGAACGACAGCGAATTAGCTGAATATTTAGGAGTCTCACGTGCCACAGTATCCAACTGGGGTGCACGAAACAGCATTGATTTCCGCCTGTTACTCGACAAATTCGGAGACAAGGTGGACTACAACTGGCTATTATTAGGAAAAGGGAATCCGAAACACCAGCCGAGATTTTGCGAAAGCGAACTGGTAAAAGGAGAAGTGGAGATTATACACAATCCGAAAACACCAGAACCTATAGACGACCGTAGCGTGACATTATACGATATTACGGCGGCGGCGAACCTGAAAACATTATTCACCAACAAGCAGCAATATGCACTGGGGAAAATATGGATTCCCAATATATCCGTCTGCGACGGGGCGGTCTACGTCAACGGAGACAGCATGTACCCTATATTGAAATCGGGAGACATTATCGGGTATAAAGAAATCAGCAGTTTCGATAATGTCATTTACGGGGAAATATACCTGGTGTCGTTTATGATTGACGGAGACGAGTATCTGGCGGTGAAGTACGTGAATCGTTCGGAAAAAGAAGGGTATCTCAAGCTCGTGAGCTATAATACTCATCATGAGCCGATGGATATTCCATTCGCGTCCATCAATGCGATGGCGATTGTGAAGTTCTCCATCAGAAGGCACATGATGATGTAAGTCTCACCATAGAGAGAGCACGCAAGATATGAAGAATATGGAGAGTGCAGAAAACACGAAGGACACAGAGCTTTTCTCTAACTCTGTGCCCTTCGCATCCTCTACAGTGAGAAGTATATTAAATGGAATAGTCTATGCTAATCCACGCAACACTTGTTCGGTCCTAAAATTCTGCAACAAACTAATCCGCTGCAACCTCTTCCCCTTTCAGCGTAGCCGAGCTGGCCTCCGTGACACGCACGTTGACGAAATCACCGACACGGTGCGTACCTCTGTCGAACACCACCACACGGTTCTGCTCCGTACGACCGAACAGCTGGTCGCGCGAACGCTTGGAAACACCTTCCACAAGCACCTCATACGTTTTACCGATGCAACGCTGGTTGGATTCGGCAGACAGACGGTTCTGCAAAGCAATAATCTCATTCAGCCGGCGGACTTTCACTTCTTCGGGCACATTATCCTCAAGATGCTTCGATGCATACGTTCCCGGACGTTCGGAGTATTTAAACATAAAAGCGGCATCATATCCACATTCTTCCATCAGCGAAAGTGACAAGGCATGATCCTCTTCCGTTTCAGAATGAAAACCGGAGAAAATATCGGTAGTCAGTCCGCAATCGGGGATGATACGTTTGATGGCTGCCACCCGGTCCAGATACCACTCACGGGTATACTTACGGTTCATCAGTTTCAGAATACGCGAACTGCCGCTCTGCACAGGCAGATGGATATGTTTACACACATTCGGAACTTGCGCAATCACTTCCAGCGTTTCATCACTCATATCCTTCGGATGGGAAGTCGTGAAACGAATACGCACTCCCGGAGCAGCCTCGGCCACTGTTCGGAGCAACATCGGGAAAGTAACCACTTCGCCTGTCGGTCTTTCAAAACGGTAAGAGTTGACGTTCTGCCCCAACAGGGTGACTTCCTTATAGCCTTTCGCCACGAGGTCTGCCACTTCATTCAGGATGCTTTCTACGTCACGGCTGCGCTCGCGTCCACGAGTATAGGGCACGATACAATAGGTGCAGAAGTTATTGCAGCCACGCATGATGGATACAAAACCCGAAATATGATTGCCGCAGATACGCGACGGAATCACATCCCGATAAGTCTCGGTAGTAGATAGTTCCACATTGATTGCTTTTTCACCGGTTTCTACGGCCGCAATCAGGTCGGGCAACGTCAGGTAAGCATCCGGCCCCACAACGAGGTCTACATGATGATTCGTTATCAGATCATCCTTTACCCGTTCGGCCATACAGCCCAGTACACCTACAATCAGATGCTTTTTCTTTTTCTTCAGCGAGTGGAAAAACTCCAGGCGATTCAGAATCTTCTGCTCCGCATTGTCGCGGATGGAACAGGTATTCATAAACACGGCATCGGCTTCCTCCAGCGTTTCGGCTACGGAATAACCCGCCATTTGCATCACCGAGGCAATCACCTCACTGTCGGCTACGTTCATCTGGCAGCCATAGGTTTCGATAAACAACTTTTTGTTGTCATCCTTCATTTCAGTTGCGGATTTAAAGTCCGCTCCCGTTAATTCGTTCATACTCAAATCTTAGTTTAAAAATTCGGATGCAAAGATACGGCTTCGCTTTCAATAAGTAGTGAATTGATATCAAAATAACGCAAAAACTTATGATTTGGCAAGCAAATTTGTAATTTATGTTAAGAGAATAAACATTTTTAGGCGATATGCTTGGCAAATTTAAATTTATTTTTCACATTTGTGCAATGAAAGAAACATTAGATTTTTTCATAGTTAAGGTTTAGGTTA
>OBWA01000449.1_pt1 | contig 13366 bp, 9 predicted proteins | sample 1501281 | NCBI WGS metagenome assembly OBWA01 (sample SAMEA2580035, study PRJEB22360) | human gut metagenome | biome: human gut; feature: human-associated habitat; material: faeces | place: Denmark | collected 2008/2010 | reverse complement strand
CATATCGCCCGACCAAGCCGCTTGGCTGGCCAATATGGCTGACAGCGAGGCGCTCTATGCCGCCGCGCACGAGATTACCGTCGCACGTGCTTCACACGAATTCGACATGTGTTCTATCATTAATGCCAAGTCCGGCAGATGTCCGGAGAACTGCAAATGGTGTGCACAATCCTCTCACTACAAGACGCAAGCCGAAGTCTACGACCTCCTTCCCGCTAAAGAATGTCTCCGACAGGCTAAATACAACGAAACCCAAGACGTCAACCGTTTCTCCCTCGTCACTAGCGGGCGAAAACCTTCTTCCAGACAGATAACCCAACTTTGTGATACTGTTCGCCATATACGACGACACTCGTCGATTCAGCTTTGCGCTTCCTTAGGACTACTTGACGAAAACGAATTGCATGCATTACACGATGCCGGAATTACCCGCTATCATTGCAATCTGGAAACTGCACCTTCCTATTTCCCGAAACTGTGCTCCACACATACGCAAGAGCAGAAACTGGCTACCCTCAATGCTGCCCGCCGTGTAGGTATGGATATTTGCTGCGGCGGTATCATTGGCATGGGAGAAACAATGGAACAACGGATTGAATTCGCTTTTACGCTGAAAGCACTGAATGTCCAATCCATACCTATCAACCTGCTGAGTCCGATACCCGGAACGCCGTTGGAGAACGAAAAGCCTTTGAGTGAAGAAAAAGTTCTCAGAACAATTGCCTTGTTCCGTTTCATTAACCCAACTGCTTTCCTGCGTTTTGCCGGAGGACGTTCACAACTATCTTCCGAAGCTATGAGCAAAGCGTTATACATTGGTATTAATTCCGCCATTGTAGGTGATTTACTCACTACACTCGGTTCCAAAGTCTCGGAAGACAAGCAAATGATCCTGAAAGAAGGGTATCAGTTTGCCAGCTCTCAATTCGACCGGGAACATCTATGGCACCCATATACATCCACCACCGATCCGCTACCTGTATACAAAGTAAAACGGGCGGACGGAGCCACTATCACCCTCGAAAACGGACGAACACTCATCGAAGGGATGTCATCCTGGTGGTGTGCAGTGCATGGATACAATCACCCGGCATTGAATCAGGCTGCCAAAGACCAATTGGATAAAATGTCTCATGTAATGTTCGGAGGATTGACACATGACCCTGCCATTGAACTGGGTAAATTACTATTACCTTTAGTACCACCCTCCATGCAGAAAATCTTCTATGCAGATTCCGGTTCGGTAGCGGTGGAAGTGGCTCTGAAAATGGCTGTACAATATTGGTATGCAGCCGGAAAACCGGATAAAAATAACTTTGTGACTATCCGTTCCGGATATCACGGCGACACATGGAATGCCATGTCCGTATGTGATCCTGTAACGGGAATGCACAGCCTTTTCGGTGCGTCACTTCCTGTCCGTTATTTTGTTCCGGCTCCTTCATCGCGTTTCGACGGTGAATGGAATCCTCAGGACATCGAACCGCTACGAAAAACAATAGAAAAACATTCGGAGGAACTAGCAGCGCTCATTCTTGAGCCTATTGTCCAAGGAGCAGGCGGTATGTGGTTCTATCATCCACAATATCTTCGCGAAGCGGAAAAGCTTTGTAAAGAGCATGGACTTCTTTTAATCTTTGATGAGATTGCAACTGGATTCGGACGTACCGGTAAACTTTTTGCCTGGGAATATGCCGGAGTAGAGCCGGATATCATGTGCATCGGCAAAGCATTGACAGGTGGATATATGACACTTTCTGCCGTATTGGCTAGTAATCATGTGGCAGATACTATCTCCAATCATGCACCGGGAGCCTTCATGCACGGTCCTACCTTCATGGGAAATCCGCTCGCTTGCGCGGTGGCTTGCGCGTCTGTCCGGTTATTACTCCAATCCGGCTGGCAGGAGAATGTGAAACGAATCGAAACACAATTAAAAGAAGAACTGGCACCTGCCCGGGAACTTCCACAAGTAGCCGATGTAAGGATATTAGGGGCAATCGGAGTAATTGAAATGAAGCGTCCGGTAAATATGGCATTTATGCAACGCCGTTTTGTGGAAGAAGGAATTTGGGTACGCCCGTTCGGAAAGCTCGTCTATCTGATGCCCCCCTTTATCATCACTCCCGAACAACTAAGCAAACTAACGACCGGATTACTCAAGGTAATCAGTGGAGAACGTAATAAAATATACATCAATAACTTATGATATCAGACCATATAAACCAAGAACTTCTTACTCTAAAGGAAAAGAAGAATTATCGCTCTCTCCCACCCCTCATCCACGACGGGCGGAATGTAATTCTGAACGGGCAACGGATGGTGAACCTGTCTTCCAATGATTATCTCGGACTGGCTAATAACATATCGCTGAGAAAGGAATTCCTAAAGACAATAACTCCTGAAACATTCCTGCCTACCTCTTCTTCTTCCCGATTGCTTACAGGCAATTTTACCGATTATCAAGAACTGGAACAACAACTGGCAGCCATGTTCGGAACAGAAAGCGCACTTATATTCAATAGTGGTTATCATGCCAATACAGGGATTCTTCCTGCCGTCAGCAATGCTCAGACATTAATTCTTGCAGACAAACTGGTACACGCCAGTTTGATAGACGGAATCAGGTTGTCATCTGCGAAATGTATCCGGTATCGCCATAATGACTTATCCCAGTTACAGCGATTGATTTCCGAGAATCATAATGCGTATGAGCAAATCATTATTGTCACCGAAAGTATCTTCAGCATGGACGGTGATGAAGCCGACCTTCATGCCCTTGTCCAATTAAAAAAAAGTTATTCCAATATTCTTCTTTACGTGGACGAAGCCCATGCTTTCGGTGTACGGGGAGACAACGGATTAGGATGTGCTGAAGAACAAAATTGCATCAACGATATAGACTTTCTGGTAGGAACATTCGGGAAAGCAATAGCCTCAGCAGGAGCTTACATTGCCTGCCGACAAGTTATCCGGGAATATCTAATCAACAAGATGCGCACGTTTATATTCACAACAGCCCTTCCACCCATAAATATTCAATGGACCTCGTGGATACTAGAACAACTACCCTCTCTCCAAGAGAAAAGGACACATTTGTTACGGATCAGCAACAAACTAAAGACTGCACTTGTCGACAAAGGATATAACTGTCCTTCGGTAAGCCATATTGTCCCTATGATTGTAGGGGCAAGTGAAAACACTATATGTAAAGCAGAAGAAATCCAACGCAAAGGATTCTATGCATTGCCGGTACGTCCGCCTACGGTTCCTGAAGGGACTTCACGCATCCGCTTCTCATTAACAGCGGACATCACCGAACACGAAATCGACCAACTTATAAAATTGATAAACGGATGAAACAGCATTTTATCATAAAAAATAATCAAAAGCATCTATTGCTTTTCTTCGCAGGTTGGGGAATGGATGAAACTCCATTTTTGCAAATCCGCCCGACCGATAAGGATTGGCTGATTTGTTATGATTATCGTTCATTAGAGTTCGATGCCATCATCTTGCAAGAGTATTCCGAAATTACCCTCATTGCCTGGTCCATGGGAGTATGGGCAGCTTCTCAGATAATGAAACAATATCCATCCCTGCCCCTCTCCCAAAGTATCGCTATCAATGGCACTCCTTATCCTATACATGAAACGAAAGGGATCACTCCTGCCATTTTCGAAGGGACATTGCAAGGTTTGAACGAACAATCCTTGCAAAAGTTTCAAAGACGGATGTGTGGTTCAACAGCCGGTTACAAAACTTTTCAGACAGTAGCTCCCCAACGTTCCATTGAAGAACTCAAGGAAGAACTTGCTGCCATACAAAAGCAATACTTATCATTACCACCTTCGGACTTTGCATGGCAAAAAGCCATCATAGGAAAGAACGACCATATCTTCCTGCCGGATAGCCAATGGCTGGCATGGAGAAACAAAGTGGATTCTCTTGAGTATACAGAAGCCGCCCACTATCAACAAGAACTTTTTGATAACGTAATCATGCATATCAACTAATTATTGATTTATGGATAAACAACTAATTTCAAAACGTTTCTCTAAAGCCATTGTTACCTATCCACAGGAAGCAAACGTACAGCGGCAGATTGCAGATAAAATGATTCACCTGCTTACAAAACATATATCCTTCCCCTGTTCTAAAGTAATTGAGTTCGGATGCGGTACGGGCATTTATTCCCGTATGCTGCTCCAGGCTCTACGACCGGAAGAATTATTCCTGAACGACCTTTGCCCGGAGATGAAATACTGCTGTGAGGATATACTAAGAAAAGAGCAAGTATCCTTTCTTCCGGGAGATGCAGAAATCGTTCCTTTCCCTACTGGAAGCACATTGATAACTTCCTGTTCCGCGTTGCAATGGTTCGAATCTCCCGAAAACTTTTTCAAAAGATGCAATGCTTTGCTCAATAAACAAGGCTATTTCGCTTTCAGCACTTTCGGGAAAGAGAATATGAAAGAGATACGAGAGCTAACAGGAAGCGGACTCCCTTATCGTTCACGGGAAGAACTTGTAACAGCCCTGTCAACTCACTTTGACATACTCCATTCGGAAGAAGAACTTATTTCTCTTTCGTTTGATAATCCCATAAAAGTACTTTATCATTTGAAGCAGACAGGAGTAACAGGAGTAACCGGCACATCTTCCCAACAACTGCGGACACGCCGTGACTTGCAGTTATTCAGTGAACGTTACACACAAGAATTTACTCAGGGCACTTCAGTATCCCTGACTTACCACCCCATTTATATTATCGCAAAAAAGAAAAAAGTATGAAACAGAATGTATATTTCGTAAGCGGCATCGACACCGATGCCGGTAAGAGCTACGCCACCGGATTTCTAGCTCGTGAATGGAACAAGAACGGACAACGTACCATCACTCAAAAATTCATCCAGACAGGAAACGTCGGCCATTCCGAGGATATTGACTTGCATCGTCATATTATGGGAATCCCCTTTACAGAAGAAGACAAGGAAGGACTCACTATGCCGGAAATATTCTCCTATCCTGCCTCTCCACACCTCGCTTCCCAACTGGATAACCGTCCCATTGACTTCGGTAAAATCAAACGTGCTACGGAAGAATTGAGTGAACGATATGATTATGTCCTACTCGAAGGCGCAGGCGGTTTAATGGTTCCATTAACTACGGAACTTCTGACAATAGACTACATTGCCCAAGAGAATTATCCTCTTATTTTTGTTACTTCCGGGAAATTGGGAAGCATCAATCACACCCTTTTAAGCCTTGAGGCCATACAAAAGCGTGATATTGTACTGGATACGGTACTTTACAATATGTATCCCACCCCAAAAGATAAAACGATTCAGAATGATACGATGAACTTCATTCAAAACTGGTTGAAGAAGTATTTTCCGAACACGAAGTTTATATTGATTCCGGAAATAAAAGACTTATGACTTCAAAAGACTAGCCTCACTATTTAGCAGGCTAGTCTTTTGTTTCTACAGACCACTTATTCGATTACCATGATGCGGTCATTCAGCCCAACCTTCATATTATCTTCTATGAACACTTCTTTCACAACGCCGTCGGTCACCGCACGAATCTCATTTTCCATTTTCATGGCTACCAACACACAGAGCGGATCGCCGCGTTTCACGCTATCACCCTTCTTTACGTATGTTTTCAGGATCACTCCCGGCATAGGAGCCTGAACCACCTGACGTCCCACAGCTTCCGCCCCGCTACGGGCATTGTGTATCTTTTCCATTTCTCCCTGCAACTCAATCTGATAAAACTCCCCCTTATTCATTATAGTATATGAATTATTGGAAGAAGGAGAAATCTGTACTCCATGTGAATGATGGTCGATGATGATTGAATGGATAGAGTCACCCCCCATATTGTAATCGACCTCATATACCTTGCCATTGACTGCAATCTTCTTGATTGGCCCATCTTCCAGAATTTCCACCTTATATTCACTATCCGGCATATCCTGAATTTTGGCATAATATGTAGCCAGTGTTGTACCCATAAGCTATTTCTTTAGTTTTTAGTTTAATAATTATTGGCTGTCATTTGCAACTTACCGTAATATTTCCAGAGCGACTCTCCCACTACCGGAAGCGTCGTTGCACGCGAGGCGGCCTCCTTCTCCCGTTCGTAATGCCTTACTGCGGCAGCTATGACGGCCACCGTCGGATCAGTATTCTGCCGGCGTTTCAAATCTTCCTTATCGAAGCGTGTATCAATAAAAGTAGTATCATACTTTCCTTCCAGAAATGCCGCATTCTTCAATACACGCTGATGGAAAGGAATCGTCGTCTTGATACCCAAAATCTTATATTCGCGCAACGCACGCGCCATATTCGAAATAGCCGATTCGCGGGTACGTCCCCAGCAACAGAGTTTTGCAATCATCGGATCATAATGCAGCGAAACTTCAAATCCGGCATAAGCCGCACTATCCAGACGCAGGTTACGTCCTTCGGGAGCCTCACGAACCGTAATCACACCGGGAGAAGGCATAAAGTTATTTTCCGGATCCTCCGCATAAATACGGCATTCAATAGCAGCTCCGCTAAACTTTATATCATCCTGTTTATAAGGCAGAGGATTGCCCGCAGCCACGGTTATCATATCACGTACCAGATCGACACCGGTGCATTCTTCCGTCACCGGATGTTCCACCTGCAAACGGGTATTCATTTCAAGGAAGTAGAAATTCTGATCCTTATCCATCATAAATTCCAGGGTTCCGGCACTATAATAACCGATTCTCCTACAGGCTTCCACAGCAACCTTCAGCATTTTCTTCCGGGTATCTTCCTTTACAAAGGGAGACGGAGATTCCTCAATCACCTTCTGATTCCGTCGTTGGATAGAACATTCACGCTCTCCCAGATGAACGACATTACCATATTTATCCCCCATAATCTGTACCTCGATATGATGCGGGTTTTCTATATACTTTTCGATATAGACAGCGTCATTACCAAACGAAGTCCCGGCTTCAGATTGAGACAGACGGAGAGCCGCCTCCACTTCCTCTTCGGAGCGTACCAGACGCATCCCCTTCCCTCCACCTCCGGCAAGTGCTTTCAGCATGATAGGATAACCGACTTCCTTAGCCACCGTTTTCACTTCCTCGATTCCCTGCACAGGCGCTTCTGTTCCGGGCACAATAGGAAGTCCTGCTTCACGCATAATTTTACGGGCTTCCGTCTTGATTCCCATTTTAGCTATTATGTCGGCACCCGGACCAATAAAAATCACTCCTTCTTCTTCGCAACGACGAGCAAAATCCGCATTTTCCGACAAGAATCCGTATCCCGGATGAATGGCGGCTCCGGTCTTTTTGGCAATGGACAATATAAGTTCCGGCTTCAGATAGGAAGTATCTTCGGGTGATTCGGAGATACAATAGGCTTCTTCGGCATAACGGACGTGCAAAGCTCCCCGATCTACATGGGTATATACAGCTACCGTTGAAATATTCATCACCCGGCACGTACGAAAGATGCGCATGGCTATTTCACCACGATTAGCTACTAATATTTTCTTTATCATAATCTTTTTCTTTTTAATGAATACTCTCCATTCTCAACTCTCCACTTCTTAAAGCGGAATATTCGAATGCTTCCGGGGTGGATTGGACTGCCGCTTGTTGGCAAGCATCTCGAAGCTGCGAATCAGGCGCAAACGGGTCATTGCCGGATCAATCACTTCATCTACATATCCCAGTTCTGCCGCACGGTATGGATTCGCGAACTTTTCCCGATAGTCGTCCTGAAGTTCTTTCCGCTTCTTTGCGGGAGCCTGCGACTTTTCTATTTCTTTCTTGAAAAGGATGTTTACTGCTCCGTCCGGTCCCATTACTGCAATCTCGGCAGTGGGATAAGCCAGGTTCACATCACCACGGATATGTTTGGAACTCATGACGTCATAAGCTCCTCCGTATGCCTTACGGGTGATAACCGTAACTTTCGGAACGGTAGCCTCACAATAAGCATACAGCAACTTCGCCCCGTTACGAATAATACCACCGTATTCCTGATCTACTCCCGGAAGGAATCCCGGCACATCCACCAATGTCAGCAAAGGTATATTGAAAGCGTCGCAGAAACGGACGAAACGGGCAGCCTTGACAGATGCATTAATATCCAAAGTCCCTGCCAGTACCAACGGCTGGTTAGCAACGACTCCCACCGTCTTTCCGTTCAGACGGATATAACCGGTAACAATATTCGCCGCAAATTCCGCCTGAAGTTCGAAGAAACTGTTATCGTCAGCCACGGCCTCAATCATTTCCTTGATATCATAAGGTTGGTTCGGATTCGTAGGAACCAAGTTAGAAAGTTCCGGAGTCAGGCGAGTGGGCGAATCGCTCGTTGCTACAAACGGAGGTTCCTCCATATTATTTCCGGGCAGATAAGAAATCAGTTCGCGGATATAGTTGATACATTCAATATCATTTTCTGCGGAAAGATGAGCCACGCCGGATTTGGTCATGTGCACGCCTACTCCACCCAGATCTTCCTTGCTCACCTCCTCCTGTGTCACACTTTTCACGACATCAGGGCCGGTAATAAACATATAGCCGGAATTTTTTACCATGAGAATAAAGTCAGTCAGTGCAGGTGAATAAACAGCTCCCCCGGCACAAGGTCCCATAATCGCACTTATCTGCGGAATCACTCCCGACGCCATAGAGTTGCGGAGGAATATTTCGGCATATCCTGCCAGAGAACGGACACCTTCCTGAATACGCGCACCTCCCGAATCATTCAGTCCGATGATAGGTGCCCCCATTTGCATCGCCATATCCATCACCTTGCAGATTTTCTTGGCATGTGTTTCTGAAAGAGCTCCTCCGAACACGGTAAAATCCTGTGCAAAGACATAAACCAGGCGCTTGCCGATCATGCCATAACCGGTGACAACTCCGTCTCCTGCAAACTTCTGCTTCTCCATACCGAAATCGGTACAACGATGAGTAACCAACTTGTCCAGTTCGATAAACGAACCTTTTTCCAAAAGTAATTCGATACGTTCGCGGGCGGTGAGTTTGCCCACGGAATGTTGTTTTTCAATGCGTGCGTCGCCGCCGCCTTTTTCTGCTTTCCTGTTCAGTTCTTCCAGGTTCTTGATAAGCTCTTTCATAGGCTCTATTTAATTTAAAATTGTATGTGTGTAAAAATAAGCAGTAATAAATAGAATCATTGTCATATTGATTACACAAAGGTATTTTATATAATGAACGCACGACATCCCGAAAATGTTAGCATTTATGCCTTTAAACATCTTTATTTATTCTCCAAGGCATCATTTTTTTTGCAGACAGAGACAACAAACACCCGTTCTTTACTGTTTATCGCGTATCATTTTTAATAAAATCTAGACCCTAACAAAATGAGAACAATTAAATTTTTACTAGCAGCCGGTTTCCTGCTCATGTCCGGTACAAGCATTTATGCGCAAGTACAACGGAACGAAGCCTATCTACCTAAATTCGCTATCAAGACCAATGCCCTCTATTGGGCAACCTCCACGCCCAACCTCGGCTTCGAAGTGGGACTGGCAAAGAAACTCACCCTCGACATATCGGGTAATTACAACCCGTGGAAATTCGGAGATGACCGCCAGATTAAACATTGGCTTGTTCAGCCGGAACTGCGTTACTGGCTTTGCGAACGTTTCAACGGAAGTTTCTTCGGTCTGCACGGACATTACGGAGAAATGAATGTCAGTAACCTGAATATCTTCGGAATGGGGCACGACCGTTACGACGGGAATGTATACGGAGCGGGTATCTCTTATGGTTATCAATGGATAATAAGCAAACGTTGGAGCATGGAGGCCACCATAGGCGTCGGATATGCCCACCTGAAATATGATAAATACGCCCGTGGCGACGGAGGAGAGAAGCTGGGACATAACAACCGTAATTACTTCGGTCCAACCAAAGTCGGTTTAAGCTTCATTTATATCATCAAATAATCGAACCTTCCAAAAACTTACAAAGATGAAAAGAAAACTTATCTATCTATTTATAGCCTTTGCCGCCGCAATATTGCCGGCACATGCACAGAAATTTCTGAATGATGAACTCACTCTCTCCAATGTATCGTTATGGCAACAAGGCAACTCGCTCTATGTCGGAATGACTTTTGACATGAGCAAACTGACAATAGGCTCCACCCGAAGCCTCAGCCTGATTCCTTTATTGACAGACGGACAGCACAACGTCCCCCTGCAAGAAATTATCGTCAACGGTAAAAGACGCGAAAAGGCCTATATCCGCGGACTAGCCATTACCAAACAGGAACCGACTGCTCTTATCGTCCCTTATAACAAACGGGAGACTTTTAATTATACGCAGATCATTCCATATAAGCCTTGGATGAGCAACGCCTCCTTACAGCTCGTAGAGAATTTATGCGGCTGTGGCAATTATCAGGAGATGAACGCGCAAGAATTAATCACCAACGACGTATCTACCGAAGCCAAACGGTTAAGTGCCATGTCTCCTTTCGTCGCCTATATCCAGCCTACGGTAGAAGTTGTGAAAAACCGCAGCGAACAATATGAAGCTCATCTGGATTTCCCGGTCAACAAATCAGTTATCCTTACCGACTTTATGAATAATCATACCGAACTGGTGAATATTCATTCCATGTTCGACAAGATTCAGAATGATAAGAACTTGACTATAAAAGGAATCGGAATCGAAGGTTTCGCCTCTCCCGAAGGACCGCTGGCCTTCAATGAACAGCTTTCCAAGAAACGTGCGGAAGCCTTGAAAGATTATCTGGTCAAGAATGAGAAAGTTTCTTCCAAACTTTATAAAGTGACTTTCGGCGGCGAAAACTGGGACGGACTGGTGAAAGCTTTAAAGTCCTCGTCCATGAAAGACAAGGAAACTTTCCTGAATATTATCAAAAATACGACTGATGACGCCAAACGGAAACAGGAAATCATGCGTGTGGGCGGTGGAGCTCCCTATCGTAGTATGCTCAAGGAAATCTATCCGGGATTGCGTAAGGTGAATTGTAAGATCGACTATACCGTCGTCAATTTCGACGTAGAACAGGGACGCATCATCATTCGTGAGAATCCGAAGTATTTGAGCCTGAATGAAATGTATCAGGTAGCCAACAGTTATCCGAAAGGTAGCAAAGATTTCGTGAATGTATTCGATATCGCAGTACGTATGTATCCTACCGACCAGGTAGCCAACCTGAATGCCGCTGCCGTCGCCTTATCACAGAAAGACTTGAATACAGCCGTGAAATATATGGAAAAAGCAGACCATACAACTGCCGAATTTATGAACAATACCGGAGTTTACAATTTCCTGAACGGAGATATCCAACGTGCTATGGCCGCATTCGAACAAGCTGCCAAATTAGGTAACGAAGCAGCTCAGACGAACCTGAAACAGTTACAGCAAATATTAAATGTGAAAATGAAATAAATAGAAAAATCTATTTGCCGCATCGACCCAAGTGAGACGTTTGTTTGTTATACTCATAACAAATGAACGTCTTACTTTTTAAAACCAGACTATTATGACCTTGATTCTTGCTATCATTCCGGTACTATTATTAATCATATTAATGGCATTCTTCAAAATGCCGGGTGACAAAAGTAGTATTATTTCCTTAGTGGTAACCATGCTGATTGCACTTTTCGGCTTCACCTTTTCTGTGGACAATCTGTTTTATTCCTTTCTATACGGAGCGTTAAAAGCTGTCTCCCCTATTTTAATCATTATACTAATGGCTATTTTCAGCTACAACGTATTGCTGAAAACAGAAAAAATGGAGATTATAAAGCAACAGTTCGCTTCCATTTCCACCGATAAGAGTATTCAGGTATTGTTATTGACTTGGGGATTCGGCGGATTGCTGGAAGCGATGGCGGGATTCGGAACGGCAGTTGCTATTCCGGCAGCGATTCTTATCAGCCTGGGGTTCAAGCCGATATTCTCGGCTACGGTCAGCTTGATAGCGAATAGTGTGGCTACCGCTTTCGGGGCCATCCGGACGGCTTCCGATGCTTTCGGAGCTATCGGAACGCCGGTGCTCGTACTGGCAAAGGAGACGAATCTGGATGTTCTGAACCTTAGTACCAATGTCGTATTGCAATTATCAGTCCTCATGTTCCTTATTCCGTTTGTATTGCTTTTCCTTACCGACCCCAAACTGAAATCACTCCCCAAGAATCTGTTCTTGGCTTTATTGGTAGGCAGTGTTTCTTTAATCAGCCAATACCTCGCAGCCAGATATATGGGAGCGGAATCTCCGGCTATCATCGGAAGCATCCTGTCTATCATCGTCATCGTCCTTTATGGCAAACTGACTGCATCCAAAAAAGAAAAGGCACGGAAAAGCTCGTTGAAAACGAAAGATATTCTGAATGCATGGAGTATTTATCTGCTTATTCTCGTCCTTATTATTCTTACAAGCCCACTATTCCCGGGATTGCGCCAGACATTGGAAAATAACTGGATAACGAAAATCAGTCTGCCTATCAATGCTTCTACCGTAAATTACACTATTTCATGGCTGACTCATGCGGGAGTATTGCTTTTCGTGGGTACTTTTATCGGCGGATTGATACAGGGAGCAAAAGTAAAGGACTTGTTCACCGTACTTTGGAATACGGTGAAACAGTTGAAAAAAACTTTCGTCACGGTTATCTGCCTGGTCGGATTATCCACCATTATGGACGCTTCGGGAATGATTGCCGTTATTGCCACGGCACTCGCCACTGCTACCGGAAGTTTATATCCGCTGTTCGCACCGGTCATCGGTTGCCTGGGAACATTTATTACCGGAAGCGACACCTCATCCAATATCCTTTTCGGCAAACTGCAAGCAAGTGTAGCGGGACAAATTCATGTCAGCCCCGATTGGCTTTCCGCTGCAAATACGGTAGGGGCTACGGGCGGTAAGATTATCTCCCCGCAAAGTATCGCTATTGCCACTTCCGCCGGAAACCAGCAGGGTAAAGAGGGGGAAATCCTGAAAGCAGCTATTCCGTACGCATTAACTTATGTGCTAATTACCGGAATTATCGTCTATATTTTCAGTTAGTTCCCGAAAAGTATTTCTTTGTCGGAATAATTTTAATTCCATGAGGTTCTTCTTCAAATTTGGTGGTAAAATTAATTAAGAAAATAATAATTTGATAGTCGATAGTATTCTCCATTCTCCTCCTTCGGGAAGGAGGAGTCCCCGTAGGGGGAGGTGGTAGGTGAATGCGTAAGTCGGTTATTATCAGCATTGTGTATCTGCCTACCACCCCGGCTTTCAGCCAGGAGGTGTGTCAAAATGCGCACCTTCTTTTTTTTAAGCACAAAGCCCCGACTTTC
>OBWA01000439.1_pt1 | contig 13652 bp, 9 predicted proteins | sample 1501281 | NCBI WGS metagenome assembly OBWA01 (sample SAMEA2580035, study PRJEB22360) | human gut metagenome | biome: human gut; feature: human-associated habitat; material: faeces | place: Denmark | collected 2008/2010 | reverse complement strand
AAAGTCACTCGTCCGCATCGCATCTCTGATATTGCTCTCCATTTCCATCTTCATCGACCGGTAAAGCCCTGTCAACCAATAAGCTTGATAAACAAAGATTCCGATTAACGAGCAGATAACCAGTATGACGATATGTTTTAGTGGTAATTTCATACAGGCAAAGATAATAGGAAACTATTCTTATTCTTCTCTTTGATAAGACTAAATAACACTAGATAAGCCAGTGATAACGCAAATTTCCATTTTTTCTACCGTATTTTGTCGTATTCCAAAAATAAAGACGAAATGAAACGGATTAATTTACTATTTATGTCTCTTCTATGTGTGTGGATATCCGCTACAGCACAAGTCGGACAACAGTCACAGGAACCTGTCGACAGTATCAAGAATATAGGTTATATGGATAGTTTGTTTCAGGAACTGCCCGAAGTGATGATTACAGGTGAACGCCCTATCGTGAAAGCCGAACAAGGCAAACTCGTGTATGACGTGCCGAGACTGGTGGGCAACCTGCCTGTGGATAATGCCTATGATGTTGTGAAAAATCTTCCGGGTATAGTAAATATGAATAATAGTCTGATGTTGGGAGGACAGGAGGTAACTGTTGTCATCAACGGAAAAGTGACCACTCTGTCTGCCGAACAATTGGATGCTTTATTAAAATCGATTCCTGTCAGCCGGATTGAGAAGGCGGAAGTGATGTATTCCGCTCCGGCACGCTATCAGGTACGCGGACCGATGATTAACCTGATATTAGCACCCGGCACAGGACAGGCATCTTCCCTTCAAGGAGAACTCTATACAGCTTTTAACCAACATCACTACGAATCTTTGGCAGAACGTGGAAGTCTTCTGTACTCCGGACGTAAATTCTCTGCAGATCTTCTTTACTCTTACTCTTATGATCGTGACCGAAGGATTACGGAGAAAGAAGCACTTCACACGTTAGCCGATGGTTCGGTACATCAGATGGATATGGATGAAATAATGACTTCCCGTACCAACAGTCATCAGATACGTCTCGGAATGGATTACTCTCTAGCAGAAGATCATCTGTTAAGCCTGGTCTACACAACAGCTTTTACCGACTCCAAACATTATTCCATAGCTACCGGTGCGCAAAACTCTGTTACCGACTCGCAGGGAGACAGCCAGCTCCATAATGCAAAGTTGGATTATCAAACCCCTTTCGGGCTGAAAGCCGAAGTGGCATTTACATCCTATCATTCTCCCGGCAGCCAATTATTATATAGCACGATGGGAACAGAGACAATGAATTTCTTGAGCCGGGATAAACAGCAAATCAATCAATGGCGTTTTTATGCCGGGCAAGAACATACCTTAGGTAAAGGCTGGGGATTGAATTATGGTATAACCTATACGACCACTTTAGACCATAGCTATCAAAGATATTATGACCCGGAAACAGATAACCTGTTACCGGATAATAACATGAACTCCCGCCGTCGCGAACAAACCCTGAATGTGTATGCCGGACTAAGCAAAAGCTTCGGTGAAAAACTCTCGGCCGATGTTTCTCTGGCAGCAGAGCAATATCATACAAATATCTGGAATGAATGGAGCCTGTACCCGGTAGCCAATCTAACTTATATGCCCGCTGCCGGACATGTCCTGCAATTCTCATTGAGTAGTGACAAGGAATATCCCGAATACTGGAGTGTACAGAATGCAATCTCTTACATGGGAGCATACTCTGAAATTCAAGGAAATCCCTATCTCAAACCTGCCACGAACTATGAAACCAGCCTTAATTACATATTAAAAGGCAAGTATGTTTTTTCCGCCTTTTATAGCTATACCAAAAACAAGCAAATGCAAACCCTCTACCAATCACCGGAACGCTTGGTAGAGATTTACAAATTCTTCAACTTTGATTTTTCATCACAAGCCGGATTGGTAATGACAGTTCCCTTTAAGGTGAAAAAATGGCTCGACTCCCGTTTCACAGCCATCGGTTTTCGTTATCGCCAGAAAGATAGTGACTTCTGGGATATCCCGTTTGACCGTAAACTATATACATTCGTCTTGACGATGGACAACACATTTACCCTTTCCACCAAACCCGACTTAAAATTCACCCTGACCGGATTCTATCAAAATAGAGCTATACAGGGAATTTTCGATCTTCCTCGTTCGGGAAATCTGGATGCAGCGCTTCGTTACACCTTTGCAAAAGGAAAAGCACAATTGACGCTGAAGTGTGACGACCTGTTCAATACCTCCACCATTTCGACACAAGTCCGTTACGGATTGCAGAATGTGAAAAACCACTATATGCGCACTACCCGTACATTCGGTATTTCGTTTAATTATAAATTCGGAGGATACAAAGAGAAAAAAAGGGAAGAGGTCGATACCTCCCGCTTTAAATAAACGCTAATTAATTTTTAGACATAAGAGCGAGAAAAATTTCAGACATAAGAACAAAAGAACATAAATGCTGCGCTTTGAAAATTATTTCTGTTGTTTATTTAACTGCTATTTTATTTTTTGTTCTTATGTTCTTCTGTCTGAATTAAATTCTCATTTATAAAATGAACTACTTAGTTCATTCTTTTGATGCTTTCCATGTTTGGGCATATTCTTCCAACACACACTTGATGCTTTGTCCGATTTTCACATAATCGGCCTCATTCAAATTGGCTAGTGACACACGCACACTCCATTTCGGTCCGGCAAAGCCACCACCATTCAACAGAACGAGTGAAGTTTCGTTTGCCAGGCGGAAAACCACATCCAATGGATTGTAGGTCTTTTGCAGATAAGTAACGAAGTCATCCCCATAGAATTTCTTCGCCCATACCAGCATATCAATCTCCGAATAATATCCGGCACGTAACGGATCTTCCACCAGCGTGAAACCTGTGTTATCCCACAACGCATGCAGACGACGATGAATAATTTCCTGCATCTTCTTCTTATAACTGTCTTCTTTATCCAGGAGCGAGAAGATGGCAAACAAACTCATCTGTATCTGTTGGGGCAGGGAAAGCCCTGCAGTATGATTCAGCGCAATTTGTCGGCTGTCAGCCACCATGCGCTCAATAAATTTCATCTTTTCCGGTTGCAGGCTAAGGCTGGAATAACGTTTGTTCAAGATTGATTTCTGCTCCTCCGACAGGCGGGCAATCATTTTGTCGTAGATGTTGTCTTCGTGTAAAGCAATCACTGCGGTTCTCCATCCTGTAGCTCCGAAATATTTGGAGAACGAATAAACACAAAGCGTATTGTGTGGTAATTCAGCCATCAATGAACGGAAATGAGGAATAAACGTTCCGTACACATCATCCGTGATAATCATCAGGTTCGGATTATCATTCTTCACAATGTTGATGATACGTTCGGTAGTCTCTTTGCTAAGTGCATAGCTGGGCGGGTTGCTCGGATTGGTGATAAACAACGCTTTGATCCGCGGATCTTTCAGCTTGTCTATATCTTCATCCTTATACTGCCAGGTATGTAAACCGTCAGGAGTCATCTGGTCGGCAGAAATTTCGGTAACGTCGAACTGATAGCGTCGCAGTTCCGGGATTTCTATATAAGGAGTGAACACAGGAACCATCAAAGCAATAGCATCCCCCTGGTTCAACAGGAAATTCTCTTGCAAAGAATCGAACAGATAACACATGGCTGCCGTACCTCCTTCGGTCGCGAAAAGGTCAAAAGTACCTTTCGGCGGACGGCGGTCACACATCTCTTGCGCCAGGTAATCCTGTACGATTAACTCCGTAAAATGTAAAATACGGTCGGGCACAGGATACTGGTCGCCAATCACCGATTCCGCCCATTCGTGAATAAGCGTATCCGGATCGGCAGCATGTTCCATCAGCATATAATTATAGCCCTCTTTCAATAGGTTAGCACCGGGAGCTTTCTCATTTTCTTTCAGGAAAGCCTCGAAACGGGCAGCAATTCCCGCCTTTTGCGGAATACCTGCTATTCCTTCTTCCAGTGAAAACGCATGACGACATTCGCAAAGGCCGAATTGTCCCAGCAGAAAAAAGGCTTCGCGTGGTTCGGTAGCAATCCAGTTCGGGTTACCTCTTCCGGCATTCAACATGGTATGTGCTATCTTCTTGATACTTTCATCTGCCATATCGATCAGTTTGTTTTTCAGCTCGAACGGGCTGATCGTTTCCATTTTCTTGGCATAACTTTTGGTAATGGCAGGGTTATTTGTTTTCTTTTCCATAATGATATTTATTTATATAGTTTTACATAAGTAGTACGATGACAACTCCCCAGATAATCAGGAGCGTATTGCCGACTGCATACGTCACCGTATATCCTAATGCCGGTGTGTCGCTTTCCACTGCGTCCTGAATAGCTCCCAATGCAGCTGTTGTAGTACGTGCTCCTGCCGTACATCCCAATGACAGGGCAGGGTGGAATTTGAACAAGTATCTCGCCATCAGCAATCCGGCGAGGAGAGGAATGGCCGTTGCCAATGCGCCGACGATAAACAGACTGACGCCTACTTCCTTGAATCCGGCAATGAAACTGGGACCTGCAGCGATACCGACCACTGCGATAAACATATTCAGTCCTACATTATTCAATACCCATAAAGAAGGTTCGGGGATACCTCCGAAAGTAGGATGCTTGCTGCGTAGCCAACCGAACAGAAGTCCGGCTATCAATGCGCCGCCACTGGTAGAAAGACTGATAGGAACACCTCCCAGATGAATAGCCAGTGCACCGAAAAGACCACCGAGCAAAATACCCAATCCAACGAAGATCATATCCGTCTGGTTGGTAGGCCGGTCAATATAGCCCATTTGTTTGGCAGCACTTTCCACTTCATGTTTAAGACCGGTAAGTTCGAGAATATCTCCCGAATCTACAATCGTTTTAGGTAATACCGGAACATTGATTCCGGCACGTTTGATATTCCGGATACTGACTCCGTGCATGAATTTCTGTGCCCGGATTTTGGCTACCGTTTCCCCGGCAAAAGTCCGGTGGGTCACCATTACAGGAAGAGTTTCTGCAGGGAAGTCGAGTAATTGTGCATCAATCACTTCCGGACCGATCCAGTCTTCTTCTCCAATCACAAATTCACGGCGTCCGCTAAGTACCACTTCGTCATTCTTATGAAGAATCAGGTTCGGATCTACTTCCTTCACCACTCTTTTTTGACGAATCCGTTCAACAAACAGCCGTTTATCATTTTTACATAGATAAGCTTCGAGTTCACTGACTTTCTTTCCTTTGCCAAACCATTCATTGGTGATTTTATAAGCACGGAACACAACCGGACGAAGAGCCGGGGAAAATCCGGGTTCATCAGCTTCCGATGTTCCCATTTGAGCCTCCAGTTCCTTGCAGTCGGCTTTCACCTTATCCAGTCCACCCAGCATTTTAGGTCCGAGAGAAGCCAGAATCCACGCCGAGCCGGCCGTTCCGAAAATATAAGTTACGGCATACGCTACCGGAATTGCATTGATGAACGTGGCTTTCTGTGCATCGCTGATTCCCAGCTGGTTGATCGTATCGCTTGCCACGCCGATAACGGCGGATATTGTTTGTGAGCCTGCCAACAGTCCGGCAGCTTCTCCTACATGATATCCCATGATTTTGGCCAGTATCCACGGGGCTACCAGACTGACAATACACATTAGTACGGCAAATCCCACTTGTGGCAGACCATCTTTCTTCAATCCGCGGAAAAACTGCGGACCTACCTTATAGCCAACGGCAAATAAGAAAAGCAGAAAGAACACAGCTTTCATCGGACCATCTACAGTGATATTCAGTTGTCCGACCAATACTCCGACCAGCAGAACGCTGGTGACTGTCCCCAATGAGAATTTCCCTATTTTGAGTCTGCCAAGCCAGAACCCGGCAAAGAGCGTCAGGAAAATAGCAAGTTCAGGATGTACCCTTAGTTGATTAATAATCCATTCCATAATTAAGTTGTTGTTTTAGGTTATGTCATTTACAACAGTTATAGCGTAAAAAGAGTTTGTTGTGTTATGAAAAATAGAGATATAATATCCGTCGAACTTTAAATTTCTCTATTTCGCTTTTTTGTTATACTTTTGTTCCTTCAAAAATAAAACTAATCATATTCTGTATGAAATCAGACATAGAAATAGCTCGCAGTATTGAGCTGAAGAAGATTAAGCAAGTTGCCGAAGGTATCGGAATCCCTCGCGAGGAAGTGGAGAATTATGGCCGCTACATAGCAAAGATCCCCGAACAACTGATTGATGAAGAGAAAGTGAAGAAAAGCAATCTCATTCTGGTAACTGCTATCACAGCAACCAAAGCGGGCATTGGCAAAACTACAGTATCTATCGGTCTCGCTTTGGGATTGAATAAAATTGGAAAGAATGCGATTGTCGCTCTTCGCGAGCCGTCTCTCGGTCCATGTTTCGGAATGAAGGGAGGAGCAGCCGGTGGGGGATATGCACAAGTGCTTCCGATGGACAAAATTAACCTCCATTTTACCGGAGATTTTCATGCCATCACTTCTGCCCATAACATGATTTCCGCCCTGCTCGATAATTATCTCTATCAGAACCAGGCAAAAGGTTTCGGATTGAAAGAAATTCTTTGGCGGAGAGTGCTTGACGTGAACGACCGTTCGTTGCGCAGCATCGTTGTCGGCCTCGGACCTAAATCGAACGGGATTACCCAAGAGTCCGGTTTCGATATTACTCCTGCTTCGGAGATTATGGCAATTCTTTGCCTTTCCAAAGATGTGAGTGATCTGCGTCGCCGTATTGAAAATATCCTGTTGGGCTTCACGTATGACGACCAACCTTTTACTGTGAAAGATTTGGGAGTGGCAGGAGCCATCACTGTGTTGTTGAAAGATGCTATCCATCCTAATTTAGTGCAGACTACCGAAGGAACCGCTGCTTTTGTACATGGTGGTCCGTTTGCTAATATCGCACATGGTTGTAACTCTATTCTGGCCACTAAATTGGCAATGTCTTTCGGTGATTATGTAATAACAGAAGCCGGATTCGGTGCCGATCTCGGTGCAGAAAAATTCTATAATATCAAATGCCGCAAGAGCGGACTCCAACCACGTCTCACGGTGATTGTCGCTACGGCACAAGGATTAAAGATGCACGGAGGTGTCAGTCTCGACCGTATCAAAGAGCCGAATATGGAAGGCTTGAAAGAAGGATTGCGTAATCTCGACAAACACGTTCGTAACCTTCGCTCATTCGGTCAGACCATCATCGTAGCTTTCAATAAGTTTGCATCCGATACGGATGAAGAAATGGAATTACTGCGCGAACATTGCGAACAGTTGGGAGTGGGTTTCGCCATTAACAATGCGTTCAGTGAAGGAGGAGAGGGAGCAGTAGATATGGCCCGTCTGGTAGTAGATACCATAGAGAACAATCCGTCCGAATCTTTACGCTACACTTATAAAGAAGAAGATAGCATACAGCAGAAGATTGAAAAGGTAGCCACTAATATTTACGGAGCCAGCGTTATTACTTATAGCAGTATTGCCCGCAACCGTATCAAACTGATCGAGAAAATGGGAATTACTCATTATCCGGTTTGTATTGCGAAAACACAATATTCATTTTCTGCCGATCCAAAGATTTATGGTGCGGTAAACAACTTCGAGTTCCATATTAAAGATATTGTTATCAATAACGGAGCTGAAATGATTGTAGCCATTGCCGGAGAAATTCTTCGTATGCCGGGATTACCCAAGGAGCCGCAGGCATTGCACATCGATATTGTGGATGGAGAAATAGAAGGATTGAGCTAAAATATATACCTCAAAAAAATATTCCGGTATGATGCCGGTAAAATAAATCCCCGTCTTTCCCTATGAAATAAAATGTGGAAAGACGGGGATGACTGTATATAGAGTCCAGTGCGCTTCTGTTTTCTCTTCTTGCACACTGTACGGTTGAATTCGTCCTTGCTATGAGTGATATATGACATCATATATTTCTTTTATAGTAAGAAAAACGAAAATATGGACAGATGGTTCGGGCGGGACCGTTAATAAATAAAAAAAGCCTGCTCCTTTCACAAAGAGCAGACCTTATAAATAAGAAATAAAGCTGATAACAGTGAAGCTATTAGCTTTGAAATCGTTTTTTAATAAGCAAAAAGAGGATATTTCTTCATTGTCTCATTGACACGTGCACGTACTTGTGCAATAACTTCCTCATTTTCTACGTTAGACAATACAGTCTCGATCATTTCAGCAATTTCGAGCATCAAATCTTCTTTTGCACCACGAGTTGTGATAGCAGGAGTACCCAAACGGATACCGGAAGTCTGGAAAGCCGAACGGCTGTCGAACGGAACCATGTTCTTGTTAACAGTAATATCGGCAGAAACCAATGCTTTTTCTGCCACTTTACCTGTCAGTTCAGGATATTTGCTACGCAGGTCGACCAACATAGAGTGGTTGTCTGTACCACCGGAAACGATAGTAAAGCCACGGTCAATCAAAGCCTGTGCAAGTACAGCAGCGTTCTTTTGTACTTGTTTAGCATATTCCTTAAATTCAGGTTGCAGGATTTCACCGAAAGCAACTGCTTTAGCAGCAATTACATGTTCCAACGGTCCACCTTGAACCCCTGGGAATACGGCAGAATCCAGTAATTGAGACATCATCTTGATCTCACCTTTCGGAGTGGTCTTTCCCCACGGATTGGGGAAATCCTTACCCATCATGATGACACCACCACGAGGTCCGCGAAGTGTTTTATGTGTAGTAGAAGTGACGATATGTGCATATTTAACCGGATTTTCGAGCACTCCGGCAGCGATCAGGCCGGCAGGGTGAGCCATGTCAATCATCAGGATAGCGCCTACTTTGTCGGCGATTTCACGCATACGTTTGTAATCCCATTCACGAGAGTATGCAGAACCACCACCGATAATCATTTTCGGTTTCTCACGTAGAGCGACTTCTTCCATCTGGTCGTAGTCAACGCGTCCAGTTTCCTGATTCAGGTTATATTCGCAAGGAGTATAGATGATACCGGAAGTGTTTACCAGTGAGCCATGAGAAAGGTGTCCGCCGTGTGCAAGATTTAATCCCATGAATTTGTCGCCCGGATTCAGAACTGCGAGGAAAACAGCAGCATTAGCTTGTGCTCCCGAGTGTGGTTGTACGTTTGCCCATTCAGCGCCAAAAATTTCTTTCAGGCGGTCGATAGCGATTTGTTCGCTTTGGTCTACTACTTCGCAACCTCCGTAATAACGTTTGCCGGGATAACCTTCTGCGTACTTGTTAGTCAGGCAAGAACCCATTGCCTGCATAACCTGGTCACTCACAAAATTTTCTGATGCAATAAGCTCGATTCCTTTCAACTGACGTTGATGCTCTTTTTCGATGATGTCGAAAATGATGTCGTCTCTTTTCATTCTTTTATAAGTAAGATTAAATTTCTAATTCGAGATACCTATTTTAAGCGCACAAAGTTAATGAAAATAAATAAAGAATGAAGGAAGTACAAGAAAAATGTTAGTAAAAAGCCGGATTTAATGATATTTTATTCTTAAAGGATGAATCCCAGCGAAAAACTTAACGCGCTGTCACGGCGACGGAAAATAATGTTGCTCACTCCTGTGCTGCCGTCGGAATTGATATTGTCGTAAATGATGGACTTGGAGATATTTCCGATGCCTTGCTCGTAGCGGAAATCGAAAAAGATACGGGAGATGTTGACGCCTACACCGATCACTGCACTGACATTGAACGGATACAGCCTTTCGTGAATCCCTTTTTGGTCAAAATTCTTGAAAGTGATTTCATTGTGTTTTCCCCATAAGTAGCGAAGTTTGGGGCCTGCGAAGATAGACATTCCGTAAGGCCCTTTTTTCACCACATTATAGCCGTATAAAATAGGGAAATCCACACTGTGCAACACCGATTGCACGGAAGCATAATCAGGCTCGATGGCAGGATGCTGCGAACCGAGCTTATCGAAAGTGATCTCACATTTGCTTACATTATAGGACACTTCCGGCTGAATGAAATGCTTCTTCATGTTGATGCGCATAAAGAGGGCGCCGAAATAACCTATCTTGTAGTTATTCTGCACCTCATCGATAGTTACATCCTTAATTTTCAGTTCAGACACCATGAACATGGAAGAGTTGAATCCCGCCTTGATACCGATATTTATTTTTTTTGTATTGGGGCGGTCTACTTTTTCTGCGTTATAGTTCTGGCCGACAGCCGTGCAGGCTATGGCTAACAAACCGGGAAGGATGAATTTACGCAGCATATTCATGGCAATATCGCACTTTTTATGATTTCTTCTTTTCTACACTCCAACCGAATTTACCGATTTTCTCTCCCAGATTATAATATCCTCCGTGCACATATACCAGCGGATTGGCTTCGGCCAGTTCCAGCTTTCCGGTTTCAGGATTCAGGTTCCGGTCGTCCGCACGCACATTTACTACGTCAGCGATAAACATATCGTGTGAGCCGAGAGAGATGATTTCTTTCACACGGCATTCAATGCAGAGAGGAGATTCTTCAATCAACGGAGCACTAACCACCGTACACTGTCCGGGTGTCAGCTTCATCTCATCAAATTTATGATAATCACGTCCCGAACGAACTCCGCACCAGTCGGTGGCAAAAGCCATATCTTTCGTTGTCAGGTTGATGACAAACTCCATATTTTTTTTGATAATGTCATAAGAATGGCGTTCCGGACGTACGGATATATAACACATGGGCGGGTTTGTACAAATCGTACCCGTCCATGCTACTGTGAACATATTATATTCGCTTTCTTCCTTTCCGCAGCTGACTAGTACAGCCGGCAGCGGATAGATCATCGTTCCTGGTTTCCAGTCCTGTTTCATAGGCCTATACGTTTATTCAGAGGATTGTAATCTCTTCACGTTTCTGCTCTTTCTCGCAATAATGGCACTTTACGATACAATTATCCTTGTCTATCACATGAAAGATAGTGGCCATCGGTTCGTTGTTGGTGATACATTTCGGATTGGCACATTTCACGATGCCCCGAAGTTCATCCGGCATTTTCACCTCTTTCTTTTCCACTACTTCGTAATCGCGGATGATATTCAGCTTGACGTGCGGGGCAACTACTGAAATACGGTTAATCTCTTCGTCGCAGAAGAATTTATCTGCAATCTTGATGATCCCTTTTTTACCCAGCTTCTTGCTGTCGAGGTTGAATCCGATAGTGATATTGCTAGTCATCTGTTCCACACCGAGCAGTTGCACTACGGTAAAGAGCTTTTCGGATGGGATATGGTCAATCACTGTCCCGTTTTTCAGGGCAGCTACTTGCAATGCTTGTTTATTTTCGCTCATAATAAAATATCGTTTTTAACGTCATCTAATGTGATACCTAATACATCGCAAAGGATTGCTTCGCGGGCATACAGACCGTTTTGTGCCTGTTGGAAATAGTATGCTTTCGGGTTGTCATCCACATCGTAAGCAATTTCGTTGACACGGGGAAGCGGGTGCAGGATACGCAGGTTCGGACGTGTGTTCTCCAACATTTTGTTACGGAGAATATATACATTCTTCACCCGTTCATATTCCATCAGGTCGGTGAAACGTTCGCGTTGCACACGGGTCATGTATAGAATATCGGCGTCAGCGATAATCTCTTCGGTAAAATCCGTATGTTCAACGTATTTTATTTGGTGCGTTTTACAGTAAAGTTTGTATTCTTCCGGCATTTTCAGCTCTTCGGGGGCGATGAAATGGAAAGTCGGATTAAAGTGTCGCATCGCCATCAGCAATGAATGTACGGTGCGGCCGTATTTCAAGTCACCCACCAGGAAAATGTTCAGATTTTCCAGTGTTCCTTGTGTCTTGTAGATAGAGTAGAGATCGAGCATCGTCTGCGACGGGTGCTGGTTGGCTCCGTCACCTGCGTTGACAATGGGCACCGGGGCTACTTCGCTGGCATACCGTGCAGCTCCTTCGAGATAGTGTCGCATGACGATAATATCTGCATAGTTGCTCACCATCATGATCGTGTCTTTAAGTGTTTCCCCTTTGGAAGAGCTGGTAGCTTTGGGGTCAGAGAATCCGATTACTCGTGCACCGAGACGGTTGGCAGCTGTTTCAAAACTCAAGCGGGTACGGGTAGAAGGTTCAAAGAACAGGGTTGCTACAACCTTTCCTTGTAATAACCGGCGATTGGGGTTCATTTCAAACTGCTTCGCCATTTCGAGCATGTAGAGGATTTTTTCTTTAGAATGTTCGGCAATGGTTACTAAACTTCTGTTTTCCATTTTGTTATCTTTTATGTGGATAGAACTTGTTTTACCGGAGCGTAAAGGTACGAAGAATTTGTGAAAAGCACAGATTTTTCGTACCTTTTTTATCAGCTTTTAATCAGTCGGTTTATTTCCGTCCGCTGGCTAACGCTGCAATGATATATTTCCCCGGTGCTCCGATTTTACTCCAGGCCGTATTGGAGAGCGTTTTCCACCCCGGGGTGCTTTTCCTGCCATAGTCCGATAGCCGGAGAATCGTCTGTTTCTCTTTTGGGTCAGTCACTTTATGGTTGTCCAGGCTCTCCATCAATCCTGCTATGTTGTGTGTAGCCAGATTGTAGGCATACCCCGGAATTTCAATCGAAACAACGTTGGTTTCTTCTTCTTCATGATTTAGTTTAGTTTCCTTTAGTTTAGTTTGTCGGGAAATGTCTGCATTTTCTTGACTCACCTCCTCTTGAGTTTCAAAAATGTCTGCATTTTCCGCGTTCAACTCTTCTTTTTGCATCCCTTTTTTCTTCTTGGTCTCTAATAAATAAGGTAGTTGGGAGAAATCAATTTTCCTTCGTGTAGTAGCTTCAAACCACACCCTTTGAATCTGTTCCGAAGTGAGTATGCCGTATTTTTCGTAGGTTTCCTTATGGAAAAATCCTTTCTCCAATAACAGATCGACAATCTTTTCCATCATATCCTCTTTAATCCCGCCGCCTACTTTGCGGACAAAAATCAAGTTTTGTTCCTTTCCCCAAGAGATATAATATCCTTCTTTGTATATTTTACAAAGCAATCGCATGACAATGTAAGAAGCTAATACTCCAAATTTAGCTTCTAATAGTTCCATCACTTCTTCGTCAAAGAAGTTTGCCGGTGTCGGGAAATAAGGTATCCCTTTGTTAATCATATTCATTGTTAAATATATTTTAATCTGATTTATACAATAGCTCTCCACTCCATCAGGTTCCCGATCATAAATCTTCTCCATCCTTTTTGTTCTTCACTCCAATAGACAATAGACTCTTGTTTTGCTGTGATATTGAATTCTCTATGGAAGAATTTATCATATCCTACCAGTGTTCCTCTTTCCAGACAAAACGTGCCATCCTGCTTGTAAAAAGCTATCACTACATTCCCATACAACATGCGATCTATTAGTTTAATGCACTCTTGTACAATTCTCTCCGCACATTTATCCGAAATCCCCTTTTCAGCAGTAATACGTTTTTTCCATACTAATTTGCAAATTTCTAACTTGCTCTTCCTGATTTTTTGTCTCATTTTCTTCTGTTTTTAATTTTGAAAAATAAATTTCTGTTTGAGCGTAAATCTTCCCTTATGGATAGTGACGGTATGTTGTTGTCATAGCGTCACTATCCTTTCATTATAGTGACGCTATAACGATAGCATACCGT
>OBWA01000384.1_pt1 | contig 16075 bp, 10 predicted proteins | sample 1501281 | NCBI WGS metagenome assembly OBWA01 (sample SAMEA2580035, study PRJEB22360) | human gut metagenome | biome: human gut; feature: human-associated habitat; material: faeces | place: Denmark | collected 2008/2010 | reverse complement strand
GACAAGTCGCCATAGCCATATCGTGTATAAGGAGAGTTTGTATTATTTTGAGCGATTGCCATTCCGGTAACCATCGTGAGCAAAAGCGCACAAAGTGTGTGTTTAAATCCTACCATTATTATAGTTTAAAATTCTATTTAATCCTTTCAACACTAAAAATCTATCTGCAAAGATGATACTTTTTACGCTGCTATCAAAAGAAAAATCATCTCCGCCCGTTAAAAAAACCAAAAGTTCAGGATATTTATGCTTCATAGACTCAATATAACCTGAAATTTCGTATTCCATACCTTTCAACACCCCGGCGCGTATAGCCGTTTCGGTATCCCGCCCCATGGGGAGTTTGCGCCCGTTGGAGTCAATAAGAGGCAAGCGTCCGGTAAACTGGTTGAGTGCCTTGAAACGCATCTGCATACCGGGAGAAATATTACCACCATGATACTGTCCTTTCGAGTCTATAAACTCGTAAGTAATGCAAGTTCCCGCATCAATTACCAATATATCTCTACGAGGATATTGCTCATTCGCTCCCACCACAGCAGCCATTCGGTCGTATCCCAGCGTTTCGGGAGTTTCGTACAGGTTGGTGACCGGAAGCGGAGTCTTCGAATCGAGCCACAGCAAAGGGAAAGGCAAGGCGACCAAAGCCGCAAGCACCCGTTCGCTTAAATCAATCACGGTAGCTACAATTCCCTGCTCAACCGGGTATTTGGCACAAAGAGCTTCCAGACAATCCAATGACTGATTGGACTCGGTCAGCACTTCCACCATTTCCCCACCGTCAAAGAGGGCAACCTTCGCAGCGGTATTTCCTATGTCGATAATTAAATTCAATGCATTCTTATCTTTTAGCGGGCGCAAAGGTAAAGTAAAAAAAGAGAAATCGAAACATCTGAGAGAAATTATCTTCTTTTTTGGTTCTTCTTCTGTTCTCTCTCTCAAAAAAGTGTGTCGGGCGAACTATATAATATAGAATAATATATATTTTTATTTATATATGCACGGTTGGTGGCACGCCTCCATTTCTCAGCAGGAGATAAATCACTAATTCACAATCAATTATACATGCAAAAGGGGTAGCACGGTTAGTGGCACGCTTTTACGTGTATAATTCCGGTAAAACAGAGGCTCTATTTCACCCAAATGAAGGCTCTATTTACCCCAAACAGAGGCTCTATTTTGATAAAACAGAGCCTCTGTTTCACGAATCCAACAATTCTTTGTATATTCGCTGCCAAAATAAAACGAACCTACTGATGAAACGGTCTTTTTTATATGTAATCTTCTCTCTTTTCCTGTTGCTCCTGCCCATTGGACAAACAACTGCCAACAGCAATGACTCTATCCGTCTTAGCCTGCTGACTTGTGCTCCCGGAGAAGTGATATACACCCTGTTCGGACACACTGCCATTCGTTACGAAAATCCCTCACAAGGGATTGACGTCGTATTCAATTACGGCTTATTCAGCTTTGACATCCCTAACTTCGCTCTCCGCTTCTCACTCGGAGAAACGGACTACCGACTGGGAGTGATCGACTACCCTCATTTTGCAGGAGAATATGCCTATTTCGGACGCAGCGTATGGCAACAAACACTTAACCTGAACAACGAAGAAAAGGCCGAACTAATCCGCTTGTTACAAGAAAATTACCGCCCCGAAAACCGGGTGTACCGTTATAATTTCTTTTACGATAATTGTGCCACCCGTCCCCGCGACAAGATAGAAGAAAGTATTGCAGGCAAAGTGATTTATCCCGTAGAACCGCAAGACGGTTCACGTACCTTCCGCGAGATCGTCCACCAATATTGCAAAGGACATCCGTGGGCACGTTTCGGCATTGATCTATGTATCGGAAGCGAAGCCGATCGGCCTATCACGCAGCGACAGATGATGTTTGCCCCGTTCTATCTAATGGATGCATTTGCCGGCGCACAAATTACCGGTGATTCCATTCAACGCCCGCTTGTAACGGACAGCGAACAGATTGTGGATGCCACTCCCGAAGAAGATGAAAGCTTCTGGATACCCACTCCGCTGCAATCCGCTCTTCTCCTCTTTATACTTACCGCCGCCGCTACCATTTACGGCATCCGCCGACGGACAGGACTCTGGGGAGTCGACCTCATATTGTTCGGTACGGCAGGTATCGCAGGATGTATCCTTGCGTTCCTGGCCCTCTTCTCCGAACACCCGGCTGTCAGCTCCAATTTCCTGTTATTTGTCTTTCATCCGGGCCAGCTTCTTTTCCTTCCTTACATCATATATTGTGTCCGAAAAGGGAAGAAATGTTGGTATTTGACCTTAAATCTTATTATTTTAACACTTTTTATAGTGCTTTTTCCGGTAATTCCGCAAAGATTTGACTTTGCTGTTGTACCTTTGGCACTCTGTTTGCTGATACGTTCAGTGAGCAATCTAATTGTGACATCTAAAAAGAAATAATGAAAGGACTACTAACTTCCCTTATCACCGTACTGACCTTCACCGGGCTGCAAGCCCAGTCGCTACCTGCCGCCCCTAAATTAGTGGTGGGACTGACGATCGACCAATTACGTACGGACTATCTGGAAGCATTTTCGTCACTTTACGGCGAGAAGGGCTTCAAACGTCTTTGGAAAGAGGGAAGAGTGTTCCATAACGCCGAATATACTTTCAGCGGTGTAGACCGCGCTTCCGCCATAGCTGCCATTTATAGCGGTACGACGCCCTCCATGAACGGAATTATCTCCAAACGCTGGATGGACGCCGCCACCCTCCGCCCCGTCAACAGCACGGACGACACGGCATTTATGGGATATTACACCGATCAGACGGTCGCCCCCACCAAATTGCTGACTTCCACCATTGCCGACGAGCTTAAAATAGCTACACAAGGTAAGGGACTTGTATACGCCATTGCCCCCAACTGCGACGCCGCCATTTTTGCCGCCGGACATGCCGGAAACGGTGCTTTCTGGCTCAATCCCAATACCGGAAAATGGAGCGGGACAACCTACTACGGAGAATTTCCCTGGTGGGCAAGTCAATACAACGACCGCCAGGCTGTCGATTTCCGTATCGCCGGCATGACATGGGAACCGGTTTTCCCGCGGGGGATGTACACTTTCCTGCCAGATTGGCGGGATATGCTTTTCAAATATAAATTTGACGACGACCGCAACAACAAGTTCCGACGGTTCATCGCCAGTCCCTTTGTGAACGATGAAGTCAATGCACTCGCCGAAGAAGCGCTCAACAAAAGTTCTATCGGTATGGACGATATTACTGACTTATTGGCACTGACTTATTATGCAGGCAACTACGCACATAAATCCGTACAGGAATGTGCTATGGAAATACAAGATACATACGTACGTCTCGACCGCAGTATCGCCAACCTGCTCGACGTGCTCGACAAGAAGGTAGGACTACAAAACGTGCTTCTTTTCGTCACCTCGACCGGCTATACGGACAGCGAATCGCCCGATTCGGGATTATACAAAATCCCCGGCGGAGAGTTTTATCTCAACCGCTGCGCCGCCTTGCTGAATATGTACCTCATGGCTACATACGGTGAGGGAAAGTACGTTGAAACCCACCACAACCAGCAAATCTATCTGAACCATAAATTACTGGAAAAGAAAGAACTGAACTTGACGGAAATACAGCAGAAGTCCGCCGAATTCCTGATGCAGTTCAGCGGAGTGAACGAGGCATATTCCGCCAACCGGCTTCTACTGGGTTCATGGACTCCGGAGATCTATAAAATACGCAACGGCTACCACCGCAAACGTTCGGGTGACCTCGTAATCGACGTCCTCCCCGGGTGGACAATCGTCAACGAGAATGGCGGCGAAAACAAAGTGGTACGCCATTCTTATATCCCTTCGCCATTGATTTTCATGGGACATTCCGTGAAACCGGCCGTTATCCAGACACCTGTAACAATAGACCATATCGCGCCTACACTGGCACATTTTATGCGCATCCGGGCTCCCAACGCCTGCACATCTGCTCCTATTACCGGCCTGCGGTAAAAGAAACCTCACAAAAACAGGGCGCAAAACATAAATAAATCAGCATTTTAATGTAACTTTGCGCAAACTATTTTAATTCGATAAATAATAAACATACTTATACAAATGGGATTCAATGAATTTTTAAGCTCGATTTTCGGAAACAAATCCACGCGAGACATGAAAGAAATCAAGCCCTGGGTGGAGAAAATCAAAGCTGCTTACCCGGAGATTGAGAAACTTGACAACGACGCACTCCGTGCCAAAACGGAAGAACTCAAAAAATATATCCATGAGTCGGCTACCGCCGAACGTGCGAAAGTGGAAGAACTGAAAGCGAGTATCGAAAGCCTGGAACTGGAAGACCGCGAAGAAGTCTTTGCACAAATCGACAAGATAGAAAAAGAAATTCTGGATAAATACGAAAAAGCACTGGACGAAGTACTGCCCGTTGCTTTCTCAATCGTCAAGGCTACCGCAAAACGTTTCACGGAAAATGAAGAAATCGTAGTTACCGCCACTGATTTCGACCGCCAACTGGCTGCTACAAAAGACTTTGTACGCATCGAGGGTGATAAGGCCATTTATCAGAATCACTGGATAGCCGGTGGTAACGATACGGTCTGGAACATGGTACACTACGATGTACAGTTGTTCGGTGGTGTCGTTCTGCACAAAGGCAAGATTGCGGAAATGGCAACCGGTGAAGGTAAGACATTGGTGGCTACCCTCCCCGTATTCCTGAATGCACTGACCGGAAACGGTGTGCACGTGGTTACCGTGAATGATTATCTGGCAAAACGTGACTCCGAATGGATGGGTCCTCTTTATATGTTCCACGGTTTGAGCGTAGATTGCATCGACCGTCACCAGCCGAACTCCGACGCACGCCGCCAGGCATATCTGGCAGACATCACGTTCGGTACCAACAACGAATTCGGTTTCGACTACCTGCGTGACAATATGGCGATCAGCCCAAAAGACCTTGTACAGCGTCAGCACAACTACGCTATCGTCGATGAGGTCGACTCCGTATTGATCGATGACGCCCGTACTCCGCTGATTATCTCCGGTCCCGTGCCGAAAGGTGACGACCAACTGTTCGAGCAGCTCCGTCCGCTAGTAGAGCGTCTGGTAGAAGCACAGAAAGTATTGGCAACCAAGTACTTGTCTGAAGCAAAAAAACTGATCGCATCCAACGATAAGAAAGAAGTGGAAGAAGGATTCCTCGCCCTGTACCGCAGCCACAAATGTTTGCCGAAGAACAAAGCATTGATTAAGTTCCTGAGTGAACAGGGCATTAAAGCCGGTATGCTGAAGACGGAAGAAATCTACATGGAGCAGAACAACAAGCGTATGCACGAAGTGACGGAACCGTTGTACTTCGTCATTGATGAAAAGCTGAACAGTGTAGACCTGACCGATAAAGGTATCGACCTGATCACCGGTAACTCCGAAGACCCGACATTGTTCGTTCTTCCGGACATTGCCGCAGAACTCTCGGAATTGGAGAATATGAACCTGACCAACGAACAGTTGTTGGAGAAAAAGGACGAACTGCTTACAAACTACGCTATTAAATCGGAACGTGTACATACTATCAACCAATTGTTGAAGGCTTACACCATGTTCGAGAAAGACGACGAATACGTAGTGATCGACGGACAGGTGAAGATTGTAGACGAACAGACCGGACGTATCATGGAAGGCCGCCGTTACCCTGACGGATTGCCCCAGGCTATCGAAGCCAAAGAAGGTGTGAAAGTGGAAGCTGCCACACAGACTTTTGCTACGATTACTCTGCAGAACTACTTCCGTATGTATCACAAGCTATCCGGTATGACCGGTACAGCCGAAACGGAAGCCGGCGAACTCTGGGACATCTACAAACTGGATGTGGTAGTGATCCCGACCAACCGCCCGATTGCCCGTAAAGATATGAACGACCGCGTCTACAAGACGAAACGTGAAAAATATAAAGCCGTAATCGAAGAAATCGAACAACTGGTGAACGCCGGACGCCCGGTATTGGTAGGTACTACTTCGGTAGAAATCTCCGAAATGCTGAGCAAGATGTTGACCATGCGCAAGATCGAACACAAGGTGCTGAATGCGAAGTTACACCAGAAAGAAGCTGATATTGTTGCTACTGCCGGTTTGAGCGGAACAGTTACCATTGCCACCAACATGGCCGGTCGTGGTACCGACATCAAGCTAAGCCCGGAAGTGAAAGCCGCAGGCGGTTTGGCAATCATCGGTACGGAACGCCACGAATCCCGCCGTGTAGACCGCCAGTTGCGTGGTCGTGCAGGACGTCAGGGCGACCCGGGTTCTTCTGTATTCTTCGTGTCACTGGAAGACGACTTGATGCGTCTGTTCTCCTCCGACCGTATCGCCAGCGTAATGGACAGGCTCGGTTTCCAGGAAGGTGAAATGATTGAGCACAAGATGATTTCCAACTCTATCGAACGTGCACAGAAGAAGGTAGAAGAAAACAACTTCGGTATCCGTAAACGCCTGTTGGAATATGACGACGTGATGAACAAGCAACGTACGGTTGTCTATACGAAACGCCGCCATGCTTTAATGGGCGAACGTATCGGTATGGATATTGTGAACATGATTTGGGACCGTTGCGCCAACGCTATCGAGAACAACGACTACGAAGGTTGCCAAATGGAACTGCTTCAGACGTTGGCTATGGAAACTCCGTTCACCGAAGAAGAATTCCGCAACGAGAAGAAAGAGAAACTGGCTGAAAAGACATTCGGCATTGCCATGGAGAACTTCAAACGTAAGACTGAACGCCTGGCACAGATTGCCAATCCGGTTATCAAACAGGTATATGAGAACCAGGGACACATGTACGAGAACATCCTGATTCCTATCACGGACGGTAAACGTATGTACAATATCTCTTGTAACCTGAAAGCTGCTTACGAATCCGAATCCAAAGAGGTAGTAAAAGCATTTGAAAAGTCAATCCTGCTGCACGTTATCGACGAAGCATGGAAAGAGAACCTGCGCGAACTGGATGAGCTGAAACACTCTGTACAGAATGCAAGCTACGAGCAGAAAGACCCGTTGTTGATTTACAAACTGGAATCTGTAACGTTGTTTGACTCAATGGTGAATAAGATTAACAATCAGACTGTTTCTATCTTGATGCGCGGACAAATTCCTGTACAGGAAGCTCCGGATGAACAGGCTGCCCGTCGCGTAGAAGTACGCCAGGCTGCACCGGAACAGCGTCAGGACATGAGCAAGTATCGTGAGAACAAGCAGGACCTGAGTGATCCGAATCAGCAGGCTGCTGCCAGTCAGGATACGCGCGAGCAACAGAGACGTGAACCGATTCGTGCCGAAAAGACTGTAGGACGTAATGATCCCTGTCCATGCGGAAGCGGCAAGAAGTATAAAAACTGTCACGGAAAGAACGTTTGATAAAGAAGAGTTCAAGTAGTTAATTAGTCCTAACTACTTTACTAAATAATAAAGGCTGCCTGACAAGTCAGTAGTATCTGCAATTCCCCTCCTTCGGGAAGAAGGGTTGGCTGAAAGCCGGGGTGGTAGGTGGATACACAATGCTGATAATAATAGGCTTATATATTCACCTACCACCTCCCCCTACGGGGACTCCTCCTTCCCGAAGGAGGAGAGTTGTGAACAGTATAGACTTATATCGAACTCACATTATTTTAATTTTAGGAAATCAGCTCTATCCTCTTAGACTGATTTCTTAAAATGGATTCATTTTTTCTTTTTGCTTCCCGGAGGGCCCGGCATGAACGGACTTCTTTCTCCGCCTTCCTGACCTGTCGGGGCTTCCATGCTTTCGCCCGGCATGCCACCTATGGTAGCTTCTGTCACTACTCTTGTTCCTTCGGCGACACCGCTGATGATCTCTGTGGAGATTCCGTTTGTAATTCCTATTTCTACCGGATGAGCAGTGAATGTGGTGCCTTCGCGTGTCCAGACTTTATGTTCGCTTTCGCAATCCTTCACAATATCGTTTTTACCGATCAGAGGTTCTTCCGGTGTAAAGCGCAAAGCCTTGTTAGGAACAGACAGTACATCTTTCTTGTCGAGAATATAGATTGTGATATTGGCAGTCAGACGTGGTTTCAGTTTCAGGTCCGGATTATGGGCGGAGATTACCACCTCATAAGTAACCACCGTGCTGGTGCTGGAACTTGTACTGCTGGTACTGCTCGCATCTCCCAGGCGAATCTGTGTCACTACTCCTTCGAATGTGTCGTTCGGATAAGCGTCTACCGTGAAGCTGGCACGTTGACCTTCTTCGATACCGCCTATATCAGCTTCGTCCACGTCGGCCACTACCTGCATCTTTGTCAAGTCCGCAGCAATGGTGAACAAGGTCGGAGTTTCGAATCCGGAAGCAACAGTCTGTCCGGCTTCCACATCACGGCTGATAACTACACCGTCAATCGGTGAGGTAATCGTGGCGTAGGACAGGTTACGCTCTGCTTTTGCCAGAGAGGCTTTGCTGCTGTCGTAGTTACTTTTGGCTTTCTGGTAGTTATAGAGGGCCTGTTCGTAGTCCGTATCACTGATTAATGATTTCTCGTGCAGACCTTTGCTGCGTTGGAAGTTCTTTTCCTGGTATTCGTATTCGGCTTTCGCACCGTCATAGGTTGCTTTCTGTGAAGCCAGTTCGCTTTGCAGGGTGACGCGGTCCATTTCGGCTATCAACTGTCCTTTGGTTACTACCGAGTTATAGTCCACATAGATTTTGTCGATGATACCGGATACCTGTGTACCGACTTCTACTTCCGTTACCGGTTCGATCGTTCCGGTAGCAGTCACCGAATTTGAAATATCGCCTTTGCTGACAGTAGTGGTGGCATACGTAACCTTGTGTTTGGCGGGTGAACCTGCAAAGAACCAGATTCCTGCTCCCACAACCACAACGACTGCCACAGCGATTAGAATAATCTTTTTCGTTTTCATTCGTTTATTATGCTTTTACTTATTTATAATGCTGATATTCGATTCCTTACAAAGCTAGTTTGTCGCCTTGATAGAACTTCAACAACTGTGTATTCAGTATTGCCATATATTTGGCTTGAAGCTGTTCTTGCTGTGCTTGCAGCAAGTTGTTCTTTTCAGTGAGAAGTTCTACTGTATTTTTCATTCCCAGATTGAATTGCTCGCTAATCAGGTTGTAGCTGATTTGCGTACTTTTCAGTTTCTCGTTGGCTGCTGCATAGCGTTGCTGTGCACTGTTGGCGTCGAGCCAAAGTCCTTCAATCGTTTTGTATAAGGCTTTCTGTTCGTCGAGCAATGACAGCATACTCGTTTCATATTGCAACTTGGCTTTCTGTACGGCACTCTTTGTCTGTCGATTATTGAAAATAGGCACGCTGACAGACAATCCGATAGAATTGTTCCAGCCATTCTTTACTTGTTCGCTGAAAGTGAAATCACTACCACTGGTATGATTCGTTCCGATTCCCGCGCTGAGGCTGACGGTAGGAAGGTAGCCGGACTTGGCAATGTCGATTCCCAATTCGGAAGCGTTCACATTGAGTTTGCTCGCTTCGATTTCGGGACGAAGGGCAAGGGCACTCACATACACATCTCTTTTGGCGGGCAACGGAGACAGTACATTCTCGTCGGACAGAGCGGGGAGATAGATGTTCATTTCATTCTCCCCGTCGAGTTCGAGCAGTTGTTTCAGTTGTAATTTGTAATCTTGCAGAGTGGCTTGCGCTGTGACAAGTTGGTAACGGTCGGTACTGACCTGCGCTTCCAATTGTGCGAAATCGCTTTTGGCAATGCTTCCGGCATTCAGAAGTTCCTGACCGCGGTCGCGCTGTGCAATGGAGACTTGCAGCGTATTTTCATTTACTCTGACAGACTCTGCTGCATAAAGTATCTGAATATATATTTGTGCAATAGACTCCTGAATACTGTTCTCCGAAGTCGCTACATCCAGTTCGGCTACCTGATTGTTCAGTTTCTCCTGTTGGATTGTCTTCAGCCGTTTGCTACCATTATAAAGAGTCCACGAGGCATTTAGTCCGTAGTTTCCATTGTAACTGGTTTTACTGTTGGTACTGATAATCTCACTGCCACTGACTCTGCTACTTGATTCCTGATACGGCCGGTTCACAACCTGCTGGCTGGTAGAGAAGGAGAGGCTGGGGAACAAGGCAGCCTTGGCTGTCTTCACATCAATCTGCGTGCTTGCCGCAGTAACCCGATTTTTACGAATCGTAATATTCTGCTCAAGGGCATAGTCGATACACGATTGCAAGTCCCATTGAGCGGGAAGCTTTGTTTCGTTCAGTGTATCGACTTGCAGAGAAGAATTTTGGGCAGATATGCCGGGCAGCATACCTGCACCCAAAAATGCTATCACTGTCAATCTTCTTACGTTTATCATATTCATTCTTCTATTAATTAACCGGAAACGAAGGTACGTACATATTATAATAGCAGCAAAAGTGATAGACGGATTGCGGAATTTCGCCGTTAAATGATTTTTTTCTGTCGATAGGCAGGTTTTTTTAGAAAAACACGACAAATTCTGCAACAATTCAAGGGATTTGTTTGTTTTAATTATAAAAAATGTATATTTGTACTCATTACAAATTTTGACGTAGAAATATGAAGAATACACTACTTTCCGTCTGGAACTTCTACCTGGAAGGCTTTCGAAGTATGACTTTGGGGCGTACTCTGTGGATTATTATCCTTTTGAAATTATTCATCATGTTCTTTATTCTGAAGTTGTTCTTCTTCCCCGACTTTCTTGGCGACCACCCTACGGATGCCGACAAGGGAACGTATGTGGGAAATGAACTGATACAACGTGCTCTTCCCGAGAAATCTACTGATTTTTAACTTTTAAACTACATAAGATTATGATTGAAAGTATTGACACCTCGCTGATCGATTGGTCGAGAGCCCAATTTGCGATGACAGCTATGTACCACTGGATTTTTGTTCCCCTTACGCTCGGACTGGCGGTGGTAATGGGAATAATGGAGACGCTGTATTATAAAACAGGCAATGAATTCTGGAAACGGACAGCCAAATTCTGGATGAAACTTTTCGGTATTAACTTTGCCATTGGTGTGGCAACCGGTTTGATTTTGGAATTTGAATTTGGTACGAATTGGAGTAATTATTCGTGGTTCGTAGGCGATATCTTCGGTGCGCCGTTGGCTATTGAAGGGATTTTGGCCTTCTTCATGGAAGCTACGTTTATAGCGGTGATGTTCTTCGGCTGGGAGAAAGTGAGCAAGCGTTTTCATTTGGCTTCTACCTGGCTGACAGGTCTGGGAGCTACAATTTCCGCCTGGTGGATTCTTGTTGCCAATGCTTGGATGCAACATCCGGTGGGCATGGAGTTCAATCCTGATACGGTTCGTAATGAAATGGTGGACTTTTGGGCGGTGGCTACTTCGCCTGTGGCCGTCAATAAATTCTTTCATACGGTGTTGTCCGGCTGGGTGCTGGGTGGCGTGTTTGTAGTAGGCATTGGTTGCTGGTATTTGTTGAAGAAGCGCAATCGTGAGTTTGCACTTGCCAGCATAAAGATTGGTGCTATCTTCGGATTGGTGGCATCACTGCTTTCCGTTTGGACAGGCGACGGCTCCGGTTATCAGATTGCGCAGACGCAGCCGATGAAACTTGCCGCTGTGGAAGGATTGTATGAGGGTGGTACGAATGTGGGTTTGGTGGGAATCGGCATGCTGAATCCCGAAAAGAAGACTTATAATGACGGAAAAGAACCTTTCCTGTTCCGTATTGAGATACCGAGTATGCTTTCTTTCCTTGCCGAGCGTGACGCCAATGCTTATGTTCCGGGAATTACGAATATTATCGAAGGTGGCTATCAACAGAAAGACGGTACGATTGCTCTTTCGGCTGCCGAAAAGATTGAACGGGGTAAAACGGCTATCGGTGCGCTGGCTGCTTACCGTGCTGCGAAGAGTGCCGGGAACGAGGAGGATGCACAAGTGGCATACAAAGTGTTGCAGGAGAATATTCCTTATTTCGGATACGGATATATTAAGGATGTGAATCAGTTGGTTCCGAATGTTCCTCTGAACTTTTATGCCTTCCGTGTCATGGTGATTCTGGGTGGATATTTCATTCTGTTCTTTATTGTTGTACTGTTCTTTATCTATAAAAAGGATTTAAGCAAAATGCGCTGGATGCATTGGGTGGCTTTACTGACGATTCCTCTGGCTTACATTGCCGGACAAGCCGGTTGGGTGGTTGCCGAATGTGGGCGTCAACCGTGGGCTATCCGGGATCTGCTTCCTACATCGGCGGCTATCTCCAAGTTGGATGTCGGCTCTGTTCAGACTACTTTCTTTATCTTCCTGTTTTTATTTACCGTAATGCTGATTGCGGAAATAGGAATCATGATAAGGGCTATCAAGAAGGGGCCGGAGGTTTAATACCTGGAATCTGATATCAGAGCGTCATACATAATACTTAAAACTTAATACTTAAAATATATGTATATATTTCTACAACAATATTGGTGGCTGATCGTTTCCTTGCTGGGAGCCATACTTGTGTTCTTATTGTTTGTGCAAGGAGGTAATTCGTTATTGTTCTGTCTGGGCAAGACGGAAGAACATCGCAAGATGTTGGTAAATTCTACCGGTCGCAAATGGGAGTTTACGTTTACTACATTGGTAACGTTCGGAGGTGCTTTCTTTGCTTCATTTCCTTTATTTTATAGTACCAGTTTCGGCGGAGCTTATTGGCTTTGGATGATTATTCTTTTCAGTTTTGTGTTGCAGGCTGTCAGCTATGAATTTCAGAGTAAGGCAGGCAATCTGTTAGGTAAAAAGACATACCGGACGTTTTTGGTGATTAACGGGGTAGTGGGGCCTTTGTTGCTTGGCGGGGCAGTTGCTACCTTTTTCACCGGTTCTGATTTTTATATCAATAAGGCGAATATGACGGATACCATTATGCCGGTTATCAGTCATTGGGGCAATGGATGGCACGGACTGGACGCGTTGACCAATATCTGGAATGTGATTCTGGGGCTGGCTGTATTTTTCCTCGCTCGTGTGTTGGGCGCACTTTATTTCATTAATAATATAGATGATAAAGAATTGACCGATAAATGCCGTCGTGCCGTACTGAATAATACGGTTTTATTCTTATTATTCTTTCTGGCTTTCGTCATCCGTACATTGGTATCCGACGGTTTTGCCGTAAATCCTGATACGCAGGAGGTTTATATGCAGCCATTCAAGTACTTTACTAACTTTATCGAAATGCCGGTTGTATTAATCCTTTTCCTTATCGGAGTGGTATTGGTTCTCTTTGGAATCGGAAAGACGGTTCTTAAAAAGACTTTTGATAAGGGAATCTGGTTTACGGGCATTGGCACTGTGCTGACGGTTTTATCCCTGTTATTGGTAGCCGGATACAACAATACTGCTTATTATCCGTCTTATACGGATTTGCAAAGTTCATTGACTCTGGCCAATAGCTGTTCCAGCGAATTTACGCTTAAAACAATGGCGTATGTTTCTATTCTTGTTCCGTTCGTTCTTGCCTATATATTCTATGCATGGCGCAGCATCGACCGTCATAAGATTACAGAGAAAGAAATGGATGAGGGAGGGCATTCTTACTAAACGATACGGGTCGGACGTTGATAATGAATCAGGAACGATAATTTTGATTAAAACGATAAACGGTGAACAAGCCTGCGATAGATGCGCAACTTGTTCACCGTTCATTTTTATCGTTCTCCGTCGTTTTATTTATTCACAACGTTTTCCGGTGTTCCGGCAATGTATGCTTGGAGGTTACTGATCGCCATATTCATCAGGCGTTCGCGAGCTTCGGTTGTAGCCCATGCGATATGCGGGGTGATGTAGCAGTTCTTTGCAGTCAGTAACGGATTGTCGGCACGAGGAGGTTCGGTAGAAAGCACGTCTACTCCGGCAGCATAAATCTTCCCGCTGTTCAGTGCGTCTGCCAAGTCTTGTTCGTTGATGAGCGGACCACGGCCTGTATTGATAAGAATAGCGTTCGGCTTCATCATAGCGAGACGGCGGGCGTTCACCAGTTCGTGAGTTTCTGGGGTAAGCGGGCAGTGAAGGCTGACAATATCACATTCGCTGAACAGTTGGTCTAAGTCCATTTTCTTGATTTCCGGCGGCAACTGGAAGTGTGACTTGGAAGTCAGTGCATAAACCTGCATACCGAAACCGATAGCAACACGAGCAGTTGTGTAACCTGTATTTCCCAGTCCGACCAAACCGATTTTCTTGTCTCTCAGTTCCATTAAAGGAGTATCCCAAAAACAGAAATCCTTGCTGTTTGTCCAACGACCTTTGTGGACTTCTTCCGAATGGCGCTGTACTTGTTGGGAGATATTCAGGATATGTGCAAATACCATTTGAGCTACGGAAGCGGTGCTGTATGCGGGAATATTGGTAACAATGATACCGCGTTCTTTGGCAGCAGCCGTATCGACAACGTTGTATCCGGTAGCCAATACACCGATATATTTCAGTTCGGGCAAGGCAGCCATGTGGTCTGCATTGATGATTACCTTGTTAGTCAGAATTACTTCTGCACCGGCTGAACGTTCTAATACTTCTTCGGGGGCGGTACGGTCGTAAATCGTACATTCTCCGAGAGCCTTTAAACCTTCCCAGGATATATCTCCGGGATTGGCGGCAAAGCCGTCTAAAATAACAATTTTCATTTTCTATTTTAGTATTAATAATATGTTATACGTTTCTTGTTGTTTTATTTTGTTTCTGCCATTAGCCTACTTCTTGAATTTGTCTCCCCAGAGCTGTATCATCCGTTCGGCATGTTTCTGTTCGGCAGGATTGTTCTGCGGTTGCCATATCCGTTTGTCTTTCAGTTCATCCGGCAGGAATTGCTGTTTGACGAAATTGCCTTCGTAGCTGTGGGCATATTTATATTCCTGTCCGTACCCTAATTGCTTCATCAGCTTTGTCGGTGCATTGCGCAAGTGCAGGGGGACAGGCAGATTACCCGTAGAACGGACTAATTCCAATGCGTCATTAATAGCGCTATAAGCAGAATTACTTTTGGGACTGGTGGCCAGATAAATGGTCGTTTCGGCCAGAGGAATTCTTCCTTCGGGCCAACCGATTTTCATCAATGTCTCAAAACAGGCGTTGGCAAGAAGTAATGCATTCGGATTAGCCAAACCGATGTCTTCGGCAGCAGAAATAACAAGTCTGCGGGCAATGAAAGTAGGATCTTCACCTCCTTCAACCATACGGGCGAGCCAGTAGATAGCACCGTCGGGATCGCTGCCGCGGATAGACTTGATGAAAGCGGAGATGATGTCATAATGCATTTCCCCGTCTTTGTCATAAGCAAGCGGATTCTGTTGCAGTCGTTCTGTCACCATGTCGTCAGTGATGACAACAGTATCGTCAGTGTCCGACTCTACAACGAGTTCCAGTATATTAAGCAACTTGCGTGCGTCTCCACCGGAGAAGCGCAACATAGCTGTGGTTTCTTTCAGTTCAATCTTACGTTCTTTCAGCACCGTGTCTGTACTAATGGCACGTTCCAGAAGTTCCAGTAGATCTTCTTTCTCCAGAGATTTCAGCACATAAAGCTGGCAGCGGGACAAGAGAGGACGAATCACTTCGAACGACGGGTTCTCCGTGGTGGCACCGATGAGTGTCACCGTACCGTTTTCCACTGCTCCCAACAAAGAGTCCTGCTGCGACTTGCTAAACCGATGAATTTCATCGATAAACAGAATCGGGCTGGATTGGGAGAAAAATCGGTTGCTCTTGGCACGGTCTATCACTTCGCGGACATCTTTCACGCCGGAAGTTACTGCACTTAAAGTATAAAACGGAGTTTCCAGTTTGTTGGCGATAATCTGTGCCAGTGTCGTTTTTCCCACTCCGGGAGGTCCCCAAAGAATAAACGAAGAAATGCGTCCTGCGTCAATCATCTTCCGCAGGATAGCGCCCGGTCCCACTAAGTGTTTCTGACCGATATATTCATCCAGAGTTTTTGGCCGTAACCGTTCTGCTAAAGGTTGCATAAGTTTAGAATACCATT
>OBWA01000374.1_pt1 | contig 16661 bp, 13 predicted proteins | sample 1501281 | NCBI WGS metagenome assembly OBWA01 (sample SAMEA2580035, study PRJEB22360) | human gut metagenome | biome: human gut; feature: human-associated habitat; material: faeces | place: Denmark | collected 2008/2010 | reverse complement strand
GGCTCCGGCGGCAGCACCTCGTCCGCCCCCGGCACCCGCTCCGGCCAGCTGAGTATCCACCACGGCCCCTGAAGGCTGTTTGTCGCCAGGTACACATGCGGACTCAGGCGAACATCTTCCGGCAGCACCTGCCAGAGCGCGCTTAGCGGCTGCGAACTGTGCTGCGCCGCTACTCCGCCCCGCGCCAGCCAGAGTGACTCGCTGCGGCTGTAGCTTATCTCGCCGGGAAACAGCGGCTCAAAGTGAATGCTCCTGCCGCCGCTGTCGTTGAGTATCAGGCCTTCATCGCGTATCTGTAAGCGGATATCGAAGGGCGCTTTCCAGCCGGGACCAAACACCCCCACCGGCGCGGGTGTTCTGGTCCGGTAGCTGCTGTAGGCGCGGGAAAGAATAAACGGCAGCGGGCCGGGCAGCGCAAGGTCCGTCTCGCCCGGCAGCACCTTCGCACCCAGCAGCGGGTTCACCGGGTTAGCATAGGTAATCCCTCCCGGACATACCGAACAGGCCACTCCCGTCGGCGCACCTATCAGCACCCCCGCTGAACCCTGCACAATATCCAGTCCCTTGCGGGTCATATCACCCTGCCGCGCCGCCGGTTTTCCGCCCATGAATCAATTCCTTCTGCTTTTAATATGGTTTATCTGGTCACTGCACCAGTTCCGTTTTAATTTTTTGCACCTGACTCAAAATTGCCGCATATCCGGCATTCCGGGGGGTAAATCTTTCGGCACAGGCGCATCCGGTACAGGTTGTGTGGCACCACAGTTCCAGTTAATCACTGGCGCATCACCGTTCACATCCGACTCCCCTTCCAGATGAATGTGCGTACCATTGAGAAATATGCTTCCGTCCTTCGTCAGCACCAGCCTTGCCTTACCACAGCAGAGTTCAAGATGCTCACCGGCAGAATAAACTGCTGTTTGTCCGGTGTTTTCCTTCATTGTCTTGCCCACCGAGAAGGTGACGTTATTCCCCACATTGACGCTGTAGCCCATTCCCACCATCAGTGATTTATGCAGCCCTACCTGTGAGGACTGCAACAACGCCACCGAGGTATTCATAATGCCGCCTACCGTCGTCTGGTAAGCCACACCCACCGTCAGCGCACGAATGATCCCCACCTTTTCAACCTGGTTTGATCCCACTTTGATAATCTGGTTACTGCCCACCGTTTCCACCTGGTTGACACCAACCGTCTGTATCTGATTAACGCCAATGTTCTGGATCTGGTTATTGGTAACGGTGATCGCCTGGTTGTTACCTATTTTTTCGGCATGGTTGTTTATCACATCAGTGGTGCGGTTATTCAGCACCTCGGTGTTCATGTTCTTCTGCGCGTGGATGTAGACCTGTTCTTTCCCTGTCGCATCGTCAAACTTCAGTTCATTAAACCCGCTGCCCTTATAGGTTTTCGAGCGGATCGTCATCTGCGTCTTCGTCCCCGGCAGGCTGCCGGGGGTGCGGTTTTCCTGGTGGTAGGTACGCCCCATAATGATCGGCTGGTCCGGATCGCCGTTGAGGAAGTCCACAATGACCTCCTGACCCACACGCGGTATCGCCAGGTTACCAAAGCCGGTGCCTGCCCACGCCTGTGCCACACGGATCCAGCATGAACTTTCCTGGTTTGACGGGTTATAGCGGTCCCAGTTAAATTTCACCCGCACGCGGCCATGTTCATCACAGAAGATTTCCTCGCCTGCCGGTCCCGTCACGACGGCGCTCTGCGGGCCGTCCACCAGCGGTTTCAGCAACGGCTGTGGCCGCCATGTCCGGTCTGCCGGGATTACCGCAAAGTGGTTATCCAGCGTGGTGCCTGAACCCCTGCGTCCCGGTACCGCCTGCGGCTGTTCGCCGTGAAGATCGCTCGCCACCACCTGCCATTCCCGGTTCAGGTTCGCCTGCGGATGCCCCGTCAGCACAATTCGCCGTCCCGGCCATATCTCCGGCGAACGGCTTGTTCCGCGCGCCACTTCTGCGTTGTTGCGCCAGCCATCCATCTGCCAGCGGGCAAAGTTCTGCCCGTGGGCACCCTTGAAACGTCCGGGGTAGTCATACACTTCATACTGTGTGCGCTGGTAATCCTGGTACTGGCCTTCCTGATCAAAACGCCCTGCCCAGCCGGGTCGTTTAAAGGTGTAGTCTTTGGTCACCACGGAAGAAGGGCGGATTTGTGCGCTGTAGCGAAACTGGCTGATGCAGAGGGTGCTCACCTCGGTACGGGTGTTCGGATTCCAGGGGATCTCAAAGGACTCCGGCAGATAACGCACGGTATCGCACAGGACCAGGCTCTGGTCGGTACTTTTTTGCGCGTGCTCCTCATAAAAGAAGATGCCTTCCTCCGCCGCCATCCGGCACAGGAAATCGTAATCAGTCTCACCGTACTGGACACAAAACTCACGGGAAGGATGTGGCTCGCTGAACATCGGGCTCCACTCGGTCACCCCGTTTTCCTGCAATATCGTGCCGAGGATGCTTTCGATGTCCTCATTCTGGAAGATACGGAAGTTCTGGCGCAGCCCTGTGCGCCACAGCGGTGGGCACACCTTCATGCTGTACAGCATCTGGTTTTTGTCGTTCTCCCCCAGTTCAAACCAGGTCACCATACCTTTCACCCGGCGCTGTACGTCATCGCCCTGCCATATCGTCAGGTAGGCCATTTTGTCGAGGATCTGCTGGAATTCAAGGGAGAGAAACTGCTGGCTGACCAGAGAGAGATCGAGGGAAAAAAGCGAAGAGAGTGACTGGTTCAGATGAAAGGAGACCACCGCAAAAGCATCCGGTGGCAGGCCGTCCACTTCCAGCGTGAAACGTAATCCGGTTGACATAGCAACCTCCGGGGTTAAGGAAAAACAGACAGTTCGCTGTTAAAGCGGCTGTGACAGTACAGTGTTACGCTTGCGTTCAGGCACGCTACCGCCGAAGTTTCCGGCAGCCGCCATCTCCCGTGAACGTAACCCCTTACTGACAACCTTTCTTTCTACGGCGTAATACAAAAACAGCATCCGGCCTGATAGCCGGATGCTGTTGGCTTAACTTATGCTTCCAGCGGTGCGCGCCAGTCGTCGGCACCGGAGGTGCCAGATTTGACGTGTTCCCATTCAATTTTGCGGTAGGCCAGTGAAACTTCGAGCAACTGGGTGAACTCGCGTTTCGCCGGGTCCTGGCAATGCGGCATATGCAGTTTCATATCGACAATCGTCGAATCAGTCAGGCGGGTAGTGAAATAATGCTCCTGTTTGCCTTCCACAGAGGTACGCCACCAGTGAAGTTCAGTGGTTGGCAGCATTTCGCCGGAGGCCAGTGCGTTGTACATCAGCGGAACCGCTTTGTTCAGCGCCACGGTAAAAATGAAAGGCTTGTGAGCACGCTGACCCGCAGGCTGACCGGACTGAGGATCGGTCGGGACAGTAACGTTATGCAGGAATTCCTGCACCAGCATCTCGTCTTCGTGCCCCTGCACATAGATGTTGCCGACAGAATCAGCGGTAAATGCACCTGCAGTAATATTTCCCTGGGTCTGACCAGTGATGGAGATATAACACGGTGTTGGCATTTGTAAACTCCTTGTTAACGTGGTTAATTACTACTTACAATGACCTGCCGTTAATCCCAGACAGGCAGATGCAGCTCACTTCACGGAACCGCATCATTTTTCAGTATTTTTTACATACAAACCGAGCTAGAATTTACGGTTGTCGTAAAAACTATTTTTAAAATCATTAAATCTCTTATTCAGCAATAACTTAATAATATATATCTGGATAACCATACCCAACTGTTCAAAGTCCGTATTGCCTCCATAAAATGGCCAAAGCTGAATCATGAATAAATATTGTATTTATCCTTTCTGAATTATCATTTTGATAATTTTTGAGATATTCCTTAAAAATACCCACTTAATCAATCACAAAACAAATATATAAATAAGCAATCATTAGATTAGCTTATGTTTAATGAAATTATTATATACTTCAATAAGTTACATAAAAAATCTATATTTAAATTATTGCCATAATACACCTGACGCGAATTGCACAGGTTCACACAATCTATTTAACGCTTGCAGAATACCCCTCTTTATGATCGATAAAAAGTCCTTTTCTTATTTATTTTGAAGCGTAAAATGCGGGGTGATGAAGGAGTGGTGATTTTATTTTCACCGCCATTAGGGCGGCATTGCCGATATTTTTTTGCGGTACAAATATGCCGTGTTCATGGCCTGTACGAGATAACATGACGGATCACTTTTATGAGCAAAAAATTTGAAGGCAGCGTCGCGCCTCGCGAGCGTATTAATATATCGTATGTCCCAAAAACAGATGGCCAGACGGCTGAAGTGGAACTTCCGCTTAACATGCTCGTTGTCGGCGATACCGGAAATACGCAGGAAACATCCCCACTGGATGAACGTCAGGCAGTTTCCGTTAACAAGCACAATTTCGGTGCAGTGATGGCTGAAGCAGCCATTGGCCTCAATTTTACTGTCCCCGCCACGCTGAAGGGAAGCACAACAGACGATGAACTGAATGTGGCGCTGAATATCAAATCACTGGATGATTTTCCACCAGATAGCGTGGCCCGGCAGGTTCCGGAAGTGAATAAATTGCTGGAACTGCGTGAAGCACTGACTGCACTGAAGGGGCCGATGGGTAACCTTCCGGCATTCCGTACCCAGCTCCAGGCATTGCTGGAAAATGAAGAGTCCCGCGAGCAGTTGCTCAAAGAAATCGGTCTGGTGAGCAATAAATAACCACCACTATTTCATTAAACAGGGTTATCCAGGCATGACGGCACACAAAAATATCTCCGGGACATACCACCTCTCTGTTGCAGACATTCTGCAGGTGGTTTACCAGGTATGTTTCAGCCCGTCCGTTGAAATCAACCAGGATGGTGTGGCTGCGCTGATTACAACACTGGATCGCCGTATCAGTGATCTATTGGATGAGATTATCCATTTTTGTGAGTTTCAGCAGAGCGCGTCGCACTGGCAGCGCGTACTTCACTGATGGCGAAAAGCCGGTTTCAGAAACACAGCTAAAACAGAAGGATTTTCAGTATGTCTTTACAGGAAGAGGAACTCGTTTCCAGTCATGCCGGGCAGCCTGAGCAGGCATCGTCGCTGCTTGATCAAATCATGGCACAGACCCGTATTCAGCCCGGTTCGGAAGGTTATGACGTTGCCCGCCAGGGTGTGACAGCCTTTATTGCCAGCATCCTGCAATCCACTGCATCTGCCGAACCGGTCAATAAACTGGCCGTGGACAGCATGATTGCAGATATTGATGAACGCATCAGCCGCCAGATGGATGTCATCATCCATGCGCCTGCCTTTCAGCAGGTCGAATCGTTCTGGCGCTCACTGAAAACCATGGTGGATCGCGTTGATTTCCGTGAAAACATCAAGGTCAACGTGCTTCATGTCACCAAGCAGGAACTTCTGGAAGACTTTGAGTTTGCGCCAGAAATTATTCAGTCCGGATTTTATAAGCACGTTTATTCGTCCGGTTTCGGACAGTTTGGCGGTGAACCCATCGCTGCCGTGCTGGGCGCTTATGAGTTCAAAAATACCGCGCCTGACATGAAACTGCTGCAATACGTCAGTGCCGTGGGCGCAATGGCGCACGCACCGTTCCTGTCCTCCGTTTCCCCGGAGTTTATGGGGCTGAACTCGTGGACCGAACTGCCTAATATCAAAGATCTTTATGCCATCTTTGAAGGTCCGGCCTACACCAAATGGCGCGCCCTGCGTGACTCGGAAGATTCGCGCTATTTAGGGCTTACGGCACCCCGCTTCCTGCTTCGCCAGCCCTATTCACCAACAGATAACCCTGTTAAGAACTTTAACTATTACGAAGATGTCAGCCAGAACCACGAAGATTATCTGTGGGGTAATACGGCCTGGATGCTGGCATGCAATATCGCAGACAGTTTTGCCAAATACCGCTGGTGTCCAAACATTATCGGTCCGCAAAGCGGCGGCGCAGTGAAAGATCTGCCGGTGCATCTGTTCGAAACGATGGGGCAGATTCAGGCCAAAATCCCAACCGAGGTGCTGGTCACCGATCGCCGCGAATTTGAACTGGCTGAAGAGGGTTTTATCACCCTTACCATGCGTAAAGACTCTGATAATGCAGCCTTTTTCTCTGCAAACTCGGTACAAAAACCGAAGCACTTTCCGGGAAAAGATGCAGAAACCAACTATAAGCTGGGTACGCAGCTTCCTTATCTCTTCATCATCAATCGGTTAGCGCACTACATCAAGGTGTTGCAGCGTGAACAACTGGGGTCATGGAAAGAAAGGAGCGACTTAGAAAGAGAGCTTAATACCTGGATCCGTCAGTATGTTGCCGACCAGGAAAACCCGCCTGCAGACGTGCGCAGCCGCAAACCTCTGCGCGCTGCCAAAGTTGAGGTTATGGATGTAGAAGGCGAACCCGGCTGGTACCAGGTTGCGCTAAGCGTGAGGCCTCATTTTAAATTTATGGGGGCAAATTTTGAGCTTTCCCTGGTTGGCCGGTTAGACAGGGAGTAACACACCATGATACCGGATCGGGAAAGAACCACAGGTTCTCTTTTTGAGCGTATGGAAGCCTCTTCGGCCAGAAACCGGCAGGGAGGCAGTATTCATTCGCTCAGGCAATCCATTCGCCAGAACCTACGAAACATTCTTAATACCCGGTCCGGTAGTTGCCGGGGTGCGCCTGAGCTGGGCATTGATGAACCGGAAGGGGCTGAAAACTTCCGCGAATCCATGAGTCGGGCCATCGAGCAATGTATAGAACGCTATGAACCCCGGATCTCACACGCTGAAGTGCAGGCAGTGGTTTCATCCGCCTCCAGCCCGCTGGATATGACGTTTCATATTACAGCCTGGGTGACATTTAACGAAACGCATGAGGTGCTTGAATTTGATATGGCACCGAATGGCAGCCAGCATTACCGGGTGGACTGACAAATGGAATTTGAAGAACGCTATTTCCGGGAAGAACTCGATTACCTGCGCCAGCTTAGCAAGCTGCTGGCAACGGAAAAACCCCATCTGGCCCGCTTCCTGGCCGAAAAAGATGCGGATCCGGATATTGAACGCCTGCTGGAAGGGGTGGCTTTTCTTACCGGCAATCTCCGCCAGAAAATTGAGGATGAATTCCCAGAACTGACGCACGGGCTTATTAAGATGCTATGGCCTAATTACCTGCGTCCGGTTCCGGCAATGACCCTTATTGAATATACGCCGGATATGGATAAGTCTTCTGTACCGGTGTTAATCCCCCGTAATGAGCAGTTTACAACCAACGCCGGGGAAATCAGAGTTGATGAAGTGCTGCCCTCTGATGCTAAAAAGGAGGAGCCGCCTCCCTGTACCTTCACTCTCTGCCGGGATATCTGGCTGCTGCCCGTTCGCCTGGAGCAGATTGAAAACCGCAGTACGACCCGTAATGGTGTTATCAACATCACCTTTTCGGTCGCACCGGGAACGGACTTCCGCACGCTGGATCTGAACAAACTTCGCTTCTGGCTCGGCAATGACGACAACTATACCCGTGACCAGCTTTATTTATGGTTCTGCGAATACTTGCAGGGTGCCGACCTGACTGTGGGTGAACAGCATATTCGCCTGCCTGAGTTTATGCTAAAAGCTGTCGGTTTTGAGCCGCAGGATGCCATGCTGCCCTGGCCGAAAAACGTCCACAGCGGCTACCGGATCCTTCAGGAGTATTTCTGTTACCCCGATGCGTTTCTCTTTTTTGATCTTTGTGGTTGTCCGGCTTTGCCTGACGGATTGCAGGCGGAATTCTTTACCCTGCAACTGCGTTTTTCGCGCCCTTTGCCCGTGGACATCCGGCTGCGCCGCGATTCCCTGCGCCTGTATTGCGCACCTGCCATTAATTTATTTATCCACCATGCAGAAGCCATCACGCTGGACAACCGGCGGGCAGACTATCCGCTGGTTCCCAGCCGCCATTACCCACAACATTACGATGTATTTTCCGTTAACAGTGTGGTGAGCCAGGTCCAGGATATGTTCAGGAAAAAAGATCTGGGGCGTCCTGTTTCGACGCAGGCCGCGCGCCAGTGGCCAGCCTTTGAAAGTTTCAGCCATCAGATGGAATACAGCCGGAAGCGGGAAGTGGTGTACTGGCATCACCGGACCAAAACATCCCTGTTCCATCGCGGCTTTGATCATACCCTTGCCTTTATACATGCTGATGGCAGTTATCCGTCAGACGAATCTCTGCTCAGTAATGAAGTGGTTTCGGTATCGCTGACCTGTACCAACCGTGAGCTTCCGTCACAAATTCGTTCCGGCGATATCACCGGCACAACCGGTAAAAATGCAGCTGTTGCTTCATTTCGCAACATTACCCGCCCGACGCAACCACTCTGGCCGGTCATTGATGGCAGCCTGCACTGGTCCCTACTCTCCGCCATGAACCTGAATTATCTGTCATTACTGGATACGGACGCGCTGAAGCAGGTCATCGCCAACTTTGATCGCCACGCAATCCATCATCCGCAGACGGCACGGCTGTCACAACAAAAGCTGGATGCCATTGAGCGTCTGGAGACCCGCCCCGTTGATCGCCTGTTTACGGGTATTCCCGTCCGGGGACTGGCCTCCACGCTGTATCTGCACCCGGAGCCGTTTGTCTGTGAAGGGGAAATGTATCTGCTCGGTACGGTGCTTTCGCATTTTCTGTCGCTGTACGCCAGCGTTAACTCATTCCACATGCTGACCGTTGTGAACACAGAAAGCCAGGAGACATGGAAATGGACGGAAAGAATCGGGCAGCATCCTCTTATCTGAGTCCGGGAAATCCCCCGGCAGATAAAGAGCAGAATGATCCGCTGGCACAGGTTTTCCATAATGCCTGCTCTTACAATTTTTTTGCGATGGCGGAGCTGTTGCACCGCCTGGCAAAGGGTGAAAAGGGGACGCCAGAATTATCCCTGCGTGACGATCCGGCACAGGAAACCCTGCGTTTCAGCGCCGATGCCAGCCTTGCCTTCCCGTGCAGTGATATCAGTGCGCTGAAACGGGATACATCAGGGGCATTCAGGATGACCACCACCTTTATGGGGTTACAGGGGAGCCAGTCGCCTCTCCCCGGTTATTACCTCGATCACCTGGCCTGGAAAGCGGTACATGAACAAAGTCCGGTAGGTGATTTTCTGGATATGTTCAGCCACCGCCTGACCCAGTTTGTCTGGCATATCTGGCGTAAGTACCGCTATCACATCAGTTTTCGTAACGGCGGTGTGGATGCGTTCTCGCAGCGCATGTACTCCCTTGTCGGGCTGGGCCACCGCCAGCTTCGCGATAAGCTGGCGATTAATCACAGCAAAATGCTGGCGTATTCCGGGATCCTGGCAAATCCGGGACGATCCCCGGAAATAATCTGTGGCCTGGTGTCCCACTGCTTTGATTTGTCAGAAGTGACGCTGCAAAACTGGCAACGTCGCAAGGTGGATATTGAACCGGATCAGCAAAATAGTCTGGGGAGCTATTCTCTTAAAAATGGCGAAAAACTGGCGGGAAGATCGGTACTGGGCAACTTTGTTCTGGGTACACGAGTGCCCGATCTCAGCGGAAAATTCCAGCTCAGTATTACCAGCCTGACCCGAAAACAGTTCCTCTCTTTTCTGCCGTCCGGCGAAAACTTCCTGCCACTGACGATGTTCGTGTCCTTCATCCTGCGCGATCAGCTTGCCTGGGACTTACATCTGGGGCTGGCGCCGGAGCAGGTGGGCGCAATGCGCCTGGGCGATAACAAAAGTGCGCTGCTGGGCTGGACCAGCTTCCTCGGCACACCGGAAGAACGACCCTCAGTCACCATCAGGGTACGGTCGTAAATTATGATAATCACGGAGCAGAATATGCCGGAAGAGAAACTACAGACGCTTTCATTGCAGGTCATTAACGGCAGTGAGCTGGAAAGCGGACGGGCGGCGCGCTGTCTGTTCACACAGCAGGGAAATGTCGGCCATGGCCCCGAATGCCACTGGTCGGTACAGGATCGTCAGCAGAGCATTCCGGCCCAGGCTTTTACCGTTATCCTGCACGATGGCACATTTTGTCTGCGCCCGCAGACGGCACAACTGTGGCTGAATCAGGCAAAAGTCACAGCAACATCAGACCTAATACAGTTGCGCCAGGGCGATGAGATCCAGATCGGACGGCTGATGGTGAGGGTTCATCTGAACCGGGGAGATATTCCCCATTACGATGAGGAAATGGCCACTCCCGAAACCATCGTTACCAATCGCGATATGCTCACGGATACCCTGCTATCAACGGAGGGTACGCCACACTATCCGGGAATGACTCACCGGCACCAGCTTGCAGACACCGTGGTAAACGGTTTTTCTGCCGATCCACTCCAGGCACTTCAGTCCGAAAGCCTGATTACCACGGGCGATCCGCTTTCAGGCATTGCGGCTGTCCGGCCATCGGCACCGCTGTCCGATCCGGCAAGTAATGGGGGGATCAATACTCCGTTTATGGATCTGCCGCCCATTTATGCCAGCCCCGGCGATCGTAATGACGACGTCTCTGCGGCAGAAATGGCGCAACGCCACCTTGCGGTCACCCCCTTACTGCGCGGTCTTGGCGGCTCGCTTACCATGAGCAATTCCGACGATGCGGATGATTTTCTGGAGGAGGCCGGACGAACGTTACAGGCCGCAATAAAAGGTCTGCTCGATTTGCAGCAGCAGCGTAACAGCCTCTCAGACAAACATTTGCGCCCGCTGGAAGATAACCCGCTGCGCCTGAACATGGATTACGCCACCGCGCTCGACGTAATGTTTGCCGAAGGTAAAAGCCCGGTACATCTGGCGGCTCCCGCCGCCGTCAGTGAAAGCCTGCGCAATGTCCGCCACCACGAAGAAGCTAACCGGGCAGCGATTGTGGAGTCGCTTCGTGTCCTGCTGGATGCTTTCTCACCACAAAATCTGCTGCGCCGCTTTGTGCAGTACCGCCGCAGCCATGAACTGCGCCAGCCGCTGGATGATGCCGGAGCATGGCAAATGTACAGCCATTATTACGAAGAACTGGCCTCCGATCGCCAGCAGGGGTTTGAGATGCTGTTTAACGAGGTCTACGCCCAAGTCTATGACCGGGTGCTTCGTGAAAAACAGCGGGAGCCGGAAGCATGAACAGGAAGGCGTTTCTGGCCTGCGTGCTGATGTGCGTCATATTAACCGGCTGCGAAACGGCGAAAAAAATCAGTGAGGTGATCAAAAACCCGGATATCCAGGTCGGGAGCCTGAAGGAGCAACCTTCGGAAATAACCGTCACCCTGCTGACCGAACCGGACACCAATACCAATGCGGAAGGTGAATCAGCCGCCGTGGATGTGCAACTGGTGTACCTGACTGACGACTCAAAATTGCTGGCAGCCGACTATGACCAGATAGCCAGTACGCCGCTACCGGATGTGCTGGGTAAAAACTATATCGACCACCAGGATTTCAACCTGTTGCCGGACACCATCAAAACCCTGCCGCCGGTAAAGCTGGATGAGAAAACGCAGTTTATTGGTGTCGTGGCCTATTTCTCCGATGACCAGGCCACTGAATGGAAACAAATCGAGACGGTGGAAGGAACCGGCCACCATTACCGCCTGCTGGTGCATGTACGTCAAAGCAGCATCGAAATGAAAAAAGAGGATGAATAATTATGGCAACCACCCGCAACAAGGTGATGTGGCAGGAAGGGATGCTGATGCGTCCACACCATTTCCAGCAGCAGCAGCGTTACAACGACTACCTGGATAACCAGCGTTTCCGGGCCATGAATAATTTATCCTGGGGATTTACCGAACTCACTCTCAACAATGAACTGCTGGCACAGGGTAAGATCATGATTGACAGCGCGTCAGGCACACTGCCCGACGGCACCGTCTTTTCTATCCCCGACCAGGACGCACTGCCCGATCCGCTGCACCCGCAACATTTTCCGGACGAGAGAAGCCGCAATATCTACCTCGCTCTGCCGGTCGCCAGTGATGTGAGAAATGAAATCAGCGACGGGCGGCGAATCGGGCGTTACCGGCTGAATTATGCCGATGTCCGGGATTTGCATTCAGAAGAAGGTGACACGCGAACACTGACGCTGGGACAACTGACGCCGCGCATTATGAGCGGTGCAGAAGATATGAGCGCCTATATTACGCTCCCGCTTTGCCGTATCAGTGATCGCCATGCCGACGGCTCCCTGACGCTGGATGACGATTTTATCCCCTCCTGCCAGAATATTCAGGTCAGTAAGAAACTGCGTGTTTATCTCAAAGAGGTACAGGGGGCCATTGGCGGACGGGCAAGCGATCTGGCAAACCGCATTGGCTCTCCGGCGCAGAGCGGCATCGCGGATGTGGCGGAATTTATGATGTTGCAGTTACTTAACCGTAACCAGACCCGGTTTACCCATCGCGCTCGTCGATCCCAGCTCCACCCGGAAGATTTCTACCTTGATCTTGCCGGGTTGCTGGGTGAACTGATGACCTTTACCGAGCCGTCGCGCCTGCCCTGCCCGCTTGATGTGTATGATCATCATGACCTGACCAAAACATTTAAAACGCTGTTACCGGAAGTCAAACGGGCGCTGCATACCGTACTGTCGCCAAGAGCCGTTAATCTGCCGCTGCATCTGCGTGACGGTATCTGGCAGGCCGATATCCATGACACAGAACTGCTGCAATCTGCCACCTTTGTGCTGGCTGTGGCGGCAAACATGCCGGTCGATCAGATCCAGCGCCAGTTTATCCAGCAGTCGAAAATTTCCTCGCCGGAAAAAATCCGCAATATGGTCAGTGTGCAGATACCCGGCATTCCATTGCGTGCCCTGATGGTGGCTCCCCGCCAGCTTCCTTACCATTCCGGGTTCAGCTATTTCGAACTCGACAAGAGCGGACAGGCCTGGACAGAAATGGCTGCCGCCGGGGCCGTTGCACTGCATGTATCCGGCAGTTTCCCGGATCTGAACATGCAACTGTGGGCGATAAGAGGGTAAGACGATGGATGAGGGGTCACTGTCTCTGCCACCATTTACCGGATACGACGAAAAAAGCCAGCGCGACTATCATCTCGCGCTTCGTGGCAACAGCCTGAATCCGATGATCGACGCGGCCACGCCGCTACTCGGTATGGTAATGCGCCTTTCAACCATGAACAGCCAGACGATGCCGGAGCATCTTTTTGCTCAGGTGGTGACGGATGTTCAGGCCGTGGAGCAACTGCTTCAGGAGCAGGGCTACGAACCGGGCGTGATTATCTCGTTTCGCTACATCCTCTGCACGTTTATTGATGAAGCGGCGCTCGGTAACGGCTGGTCGAACAAGAACGAGTGGATCAAGCAGTCATTGCTGGTCCATTTCCACAACGAAGCCTGGGGTGGAGAGAAAGTTTTCATCCTGCTGGAGCGCCTGATCCGTGAACCCAAACGTTACCAGGATCTGCTGGAATTTCTCTGGCTCTGTTTTTCTCTGGGATTTCGCGGGCGCTACAAAGTGGCAGCACAGGATCAGGGGGAATTTGAGCAGATCTACCGCCGCCTGTACCACGTCCTGCATAAACTACGCGGCGATGCCCCTTTCCCGCTGTTACACCAGGACAAAAAAACCCAGGGCGGGCGTTATCAGCTCATCAGTCGCCTGACCATTAAACATATTTTTTGTGGTGGCGTTGTCGTGCTGGCGTTGTTTTACCTGTTCTATCTGTTGCGGCTGGACAGCCAGACGCAGGACATCCTGCACCAGCTAAACAAATTACTTCGATAAGGACGTTTATGATCCAGATTGATCTTCCCACGCTGGTAAAACGGCTTAACCTGTTCTCCCGCCAGGCGCTGGAGATGGCCGCCTCTGAATGTATGAGCCAGCAGGCAGCGGAAATTACCGTCAGCCATGTGCTTATTCAGATGCTCGCCATGCCACGCAGTGACCTGCGGGTTATTACCCGCCAGGGCGATATTGGCATGGAAGAGTTGCGCCAGGCGCTGACGGTGGAGAACTACACAACTGCCCGTTCTGCGGACAGCTACCCGGCATTTTCCCCGATGCTGGTTGAGTGGCTGAAAGAGGGCTGGCTGCTGGCGTCGGCTGAGATGCAGCACAGCGAATTGCGTGGCGGCGTGTTGCTGCTGGCCCTGCTGCATTCGCCGCTGCGTTATATACCGCCTGCTGCCGCCCGGCTGTTGACCGGCATTAACCGTGACCGTCTGCAACAGGACTTTGTGCAATGGACACAGGAGTCGGCGGAATCAGTCGTGCCGGATGCAGACGGTAAAGGCGCAGGCACACTGACGGACGCTGCTGACACCCTGCTTGCCCGCTACGCCAAAAACATGACCGCAGACGCCCGTAACGGCAGGCTTGACCCGGTACTGTGCCGCGACCACGAAATCGACCTGATGATCGACATTCTCTGCCGCCGCCGCAAGAACAACCCGGTGGTGGTGGGCGAAGCAGGCGTGGGTAAAAGCGCCTTAATCGAAGGGCTGGCGCTGCGCATCGTGGCAGGCCATGTGCCGGACAAGCTGAAAAACACCGATATCATGACCCTTGACTTGGGCGCATTGCAGGCCGGAGCGTCGGTGAAGGGTGAATTCGAAAAACGTTTCAAAGGGCTGATGGCGGAGGTCATTTCCTCCCCGGTGCCGGTCATTCTGTTTATCGACGAAGCACATACCCTGATTGGCGCGGGCAACCAGCAGGGCGGGCTGGATATCTCCAACCTGCTCAAACCGGCGCTGGCGCGCGGCGAGCTGAAAACCATCGCCGCCACCACCTGGAGCGAGTACAAAAAATACTTCGAAAAAGATGCCGCCCTGTCGCGCCGCTTCCAGTTGGTGAAGGTCAGCGAACCCAACGCTGCCGAAGCCACCATTATTCTGCGCGGTCTGTCGGCGGTCTATGAACAGTCTCACGGCGTGCTGATTGATGATGACGCCTTGCAGGCCGCTGCGACATTAAGCGAGCGTTATCTCTCCGGGCGTCAGTTACCGGACAAAGCGATTGATGTGCTGGATACCGCCTGCGCCCGTGTGGCCATCAACCTGTCGTCGCCGCCGAAGCAAATCTCGGCGCTGACCACTCTGAGCCACCAGCAGGAGGCGGAAATTCGCCAGCTTGAGCGCGAGCTTCGCATCGGACTGCGTACCGACACATCACGGATGACCGAGGTGCTGGTGCAGTATGATGAAACGCTGACGGCGCTGGATGAACTGGAAGCGGCCTGGCACCAGCAGCAGACGCTGGTCCGGGAGATTATTGCGCTGCGCCAGCAGTTACTGGGCGTGGCAGAGGACGATGCGGCGCCGTTGCCGGACGCAGATACCGTGGAGGATACGCAGCCAGAGTCAGAGTCAGAGTCAGAGCAGGATAATACCGGTGCCGAACCGGCTGATGAAGCTGGCAGCGAACAGCCGAAAGAGACCGCTGAAACAGTTTCCCCGGTACAACGTCTGGCACATCTCACTGCCGAACTGGACGCCCTGCATAACGACCGGTTGCTGGTTTCCCCGCACGTCGATAAAAAACAGATTGCGGCGGTGATTGCCGAATGGACCGGCGTGCCGCTTAACCGCCTGTCGCAGAATGAAATGTCGGTCATCACCGACCTGCCAAAATGGCTCGGCGACACCATCAAAGGCCAGGACCTGGCGATTGCCAGCCTGCACAAACACCTGCTGACCGCACGCGCCGACCTGCGCCGTCCGGGACGCCCGCTGGGCGCGTTCCTGCTGGCTGGCCCCAGCGGCGTGGGTAAAACTGAAACCGTCCTGCAACTGGCAGAGCTGCTCTACGGCGGTCGCCAGTACCTGACCACCATCAATATGTCCGAGTTCCAGGAGAAACATACCGTCTCGCGACTGATTGGTTCGCCTCCGGGCTACGTTGGCTACGGTGAAGGCGGCGTACTGACCGAAGCGATTCGCCAGAAACCCTACTCGGTAGTACTGCTCGATGAAGTGGAAAAAGCGCACCCGGATGTGCTCAACCTGTTCTACCAGGCGTTCGATAAGGGCGAAATGGCAGACGGTGAAGGCCGCCTGATTGACTGCAAAAATATCGTCTTCTTCCTGACGTCCAACCTCGGCTACCAGGTAATAGTCGAGCATGCCGATGACCCGGAAACCATGCAGGAAGTACTGTATCCGGTGCTGGCCGACTTCTTCAAACCTGCCCTGCTGGCGCGTATGGAAGTGGTGCCGTACCTGCCGCTGTCGAAAGAGACGCTCGCCACCATCATTGCCGGGAAACTGGCCCGCCTGGATAACGTGCTGCGCAGCCGCTTTGGCGCGGAGGTGATTATAGAACCGGAAGTGACGGACGAAATCATGAGCCGCGTCACCCGCGCGGAAAACGGCGCGAGGATGCTGGAATCGGTCATCGACGGCAATATGCTGCCGCCGCTCTCCCTGCTGCTGTTGCAGAAAATGGCGGCGAATACGGCGGTTGCCCGGATTCGGTTGTCGGCAGTGGACGGCGCATTTACGGCAGACGTGGAAGATGCTCAGAACGACGAGTCCGTCACAAAGGATGAAACGGTTTTATGAGCAGGTTGCGCGTTTTCCGGCAGACAGGATGGTTTATCGCGGGCCTGATGACGGGCTTACCCGCCAGTGACGCGCCCGCAGAAACATCGTCAATGGCCGG
>OBWA01000348.1_pt1 | contig 17526 bp, 10 predicted proteins | sample 1501281 | NCBI WGS metagenome assembly OBWA01 (sample SAMEA2580035, study PRJEB22360) | human gut metagenome | biome: human gut; feature: human-associated habitat; material: faeces | place: Denmark | collected 2008/2010 | reverse complement strand
TTCAACGACTATTTCTTTTCATCCGGCCAGGGACAAGGTTGTCCGGTAGCCTTGAAAGTTGGTCGCTGTGCATCTACTTTTCGCAGATAGTTTCCCAATTCTTTAGAAAGCCTTTTCACGATGTCAGGATGCTGTGCACTTAAGTCGTTGCTTTCACCTATATCATTAGGGATATTGAATAACTCTTTCTTACCGGTTCCGTAATAATAAATCAACTTCCAGTCGCCATTGCGAACTGCACAGTTAAAATTGATTCCGGGACCGTCATTCCCCCAGTTATTGGGCATATTCCAGAAAAGACTGCGTCCTTTAGAAGGATTTCCCGTTTGCTTCAATAGGGGAATAAAACTGATCCCGTCTATCGGCTGGACTGTTTTATACTTCTTGATTCCTGCCATTTCGAGGATGCTAGGGTAGAAATCTTCTATCAATAAGTAATTGTCACATTTGCTACCCGGCTTCACCACTCCCGGCCAACTGACAATCATCGGTTCACGAATACCTCCTTCGTAGGTAGAACCTTTGCCGCTATTCAAAGGATGATTCTGTGTATGTAACTTTCCGTCACGCCAGTAGGATTCGGCTGCAAGTCCTCCGTTATCACTCATAAAAATAATAATTGTATTGTCTGCTTCATCATTTTTCTCCAGCCAGTTCATGAGGTCGCCGAGGCTTTTATCCATTCCTTCGATAAGGGTAGCATAAGCAGCTTCATGGTCGGTCATACCTTTCTTCTTGTATTTATCGTAGAAGCGCATATCTTTATTCAGAGGAACATGGATAGCATATTGAGCCATATACAGATAAAAAGGCTGATTGTATTTTTTGGCTTTGTTTAGTGCCTTGATAGCTTCCTGCGTTAATGCTTCGGTAACAAATGTTTCCGTACCCCAGTATTTTTCAAGTCCGGGGACAGCCATTAGTGAAACTGGTTTTCCGTCTTTGGTATGTCCGTAATTCTCTTCCCCGAGGTAACTGGCAAGTCCTCCGGCAGCGTGTCCGGCGATGTTTACCTCAAATCCCCAATGGTGCGGGTCTTCTCCCGGAGTGTCGATGGAACCGAAATGGGCTTTTCCGCAATGGATAGTATGATAGCCGTTGTCTTTTAGGATTTGTACAAAAGAAGTTCCTACAAAGGTGTTGTTAGTACCGGGTACCTGACTTACTCCGTTATAATTCCAATCAGGGACGGCAAGCTGTTTGTTTTTACGGTCTGTCATGGTGTTTTTTTGTAGCGTCCAGTTGGTTACCCTGTGGCGTGCCGCATTCGTTCCGGTGATGAGGCTGCATCGGGTGGGAGAACTGATGCTACTGGCATACGCTTGAGTGAACATCATTCCCTGACGGGCCAGTCGTTCCATGTTCGGCGTTTCGTATAGTTCGTTGTAATGCGTTTTTTGTGTCCAGAAAGGAAGGGAAGTATCCTGCCAACCCATATCATCTACCATAAAGAGGATGATATTCGGGCGTTTGTCTGTACGCCCTGTCTGAATGTTGCTTTGTGCTTGCAGGCTGGTGGCTGCGAGTGGTACAAGTGCGAGTGGGAATAGTTTCTTTTTATTCATGGGGTAGTTATTAGGTGTTATTTGCAGATTTCTTCTTGTACTTTTTATTTGATATAGTATGTGCTAAAATTGATAATGTCAGGCAATGCTACAGACTCGGGAATGGTTAGTCTTAATGCGGTTGCTTCTATCGGATCAAATTTCTCAATACGTTTATGCCCTACGGATTCTCCGGAACAGACAGACTGCCATTTCCCATTAACTTTTGCTTCTATCTTATATTGACGGATACGTTCTCCGTTTTTTATATTTTCCTGAATAATGCAGTAATTTACAGTTTGCTTCTTCCCGAGATTCAAAGTCAGGCTCTTTTTTTTCCCTAAAGTTTTCGCTATGGGGGAAGAAAAACGACGGTTTATTTCATCTCCCATTTCTTTCAGTCGTTGCGTATCTCCTATGGGAATCAATCCGGTCGGATCAGGCGTTAATCCGAGGATGAGAGTTGCATTTCTTCCTACTGATTTCTCGTATTTGTCCATTAGTGCATCCAATGGGTAGATGTTATTTTCATCATCCGGTTCCCAAAACCATTCGTGACGCCCGTTTGCTCCACGTAATGGAGTATCTGCCATAGCCGGTACCCAATATTTGCCGTCTTTATCGCCGTGTTTTAATAGTATGTTGTGGTTACGTGCGGGTTCGGTAGCATTACTGTGGCTGTATGGGTAGGGGAAGGTAGACCAACAAGGGTACTCTACTGTACCTGTTTCCGAACCACCCCAACGAAAGTCTGCGCGGTCAACGTTGTGATAAAAAAGACAGTCGGGCTGATATTTATTCACAATAGGTTCTACGTTAGGACCGTCACCGCGTGGATCATCAGCTCCGCCGTCAAACCATATCATATAGAGATCACCATAACGTGTACATAGCTCTGTTACCATGTTCTCGCACAAGCGTTTATACCACGCCTGGCGGTTACGGGCAAATTCTCCTTCGCCTTCAGCTTTGAAGTTATGGATACCCAACAGAGAATTCCAACGGATGCCTATATAAATGCCCGGTTGAAGGCCGTATTTACGGCAGGAATTTACAAAATCGCGGACTATATCTCCTTTGCCGTCTTTCCACTTGACAGCTTTCAGGCAATACGGATTGACATCACTTTGCCAAAGTCCGAATCCGGTTTCGTGGGTGGCTGTGAGTACGGCAAATTTGCATCCGGCAGCTTTGGCTGCTTGTACCCATTGATCAGTATTGAGTTCGGTTGGATTAAAAATGTTATAATCTTCAATGGGGGTGATGCGGTTATTGCCTTGTCCGTAGCGGATACCATCGAATACATGCAAGTCGTAATGAAAGACTGCTCCCATTTCGGCTTCATGCCATTTCAGTTGATGAGGCTTGGGGACAGGAATACTCTGCTGTTGCGCAAAACTACAAATTGAATAGAGGATAGAAAGGCATATAAAATTAAACTTCTTCATAATATTGATTTGTATGGTGTTAATGTTTATGCAATGGCGCGATAATATTCGTAAGGCTTTTATATTGCAAAAGTACACAAATGTGTGCTTTTGCAATATGTCATTTCTTTCAATTTACGTATGTGTTTCATTCAATCGTTGTTTTGTGTGTTGTCTGGGGCTGACTTGAATGCTATAAATCAATGTTGTATAGCTTCAGTTTATTATATAACGTCTTCCGGTCAATATTCAACAGCTGTGCTGCCTTACTTTTATTATTCCCGGTTTGGCGTAATGCTTCCAATATATGTTCTTTTTCCGTCTCCTCATTACGTAATGACATGCTTGTGGTACAAGTTGTAGTAGTATCCAGTAAGTCAGTACCTAATTCGAGCAATGTAATAAAACTGCCTTGCGCCAGTAAGGTTGCCCTTTTCACGATATTCTTCATTTGACGCAGGTTTCCCGGCCAATGATAACTCAATAAAGCTTGTGACGCTTTTGCGTCGAAACCAATCAGATGCTTGTCCAATTCCTTGTTTGCCTGATCAAGGAAGAAGTTGGCGAATAGCAGGATATCTTCTTTCCGTTCTTTCAAGTCAGGCATTCGCAGGGTAAATTCATTGATGCGATGATAAAGGTCTTCGCGAAATGTTCCCTTTTCGATTCCTTGTTCCAGATTTTCGTTGGTGGCCGATACCAGGCGGATATCCACGGATATTTCTTGTGTAGAACCGACCGGACGTATTTTTCTCTCTTGCAGGGCGCGGAGTAGTTGTATCTGCACCTCGTAGCTGAGATTTCCGATTTCATCCAGAAAGATAGTGCCACCGTTGGCTGCAACGAAAGCTCCCGTTTTATCCGTCAATGCTCCCGTAAACGAGCCTTTTACATGACCAAAGAATTCGGAGGCTGCCAATTCCTTAGGTATCGAACCGCAGTCTACGGCAATGAACGGTTTGTCGCTACGCTTGCTAAGTTGATGAATACGGTGTGCCACATATTCTTTACCTGTTCCGCTAGAACCGTTGATGAGTACGGACATATTAGTAGGAGCTACCAGGCCTACATAATTGTAGAGTTGCTTGGCAGCATCACTTTCTCCTTCCAGATAGGCACGACGAGTTTCTGTTGTCTCTTTGGATGAGGCGGGAGAGACTTTTTTCGAAGACATCTTGGCTGCGGAATGAGCTGTTGGCGTTCTCTCTGTTTGTAGAGCTTCTGATATTTTCTTTAATAATTCTTCCGGGTTGACAGGTTTTGCGATATAATCCCGTGCACCAAGTTTCATGGCCAATACCGCTGATTGAATATCCGCATAACCGGTCATGATAATCAGGGGAATATCCAGTCCCCGGTCATTCATCCATTTCAGCAAATCAATGCCTTCGTAATCGGGTAATCGTAAATCGGATAATACCAAGTCAACAGTCTGGCTTTCGATATGCTTTCGGGCACGTGCTATATTACTCACTGATGATACTTCAAATCCTTTTTTGCCTAACCAGGTTTTGAGCATCATTCCAAAAGTTATATCATCTTCGACTATTAATATGGCTTTCATTGTGTCAGGTTTTGATTCTTTTAAGTCACAAAGGTAAGAGGATTTAGGCGAAAGTGGTATATTTGCAAACTTAAATTAAATAAAAGTGTTATGAAAAAGATTCTATTGATCATATTAACCATATCGTTTTGCGGACTTACTGCCTGCAAAACCGGAACAAAAAAAGGAGGAGACATGGATAAAGAGACATTGGTAAAGATTGAAACAACAGCCGGAGATATCAAAGTGAAGTTGTATAATGAGACACCCAAGCATCGTGATAATTTTATCAAACTGGTGAAAGACGGAGTATATGAAGGAACATTATTTCATCGTGTCATCAAAGATTTTATGATTCAAGCTGGTGACCCGGATTCAAAGAATGCGCCGAAAGGGAAGATGTTGGGTGCCGGTGATGTCGGCTACACCGTACCGGCAGAATTTGTATATCCGAAGTATTTCCATAAGAAAGGAGCGTTGTCTGCAGCCCGTCAGGGAGACAATGTGAATCCGAAAAAAGAATCTTCCGGTTGTCAGTTCTATATCGTAACGGGTAAGGTTTACAATGATTCTACACTGTTGGGTATGGAAAGCCAGATGAATGAAAATAAGATCAATGTCATTTTCAATAACTTGGCGCAGAAACACATGAAAGAAATCTATAAGATGCGTAAGGCGAATGACGAAAACGGGCTTTATGACTTGCAGGAGAAATTGTTTGCGGAAGCACAGGAATTGTCGGCAAAAGAACCGGAATTCCATTTTACGCCGGAGCAGATAGAAGCATATACTACTGTGGGTGGTACTCCACATCTGGATGGCGAATATACAGTATTCGGCGAAGTAGTGGAGGGTATGGACGTCGTAGATAAAATCCAGAAGGTGAAGACGGACCGTAGCGACCGTCCCGAAGAAGATGTGAAGATAATAAAAGCGACTATACTTGACTAAATGATATGAAAATCAATAGGCACATTCTTGACAACGGGTTGCGGCTGGTACATTCGCGGGACGAAAGTACACAGATGGTGGCTCTAAATATATTATATAATGTGGGAGCTCGTGACGAACATCCTGAACATACCGGCTTCGCACATCTGTTTGAACACTTGATGTTCGGTGGATCGGTAAATATCCCCGATTATGATATGCCGCTTCAGCTAGCGGGTGGAGAGAATAATGCCTGGACGAACAATGATATCACCAATTACTACCTCACTGTGCCCCGGCAGAATGTGGAAACCGGCTTCTGGTTGGAGTCCGACCGTATGTTGAGCCTTGATTTCAGCGAACGGAGTCTGGAAGTACAGCGAGGGGTAGTAATGGAAGAATTCAAGCAACGCTGTCTGAACCAGCCTTATGGAGATGTGGGGCATCTTTTGCGCCCGTTGGCTTATCAGAAACATCCTTATCAATGGCCGACTATCGGAAAAGACCTGTCGCATGTCGCTAATGCAACATTAGAAGAGGTGAAAGCATTCTTTTTCCGTTTTTATGCTCCTAACAATGCGATACTGGCGGTGACCGGGAATATCTCTTTTGAGGAAGCAGTGGAATTGACGGAGAAATGGTTCGGATCTGTTCCCCGTCGGGAAGTTCCTGTACGGAATCTGCCACAGGAGCCGGAACAGACGGAAGAACGCAGGCTGACGGTAGAGAGAAATGTACCTCTTGATTCTCTGTTCATGGCTTATCACATGTGCGATCATCGTCACCCGGATTATTATGTGTTCGATATACTGTCGGATGTATTGAGTAACGGGCGTTCCAGTCGATTGAACCAACATCTGGTACAGGAAAAACAGCTATTCTCGAGCATTGATGCTTACATCTCAGGTAGTGTGGATGCAGGCTTGTTTCACATTGCCGGAAAACCTTCGGCGGGAGTTAGCCTCGAACTGGCGGAAGCGGCAGTGCGCGACGAACTCGATCGCCTGCAACAAGAATTGGTTGACGGACAGGAATTGGAGAAGGTGAAAAATAAGTTTGAGTCTACCCAGATATTCGGTAATATAAATTATTTGAATGTGGCTACCAATCTTGCCTGGTTCGAATTGCTCGGTAAAGCGGAAGATTTGGAGAAAGAAGTAGAACGTTATCGCTCTGTCACTGCTATGCAGTTGCGGGAAGTCGCTCAATCGGCTTTTCGGAAAGAGAACGGAGTTGTACTCTATTATAAAAGTAAATGAGAAATATATATAGAACATACAGAGAGCATTATAAAGCATTATTTTTTCTTGGTTTACCTATCGTTATCGGACAAATAGGAGTGATCGTGCTCGGGTTTGCCGATACCCTGATGATTGGACATCATAGTACGGTAGAATTGGGAGCAGCTTCTTTTGTAAATAACGTGTTCAATTTGGCTATCATTTTCAGTACCGGTTTTTCATACGGGCTAACTCCTGTTGTGGGAGGTCTATATGGAACACATCAGTTTGCACCTGCCGGACAGGCATTGCGTAATAGTTTGTTAGCGAATCTGATGGTCGCGTTATTATTGACGCTTTGTATGACTGTCCTTTATCTGAATATAGAGAATCTCGGCCAGCCGGAAGAACTGATTCCTTTGATTAAGCCTTATTATTTGGTGCTGCTGGCTTCATTGGTGTTTGTTATGCTTTTCAATGGATTCAAGCAGTTTACGGATGGAATCACGGATACCAAGACGGCCATGTGGATACTCTTGGGAGGAAATGTATTGAATATCATAGGAAATTATCTTTTGATTTACGGAAAGTTAGGTTTGCCCGAGTTGGGATTGTTGGGAGCCGGTATCAGCACATTGTTTTCACGTATTATGATGGTGCTCGTGTTTATCATTATCTTCTTGCGTAGTTCTCGTTTTATCCGTTACAAAGTCGGCTTCTTCCGTTTGGAGTGGTCACGGGCTATATTCGGTCGGTTGAACGGACTTGGTTGGCCGGTTGCTTTTCAAATGGGAATGGAAACAGCTTCTTTTAGTCTGAGTGCCATAATGATAGGTTGGTTGGGGACCATTGCACTGGCTTCGCATCAGGTTATGTTGGCTATTTCACAGTTTACGTTTATGATGTATTATGGCATGGGAGCTGCCGTAGCTGTTCGTGTCAGCAACTTCAAAGGTCAGAACGATATTTTGAACGTTCGTCGTTCGGCCTATGCCGGTTTTCATCTGATGATGACATTGGGCGTAGTGCTTTCTTTTATTGTCTTTCTTTGCCGTAACTATTTAGGAGGTTGGTTTACCGACAGTCCTGAGGTGGCGGCTATGGTAACTTCTCTCATTTTTCCTTTCCTCGTTTATCAGTTCGGGGACGGGTTACAGATTACTTTTGCTAATGCCTTGCGTGGCATTTCGGATGTAAAACTGATGATGCTCATCGCCTTTATCGCTTACTTTATCATCTCACTTCCCGTAGGTTATTTCTGCGGCTTCGTAATGGGCTGGGGGGTGGTAGGTGTCTGGATGGCGTTCCCTTTCGGTCTGACAAGTGCAGGATTAATGCTTTGGTGGCGTTTTCATTACATGACGAAACTCCCCACTCCCCAAGTGAATACTTGATACTTAAAACTTTACCGTATGGCTTCCTATCGTTCTACAAAGTTGAAAGTAACAATCGGTTATACGTTATTACTTGCAATTCTTCTTTTTTCTCTGGTATTTGTACATCGCGAAATGGAGACATTGTCGGCTGCCGATGACCAGGAGAATCTGCGGACAGACAGCCTGTTGACCCTGCTGCACGAGAAAGACCGGAATACGATACAGATGCTCCGGGTATTGAGCGAAGCGAATGACAGCTTACTTTCCGCTTCGGAGATTGAAGAAATAATTTCCGAACAAGATTCTGTCATTACTCAGCAACGGGTACAACACCGAGTTATCACTAAACGGGATTCTTTACTGACTACGCCTAAGAAGAAAGGTTTCTTTAAGAGATTGGCAGAAGTGTTTGTCCCAACTAAACAAGACAGTGCCGTGCTTGTTAATACCTCCATGGAGGTTGCTACGGATACTATTCTGGAACCGACCACTTCTAAAGATTCCCTTCAGCAAAAGATTCGTATGGCTACAGAGGAAAAACGGTTGCAGCGGCGAAAAACAATCCGGCGGACTAGTACAAAATATCAGCGTATGAATTCGCAGTTGACAGCAAGAATGGATAGCCTGATAAAACAATACGAGGAGGAAATGACCTTGCGTGCCCGCCAGGATGCAGAAATGCAACAGGAGGTAAGAATGCGTTCAGCACGCACCATTGGTGGAATAGCTATCGGAGCAGTGCTGCTCTCTGTCTTTTTCCTGATTTTGATAGTGCGTGACATATCCCGCAGCAATCGTTACCGCCGGCAATTGGAAGAAGCTAATAAACGGGCGGAAGACCTGCTTATTGCCCGTGAAAAGCTGATGCTCGCCATTACTCACGACTTTAAAGCACCGTTAGGCTCTATTATGGGATATACCGAATTACTTTCCCGACTGACGGAGGACGAACGGCAGCGCTTCTATCTTGACAATATGAAAAGTTCTTCGGAACATCTTTTGAAATTGGTCAGCGACTTGCTCGACTTTCATCGGCTCGACCTTAATAAAGCGGAAGTGAACCGCGTCACCTTCAATCCTTCGCAGTTATTCGAAGAAATCCATGTTAGCTTCGAACCATTGACAGCCGCCAAAGGATTAACCTTGCAATGCCATGTCGCTCAGGAATTAAATGGGAGATACATCAGCGACCCTTTACGGCTCCGGCAGATAGTGAATAATCTTTTGTCCAACGCAGTGAAGTTTACTCCGAAAGGCGAGATTGCATTAACGGCTAAATATGATTCTTCCAAGCTGACGATAGCGATTTCGGATACCGGAAAAGGTATGGCTACGGAAGACCGCGAACGGATTTTTCAGGAATTTACCCGTTTATCCGGTGCACAAGGAGAAGAAGGCTTCGGCTTGGGATTGTCTATTGTGAAGAAGTTGGTTGTTTTGCTTGAAGGTACGATTGATGTGCAGAGTAAGCTGGGGGAGGGAAGTTGCTTCACAGTCATTCTCCCTCTTTATCCGGTGGGAAAATCTGTGTCCGAAAGGGCATTGGAAGAAAAAACAATTTCGGCAGAAGACCCTGTCACGCTTCCCCCGATGAAAGTGATACGTGTACTGTTGATTGATGATGATAAAATTCAATTAAGCTTGACGGCAGCCATGTTAAAGCAACATGGAATTGACGCCGTTTGTTGTGAGCAACTGGAGGAGTTGATAGAACAGTTCCGTACCTCTGTTTTCGATGTATTGCTGACTGATATACAAATGCCTGCTATTAATGGCTTTGATTTGGTAAAACTCTTGCGCGCTTCCAATATTCCGCAGGCAAAGACAATTCCTGTGATTGCCGTAACTGCCCGCAGTGAAATGGATATAGATGCTTTACAAGAACACGGTTTTGCCGGTTGCCTGCACAAACCTTTTACGGTGAAAGAACTATTGCTCACAGTCAACGAAGGACAGCTTGCCGCTGACGAAGCACACATTACTGAGGATATGCAGACTGTAAGTTCCTTGAACTTTTCTGCATTAACAGCCTTTTCTGAAGACGATGCTGATGCCGCACATTCCATTATTCATACCTTTATCGAAGAAACCGGAAAGAATGCCGATCGGATGCAACAAGCATTGGCAGGCAAGGAGGTGGACGGAATAGCGGCTATGGCTCACAAACTACTTCCGCTTTTCACTTTAATCGGGGCAATGGAAGCTGTGCCTTTATTGAACTGGCTGGAAACACAACGTGGGCAATGTTTTTCAGAGGAGATAGGTGAAAAAACGGCTTGTGTACTTCTGGAGATTCAGAAGGTTCTGGAAGAAGCTCGTAAGGTATAAGTAGCTTGAAGTAGTGACAAGAGCTCCGGTAAAGAAGGTGAAGAAAGAAAACCATAATGCTTGTATTTCTTTTGTGATTGAACATTTTGCTCCTAACGTCAACCTTTTTTCAGAATTAATTGTTTACTTTGTGTCACCTTTTAATACACTGGCACATTTTACATGAAACGAAAATGGATAAGAAGGGTGAGTTGGATATTGCTCACTCCTGTATTGCTTTTTGTAATACTAATGATATTACTTTATATACCTCCCGTTCAGAATCTTTTGCGTCGGGAGGTGACAGCATACGCTTCCAAAGCAACCGGTATGCAGATTCAGGTGGAACGAATCGACCTTCGTTTTCCGCTCAATCTGTTGGTTCGTGGCGTGGAAGTGATCCAGCAACCGGATACGCTGTTGTCTTTGGAAAGTCTGAACGTGCGTGTACAGGCATGGCCGCTCGTCAAGGGAAAGGTAGAGGTAGATGAAGTAACATTAAGTCAGGTAGCGTTCAATTCGGCTAATCTAATAGAAGGCATGAAGATAAAGGGGGTACTGGGACGTTTCTTTTTACAAAGTCATGGAGTTGATCTTTCTAATGAGCTGGCCGTTATCAACCAGACGGAATTATCGGACACTCACGTACAAATGTTGATGAACGATACTACGACTACGCCTAAAGATACAACAGCTTCTGCTCCTGTAAACTGGAAAGTGGATCTTCATAAACTGAAGTTGAAGAATGTGTCGTTCAGTATGCAACTTCCTGCTGACTCGATGCGAATGGCTGCTCATATCGGAGAAGCATTTATCAATGATGCACAAGCTGATCTGAAGAATCAGTTTTATGAACTGAAACAATTCCTGTTATCCGGAAGCTCTGCCAATTATGATACCGGAGCAGCCAAACCCGGAGAAGGTTTCGATGCGTCTCATATTGCCGTTCGTGATATCCGTATCGGTTTGGATTCCTTATTATATAAAGGTCGGGATATGAATGCTGTAATCCGTGAGTTTTCGATGAATGAACGTTCCGGATTGAGTATCACTTCATTGACGGGTAGGGCATTTTCTAACGACTCGATTATTCGTATTCCCGGCATAAAACTGCAAACCCCTCATTCCGAAATAGATTTATCCGCCCAGACATATTGGGAACTTGTCAATATTCCCACTACAGGACGTTTGTCCGCCGGTCTCAATGCTTATATCGGTAAAGAGGATGTTATGTTATTTGCCGGCGGTTTGCCGGATAGTTTCAAAGAGGCGTATCCCTTCCGTCCGCTTGTGGTTCGTGCCGGTACGGACGGAAATCTGAAACAAATGCAGATTTCTCGTTTCACAGTCGATCTCCCGGGAGCTTTTTCCATGAAAGGAGGCGGTATTCTTGAAAACTTGGCTGACAGCCTGACGCGTTCGGGGACTATCGGTCTGGATATGATTACTCAGAATCTAAACTTCCTGACTGCTTTAACGGGAGAAGCCCCCAACGGTACTATCGTAATCCCAGATAGCATGAATCTGAAGGCCCGTGTCGAGCTGAAAGGACCTGAATATAAGGCTAATCTTCACTTGAAACAGGGGCAAGGCTCTATGGGGGTGAATGCAGAACTTAATACCTCAACCAAGGCTTATGCAGCCGACTTGAAGATTGACAATCTACAACTCCATAATTTCCTTCCGAAAGACTCTATCTACGAACTTTCTCTTTCGGCAGATGCCAAAGGCCGTGGGCTGGACGTCATGTCTTATCGTGCTTTAGCCAAACTGAATCTTTCATTAGATCAACTACATTATGCACGTTACCAGCTTTCCAATGTTCATTTGACTGGAGCTTTGAAAGGTGCATTGGTGACGGCTAATCTGACAAGTGACAATGCGCTGTTGAAGATGACAACAGATGCAGAATACAATCTGGCACATCGTTATCCAGATGGAAAAGTGACGGTTGACGTCACTCAGCTCGACTTACACGAACTGGGGTTGATGCCTCAACCGATGAAGCGCCCGCTCGCCTTTAATCTTTCTGCCGAAGCTCGTCAAAACAGGGTGTTCACACATCTAACATCCGGTGATATGAAACTCAACTTGAGTGCACGTTCCGGTGTTAATCCTTTGATAAGTCAGTCTACACACTTCATGGATGTCCTGATGAAGCAGATTGATGAAAAAGCCTTGAACCATGCCGAACTGCGTGAAGCGTTGCCGACAGCTATTTTATCTTTCTCCGCAGGAAAAGAGAATCCGTTAGCTTATTTTCTGGCTACTAAAAACATATCCTACCATGATGTTTCCATGAAGTTCGGTACGGCTCCCGATTGGGGAATCAATGGAAAAGCTGCGGTGCATGCATTGAAGATGGACACATTGCAACTGGATACAATCTTCTTTACTGTCAAACAGGATACTACTTTAATGAAACTACGTGCCGGTGTAATAAACGGACCGAAGAATCCGCAATTCTCTTTTGCTACTACTTTGACCGGAGAGATTCGCGACCGCGATGCGGAATTGCTGGTAGACTACAAAAACGGCAAAGGAGAAACAGGCGTATTGCTGGGGGTAAATGCCCGCCCTCTGTTCGAAGGACATGGCAAGGGGAACGGAATCGCTTTCACACTGATTCCGGAGAATCCGATTGTTGCCTTCCAAAGATTTCATTTCAACGAGAATCATAACTGGATTTACCTGCATAAAAATATGCGTGTATACGCGAACGTAGATATGTGGGATGAAGAAGGAATGGGATTCAGGGTACATTCCGTACCGGGCGATACGGTGTCTCTGCAGAATATAGATGTTGAAATACGTAGAATCCGTCTGCAAGAGATAACGAGTGTGTTGCCTTACTTCCCCGAAATAACCGGATTGTTCTCGTTGGAAGCTCATTACATACAGACAGAAAAGGATTTGCAACTCTCGGCTGAGGCGTCTGTTGATGAACTGACTTATGAACGTCAGCGTATCGGTGACGTTGCATTAGGGGCTACGTGGTTGCCGGGCGAACAGGGAAAACAATATCTGAATGCTTATCTGAATCACGAACAGGCAGAAGTGCTGGTGGCAGATGGGAAACTGGTTCCTACCCGCACAGGCAAAGATAGTTTGGAAGTGAATACAACATTGGAGCATTTTCCGCTGCGGGTGGCGAATGTGTTTATTCCTGACCAGATGGTCACTTTGTCCGGTGATATGGATGGTAATCTGAATATAACGGGCAGTACTGAACAACCTTTGATAAACGGCGAACTTGTATTGGATAGTGTTGCTGTCCTTTCCCGTCAATATGGTGCGCGTTTCATGTTTGACAATCGTCCTGTGCAAATAAAGAACAATCGGTTGGAATTTGATAAATTTGCTATTTACACAACATCGAAGAATCCGTTTACTATTGATGGCTATGTTGATTTCCGTGATATGAGCCGTCCAATGGCGAACCTGAATATGCTGGCACAAAATTATACGTTACTGGATGCTAAGCGTACCCGTGAAAGTCTGGTTTACGGCAAAGTATTTGCTGATTTCCGGGCGACGGTGAAAGGGCCTTTGGACGGGCTGAATATGCGTGGGAACGTGAGTCTGCTGGGGAACACCGATGTTTCGTATGTCTTGACCGATTCACCATTGACAGTGCAGGACCGTTTGGGAAGTTTGGTAACATTTACTTCATTTAGCGATACTACAACTGTTGTCCGGCAGGAAGTGCCGACTGTCTCTTTAGGCGGATTGGACATGGTAATGATGGTACATATCGATCCGTCCGTCCGAGTGAAAGTTGACCTGGATGCAAGTAATGATAACCGTATCGAACTGGAAGGCGGGGGTGACCTTTCCATGAAATACACTCCGCAAGGCGACCTGACTCTGACCGGACGTTATACGTTGAGTGGCGGCTTGATGAAATATGCTTTGCCGGTGATTGCAGCAAAGGAATTTGCCATTGATAACGGTAGTTACGTGGAATGGACGGGAAATCCGATGGACCCGATGTTGAACTTTAAGGCGACTGACCGTATCCGTGCGTCAGTTTCCGAAGGAGAGAATGGTGGAAGTCGTATGGTTAATTTCGATGTTTCCGTTGTAGTCAAGAACCGCTTGGATAATCTTTCGTTTGCATTCGATGTTGCGGCTCCCGAAGATGCGACCGTACAAAACGAGTTGACCGCTATGGGGGCGGAAGAACGAGGTAAACAGGCATTGTATATCATGGTGATGAAAACTTATCTCGGCACCGGACCGATTGGTGGGGGTGGCGGCGGACTCGGCAAGCTGAATATGGGATCTGCTCTGACTTCTGTATTGAGTAGTCAGATAAACTCCTTGATGGGTAACTTGAAGAATGCGAGTCTCTCTGTCGGTGTCGAAGATCACGACGATTCAGAGACGGGAAGTAAACGTACGGATTACAGTTTCCGTTATTCACAACGCTTGTTTAACAATCGTTTCCAGATTGTAATCGGTGGCAAGGTTTCTCAAGGTGAGAATGCGACGAATGACGCCGAATCCTTCATCGACAATATTTCTCTGGAATATCGTCTGGATAGAACCGGAACCCGGTATATCCGCCTGTTCTATGACAAGAACTACGAGAGTGTGCTCGAAGGTGAGATTACGGAAACCGGAGTCGGTATTGTGCTTCGCAAGAAGCTAGACAAACTTAGTGAACTGTTCATCTTTAAGAAAAAGAAGTAAGTATGAAAGAGATACATATAAATATATTGGCTGTTTGTCTGATAAGTGTAGTGTTACTGTCGGCTTGTTCGGTGACGAAACATCTTCCCGAAGGGGAGGTGCTTTACACCGGAAGCAAGACTGTCATATTGAATAAATCGACAACACCGGTAGGAGAGACGGCGCTGACGGAAATTGATGCTGCACTCGATAAGACACCTAGTACAAAGATGTTTGGCGGTATCCTTCCTATCCCTTTTAAAATGTGGATGTACAATGACTTCGTGAAATATAAGAAGGGATTCGGTAAATGGATGTTCAACCGTTTTGCGGCCAATCCTCCCGTATTTATTTCTACGGTCAACCCGGAGGTACGTGTGAAGGTAACTACTAATTTGCTTCGTGATTATGGCTATTTCAATGGGAAGGTAGCTTATGAAACGGTTGTTGATAAGAAAGACAGTCTGAAGGCGGGCATTATCTATACGGTGGATATGAAGAACCCTTATTTCATTGATACGGTTTACTATCAACGGTTCACTCCCCAGACTCTGCGGATTATGGAGCGCGGACGCCGGATGTCTTATATAAGTCCGGGTGAGCAGTTCAACGTGGTTGATTTGGACGAAGAACGCTCCCGTATCAGTACATTGTTGCGTAACCTCGGATATTTTTATTTCCGTCCCGACTATATGACTTACCAGGCGGATACGACTTTGGTACCCGGAGGGCATATCAGCCTTCGCCTGATTCCTGTGCCGGGATTGCCGGCTGCGGCACAGCGTCCTTATTACGTGGGTGATGCGTCTGTCTATCTGTTCGGAAAGAACGGAGAAGCGCCGAATGACAGTATGATGTATAAGAACTTGAATATCCACTATTACAATAAATTGCAGGTTCGTCCCAATATGCTTTATCGTTGGCTGAATTATCAACAGTTTGTACGGAACGCACAGATGCGTGCTTCCAACCGTACCCGGCTTTACAGCCAGTATCGGCAGGAACAGATACAGGAGAAACTCAGCCAGTTGGGAATATTTAGTTATATGGATATCCAATATGCCCCCAAAGATACAACAGCTGTTTGTGATACGTTGGACATCACGATGCAGGCTACTTTTGCCAAACCGTTGGACGCTGAACTGGAATTGAACGTAGTAACTAAAAGTAACGACCAGACCGGTCCGGGTGCTTCGTTCGGAGTTACACGGAATAATGTATTTGGTGGTGGAGAAAGTTGGAACGTGAAACTGAAAGGCTCTTATGAATGGCAGACCGGTGGCGGAGAGAAAAGTTCGTTGATGAACAGTTGGGAAATGGGAATATCTACTTCTCTGACTTTCCCTAGAGTGGTTTTCCCGCGTTGGGGGAAAAGGGAATTTGACTTTCCCGCTACGACTACTTTCCGTTTGTATATCGATCAGTTGAACCGGGCAAGATATTATAAACTGTTATCTTTCGGCGGAAACGCAACCTACGATTTCCAGCCGACGCGTACCAGTCGTCATAGTATCACACCTTTCAAACTGACATTCAACGTCTTGCAACACCAGTCGAAAGAGTTTATGGAGATTGCAGCCGACAATCCGGCACTATATGTCAGCTTAGACAACCAGTTCATCCCGGCTATGGAGTACACTTATACGTATGATAATGCCTCTGTGCGGAGAGTGAAGAATCCTATCTGGTGGCAATCTACCGTGACTTCTGCCGGAAATGTGACTGCCACTATTTATCGTGCTTTCGGCAAACCTTATAATGAGGAAGGGAAAAAACTTTTGGGGGCTCCGTTCTCGCAGTTTATGAAATTTAATACCGAGTTCCGCCATTTGTGGAACATGGACAAAAATAATAAAATAGCTTCCCGTGTAGCGTTAGGCGCTCTTTTTGCATACGGTAATGCTACGATTGCCCCATATAGTGAACAATTCTACGTTGGTGGTGCCAACAGTATCCGTGCTTTTACGGTGCGTAGTATTGGTCCCGGTGGCTATCACCCGAAAGACAGCAAGTATTCTTATCTCGACCAGACAGGTACGTTCCGTTTCGAAGCGAACGTAGAATATCGTTTCCGTATCTTCAAGAGCATTTGGGGAGCTACTTTCCTGGATGCGGGTAACGTCTGGCTGCTGCGCAAGGACGAGGCACGTCCTGATTCGCAACTTCGTCTGAAAACTTTCCCGAAACAAATAGCCTTGGGGACAGGCGTAGGCGTCCGTTACGACATGGATATTCTTGTGTTCCGTCTTGACTTCGGTATTCCTTTGCATCTGCCCTATGATACGGAACGAAGCGGATATTATAATGTTACCGGTGCCTTCTTCAAAAATCTGGGAATACATTTCGCTATCGGGTATCCGTTCTAACGTTCTTTCTTTGTCTCAAGACAAAAGAAAGGACATCACATAAGACAAAAGAAAGAAAGTTTTTGTACATTTGCACCAAAATCAGATGCCGTTGACATCACTAACCTTTTAATATTACACAATTTATGAAACCAACTTT
>OBWA01000323.1_pt1 | contig 18958 bp, 8 predicted proteins | sample 1501281 | NCBI WGS metagenome assembly OBWA01 (sample SAMEA2580035, study PRJEB22360) | human gut metagenome | biome: human gut; feature: human-associated habitat; material: faeces | place: Denmark | collected 2008/2010 | reverse complement strand
TGTTGCAGCAAAAAGTGGCTACTGTCATTTCTGATGAAGCGCGTGCCCGTTGGAATGAATTGGATCAGGGAAGAAATCAGAAAGAGCAATTTAGCGATGTATTGACTTTCTGGTCACCTACTGTGAATATGGCGCGTGATCCTCGTTGGGGACGTACTCCGGAAACTTATGGTGAAGATCCTTTTCTGAGTGGGGTGATGGGAACAGCTTTTGTAAAAGGGTTGCAAGGAGAAGATCCCCGTTATTTGAAAATCGTTTCTACTCCCAAGCATTTCGTAGCCAATAACGAGGAACACAACCGTTTTATCTGCAATCCGCAAATATCTGAAAAACAATTGCGTGAATATTATTTCCCGGCTTTCGAAATGTGTGTAAAGAAAGGGAAAGCTGCTTCTATCATGACTGCTTATAACGCATTGAACGATGTGCCTTGCACGTTGAATGCCTGGCTATTGCAAAAAGTACTTCGTCAGGACTGGGGATTCCGAGGATATGTAGTTTCTGACTGTGGGGGACCTTCTTTACTGGTTAATGCCCATAAATATGTGAAAACAAAAGAAACAGCTGCTACCTTGTCAATCAAAGCCGGACTGGATTTGGAATGCGGTGATGACGTGTATGACGAATATCTGCTGAACGCCTACAAGCAATATATGGTATCAGATGCTGATATTGATTCTGCGGCTTGTCATGTGTTGGCAGCCCGTATGAAATTGGGAATGTTTGACAGTAAGGAACGTAATCCGTATGCCCGGATTTCTCCATCGGTCATTGGCTCGAAAGATCATCAACAGGTAGCTTTGGACGCTGCTCGTGAATGTATCGTTCTATTGAAGAATCAGAAAAATATGCTTCCATTGAATGTCGACAAGTTGAAATCAATTGCAGTGGTAGGTATTAATGCTGGTACGTGTGAATTCGGGGATTATAGCGGTGCGCCGGTGATAGAGCCTGTCTCTGTCCTACAAGGCATTAAAAATAGGGTAGGTGAGAAAGTGAAAGTTGTTTATGCTCCTTGGAAATCGGCTGCTGACGGTCTGGAACTTATTCAGGGGGAGAATTTCCCGGAAGGATTGACTGCTGAATATTTTAATAATACTCGTTTGGAAGGTATACCGAAAGTGCGTAAGGAAGGTTGGATTAATTTTGAACCTGCCAATCAGGCACCGGATCCGTTTCTTCCCAAATCTCCTCTTTCCATTCGTTGGACGGGTAAGTTGAAACCAACTATTTCCGGTCGTTATACATTCAGTTTTACTTCGGATGACGGCTGCCGTTTGCGTATTAACGACCAACTGCTGATTGATGCATGGAATGGACATTCTGTGGCTATTGACTCTGTCTCCATTGAACTGGAAGCAGGGAAAGAATATCAGTTACAGGCAGAATATTATGATAATCGCGATTATGCTATCGCAAAACTGCAATGGAAAGTTCCGCAAGCAGGAAAAGCTACCCGCCTCGATTTGTATGGAGAAGCCGGGAAAGCAGTTAGCGAGTGTGAAACGGTGGTTGCTGTGATGGGAATCAATAAGTCAATCGAACGTGAAGGGCAGGACAGATATGATATCCAGCTTCCGGCGGACCAGCGTGAGTTCTTGCAGGAAATCTATAAGGTAAATCCGAACATTATCGTTGTTCTTGTTGCAGGAAGTTCATTGGCTGTCAACTGGATGGACGAACATATTCCTGCCATCGTGAATGCCTGGTATCCGGGCGAGCAGGGCGGAACGGCTGTTGCCGACGTGCTGTTCGGCGATTATAATCCTGCCGGACGTTTGCCGCTGACTTATTACAAATCGTTGGATGAGCTGCCGCCGTTCGATGACTATGATATCACAAAGGGACGTACTTACAAGTATTTCAAGGGCGACGTCCTTTATCCTTTTGGTTACGGACTGAGCTACTCTTCTTTTAAATACAGTGATTTGAAAGTAAAAGATAGTACTGATAAAGTAACAGTGTCTTTTCGCCTGAAGAACACCGGACGGAGAAAAGGAGATGAAGTGGCGCAAGTATATGTGCGAATTCCCGAAACAGGTGGTATAGTTCCGATAAAAGAACTGAAAGGTTTCCGGCGTGTTCCTTTGGAACCGGGTGAGAGTCGTGCCATAGATATTGAACTTGATAAAGAACAACTTCGCTACTGGGATACGACAAAAGAACAGTTTATACTGCCTGCGGGTACATTTGATGTTATGGTCGGTGCATCTTCCAAAGATATTCGTTTGCAGACGATAATCAAGTTATAGACGTTGCTTATACTCGGTTTACCGGGATAAATTCCTTTTTTGGCAGAAGGACAAAAGAAAAAACAGTATCTGCAAAGCTAATTTGTTCTTTTGTCCTTCTGTCCTTTTGTCTAAAAGATTTAATTCCTGCCCATGCATCTTCCGGTTTTACTGTTATGGAAAAGATATACGGTAAGATCCTGATTCTTGAAGCTATAATGTCTGTCTTATACGGTGTTGATTTTTAGTACTATATCAGATTGAACTTATTTCTTATGATCATTGAATCTACCTCTTATGAATTTGATTATGTTATCTTGGGTATCAGATATCAAAAAGAGAGGAACTGTATGTATAAATATAGCTCCTCTTTTTATTTGTTACTGTTTTCTACTTTTATTTGTTTCTATATACCTATTTATTACTAGTCAGATAGTTTATCATATTTACTACCAATTTGCCTGCTATTGGGTCTGTTATCGCTTTCTCCGTGCACATGGTAGAGATGATTGCTACTCCCTTACCGTCAGCTATTTGTAACATGGTTAGCCCGCGCATGGATTCTATCCGTTCGATGCGGTCTTCTGGTTTGCCACCGTCGATGTAAGCATGAATTTTCATTTGTCCTGCTAGTTCTGTGACATTCTTATGGTGGTGAGCTTTCAAAGTTGCTGTACATGCCATGGGAATTTCTCGTTTATTGTTATTGAAATAGCGCAGTTCCAGTACATCGATGTCGTTAAATACCGGAGCGTCATTACGTTCCATGATTACAATATCGCCTTCCGTCGGGATTATCCATCCCGTGATATATTCGGGATATACGGTTTTGGCAGTTTCCTTGTTGTTGAGGAAAAGAAGTTTTCCACCTTTTGACTGGTAGGCACGGAGCAAATCTTTTTCTTCATCGTTGCAAGTTGTCAGACCAGAGATGACACAAAGGTCGGCTTTCAGTTTGCTGTCGAGCAATTCTTTAACGGAAGAAACCGGTTGATATTTGATATTAAGGAAGTCGAATACAGCTTTCGTGTTATCCTTATCCAGCAATACAATCTTTTTGCTGTTATTCACCTGACCTGCGTTCCACTCTTTACGTGCAAGCAGTAGTTCGTATTCATTGGCAGAAATAGGCAAGCCGTTTTCTGTGAGTTTCAATACTAGTTTGGTTTTTGTCTTATTGGCAGGCAGGGTGTTCGGTAACTGGATATTTGGCTCGATATAGTGTCGTGCATAATGCTTTACGGCAGGAACTTTTTCACAACCGCTTGCCAGACACTTTCCGGTTTCGTCTTGTATTTCCCAGTGAAGCAGGGAAGGTTTCAAATCCGTACCGTCTTCACGGTCGTTCACTATATAGATGCGTGTAGGCAACTTTTCACCGGCATACAAATTGCGTCCCCACAACTCCGCACTGACCAATACAGGTTGCAAAGCCCGTTTCAAAGCATAGTAGGTAGGATACGGCTCAATATTCTGATAGTCGTATGTCTGACGGAACCATGTCATCAATGCGAAGTGCATGATTCCCGAAGCTTGGTCGTTGGAACGGCGGAGTGTTTCTGCCAGTTCGCCCGTAATGAATGCCTGCGTTTTCAGGAATGAGACGGGATCTGCCCAATCATAAGCTTCATATCCGATTAAGGTATAAGGATTCTGATGGATGAGTTGGTAAGAACGGGTAGGATGTCCTGTCTCGTTGTTGGGATAGCCAGTAGACATTTCTTGGCTGATGAGTGGACGATCGGCCATTTTGAACTGCTTTTGGAATTCACCATTGAAGAAACGGAAAAGCGAAAAGTCATACCAGTTATAGTAGCCGTGCATATCATCAATATCACCATCATCAATGCTGTTCATAAAGTCGGCACCATATTTCTTATCCTTGTTTTTTGCTTGATAGTTGGAGTCGAAACAGATAGGACGGGTAGGGTCTATACGGCGCATCTCTTTCACTACGTCCGAGATAATTCGATACTTTTCTTTGGCACGTTCCAAGTTGTTATCATTGTCATAGAACTTCATCTCGTTATTTACTGTCCAGAAGAGCAGGGATGGGTGATTACGATATTTTTTCAACAGCCCTAAGAATTCGTTACGCCACATTTCCAATAGACGACAATCGGGAATGGGAGTGGAATGAATCATCAGCCATGACCATGTGCCTTCAAATGAAATACCGATGCCATTGCGGTCTGCGGCTGTCATCCAAAGTTTGTTCCATGGAGTAGTATGGGTACGGGTAACATCAATATTTCCGGCTTTCATCAGTTGCATGAACGTATTTGCCAGATTTTCATCGTTGGGTGCTAATGCGAATGGGATATGATTTCCTCCACGCAACCAGTACTTATTGCCGTTCAGGTAGAAAAGTCCGTCTTTTACTTCGAACGTACGGAATCCGGAAGTCTCTGTCAGACAGTCCAGCTCAGTCCCTTTGCCTGTGATCAGGCGGAATTTGAAATCATACAGATTAGGATGCTGCGGTGTCCATAAACGGGGTTTTAGATTATTTATGGTATAGGTTTCTATTCGTTCTTCGCCTGTATTGAGACGCAGTTTTCGAATGGATAATCCGGAATAAAGTACTGCACCGGTTTCTTTGTCAATAATATCAGTATAAAGATTGAATTCTTTCTGTTTATTATCATAATTTTTTAGAGTGACGTCGAAGGTGGCGCCATTCAAAGTAGGTTTGATAAATACATCCTCTACTTTTGTAGGATCGGTGATACTTAGTTTTACCGGTTGCCAGATTCCGGCTGGTTCATCCCCATAAAAACCATGAGGGATTTCTTTCAGGAACACATTGTTGTCCACTTTCACTTTGGCATCTTCTTGTTCACTTTCGCGTACGGAAGAGTAGAAAAAATCAATGGCATTTGCTGATTCGGAGGTACTTCCGTCCATTTTGCGCATCACTTTAACGGTAATCAGATTTTTGCCGGGTTTTAGTAACCGGCTGCCGTCTGCCCGGATTTCACCGTACATACCGATGTGTGAGGTTGCTAATGTACCGTTAATGTATATTTCGGCTGCTTTAGAGACTGCGTCGAACGTCAGTATCAGTTTTTTGCCTTCTATCCCGGGTGGTAATTCCAGCCATTGGCGGTACCAAGCGTACTTTGTCCGGTGATAATCGAATGTGTAGTTTTCGCAACGGTCAGTTTCCTGTTGGTAGTATGTGTCCGATACGCCTTTGGGTTGTGCGCCTTTGGGAGAAGGCATTGTTTCGCCGTGCAGCCAGATGCGGATTGGTGTCCAGAAGTTAGGGACGGACATAATGTGCCAATCCTGATCATTCGTTTCTGTCGATATGGCTTTGTTCTTGTTGGCTAGTTGATAGTCCGGCATGAATAACCAGTTGCCATTCAACGTGATATCTGTGCGGCTTCCGGTGAGTGCTTCCACTTTTATGGGGGTATAAGCAGCCCGTTCTTGACGGCGTTTCTCCTCTTTTTCTGCCGGAGTCGCTTTTTGTTGATATTCTGCTACTTTTACATCCTTTAGTGCGTTATCCGCCATCGGTGTTACGGTGAGGTCGTCAAACTCGGTCTCTATCCAACCGCCTCCCAATCCTATTTCTCCCAACGGAACCAGATTGGCGTTATTGTCTGTAATATCTATATGAGGTTGCTCCTCATCGTTGAGGAATATACGGATACGGTTTCCGCAAACTTCCACTTTCATACGATACCATTCTCCCGGTACAGGGTGGAAACCCAACGGGCGAACACCCATAAATTCGTCTGTTCCCATATATCCGGTACGCATTAGGTAGAGGTCGTCCTGTAATCCACCTTTGATACCTACCACGTAGCGGTCGAAACGGTTATAGTTACGGAAACTTGCCCATATCTGCACTTGGTCTGCATTTTTAGGAGCACGGGCTTTGAAAGAAAATGTATAGTTTTTCCATTCGGGCTTGCCGAACAAAGCGTAAGCGTTTTGGGAGCGGAATACGTTGTCAGCAATGCTGCACGTTCCCCGGCCTACTGTTTTCAATTTTTCACCAGTATTGGAGAAGTCGTTTGTCCATGTAGTTTGGTCTTGTGCCTGTACGCTCAAGCACAAGATACTATATACACAACTTAGAAATGCTTTACTGATTTTATTCATATATATTATAAGCTGATGTTTAGTATAGAAACAGCCATGTTGGAAACCAGAGCGTAGAGCTGATGATTTCGCGACATGGCCGTTTAATTTATGATCAAGAATGATTTATCGGTTGTTCAGTAACATAAGAGCCCACCTTTGATTAGCGTAGTCTGTATTGAACAGAACCTGGAACTGGAGGTTTCCGTGCTCATCCGGAGCTATCGCTTTTTTGATTTTGACGATAAATTGGTTTTCATCTATCAGTTCGAAATGATCCTGTGTCTCGCTGTTTTCAATAAAGAGCTTCAACTCTGCTTTGTTTTTGCAGAAATATTGTTTACAATGGTCGGTGATGACCAAATTTTTGGCGGCATCACTGTATTGTACCAATACCGGCAGTTTCGTGCTGTTTGTAGGACCACCACATACATCGTATGGGAAACCTTGTCTCCAGAACGAGTTGTTGAAAGCCAGACCAAAGTTATATTCTTTTCCTTCTTCCAAGTCACTGAGTTTGTTCTTTGTCGGATCACCTGTTAAAGCTGATACGGAGAGGGCATAGTCTACCGGAGTATGTTCCACTGCTCCGTCTGTACCAAGGATTCTGCCGTCGGCGCATGGTTGTTTGTCGTAGCAGAGATAGAGAAGGAATGTTCCCGGATTACGGACAGGGTCTTTGATAAACCAACGTTCGTCACCATTTGATTGAGCTTGTTGTCCGGCTTCTTCTCCCGCCTTGAATGTCCATGAGAACTTGATACCGCAGTTATCCCCATTGCTGAAGTTTTCTTGGTTCAGGAAATTATAGTTAGCCAGCTCATAGGTGTTGCTTAGTGTCAGTGTGCCTTTGGTTGCATTCCACTTAAAGTTGCCATCCCATTGTTCTTTGGTCTTGTCATTCTGATTGTTTTGATCTAGCGTGAATATAAATTCTGCATCGGCGGGTTTGAAGTCGTACAGACTACTGAGAGGAACATTTGTGAAGTTGTATCCTAAGGTCGTGTTGTATTCGCCGGGAATTGCATATTGTTTTTCTTTGAAGAACTTCACAGAATTGTGTTTGGATGCGCTTTCTATTTGGTCGATGTTACCTTTGTTGTAGATATCAACTAGCATTTCGTCTTTCTTCACCGGGAGGGCTACCACATATTTGGTAGATACATTATTCAGATAGATTCCTACTTCATTTTGATCAGCATTTGTAAAAAGGACTTTGTCCGTTCCTGCTTCGTTCATGGCAAATAGATTGGCGCCTTCTACACCTGCGCATTGCGGACCTACGAGCATATAGCATTTTTTTGTGGCGGCATTGTAGTAAAGACACATTTCACCAGCACCCAGTTCGCTTTCTTCTGTAATGCTTCCCAAAGGTGTATCCATCTTTTGTATATTCCAAGTATCATTTTCCTGTGAGCCTACTTTCCATGCTTGGGAACTAGTGATACCTAAACTTTCTAATGATGTCTGAGAATTTTTCACTTCGATAACTTTCGTTGTTTTGTAGAGAGATTCTATGTTACTCAACATACCGCTAACGGCAGACAAAGAAACACCGCTCTTGGCTGTTGCTTCATCCAGGGAGTAAACAGAGATAGTCTTCTCTATGATGTCTTTTTCATTTTCTTTAGCGTCTTTTGCACCGATAGTGTAAGTTACTTTCACTTTACCACTCTTGTTAGCAGAAGTAGCAGTCAGCATTCCGTTTTCAATAGCAAATGCATTTCCAGGGTTATCAGATATTTCATAACTTCTTTCAACCACCAGGTCATTGAAACCTAATTCGTCCACAAACTTTACTTCGCCTGTTTTTCCGAATCCCCAATCTATTTTCTTGGAAAGATCAACGCTTTCAGTACTGATGAATTGTAATGATTCAGAGTCTTTATAAATATCACGGGTTTCACGATAAGCCCATACACCGTCTGTTGCACTATAAGACGTCGGTTTCACTACGAAATAATCTGAACTTGTTGTTGCTTTGTCCAAAGTAATTTCCAATACGGCACCATAATATTCGGCTGTCATATCTTGTGGAGTAAGTTCTACGGTCAGGATGCCGTTTTCGTCCAGCTTGCCTTCATTGACTACATTTACAAGTAATTGTGGGAGCTGTCCTTCAGCACGTGTCAGTGCCAGTTCGTGAATATCGGCGCAAGCGAAAGAGGCTTCTTTCAAGTCTATGTCTTTGGGTAAAACCCGGAATTTGGCAGTAGCCTTGTTTGCTGCGATGATTTCACCGGCAGTATTCGTATAGCTGGCTGCTTCCAGAAAATTATCTTCTTCGAAAACATACTGTTTCCGGAATAGAATAGAGCTGATGCCGCTGAACCCGCCGCCTTGTACCGGGAGAATGTAGTTCTCGCCGTAAAGATAGATGGAGAGCGTTTTGTTTTCCGTGTTTAATGCCATAATCGGAGCATCTTTAGTAATGCTGATATTTGTCTTGGTAGCTTCGCTTTCCGATTTGTTGATGAAAATAAAACCAGTTTCATAGTCATAAAAGAATATGTCTTTGTCTGTTCCGGGAATGTCCTGTTCGGTACCTTGTGTCTTTACATTGTACCAACCTGCACCTTTGTCGCTGCTGTATTTCCACACACCGTCTTCTATTTTGAACTGATAGAAAGGCGTGGACTGTCCGGAAGCCTGCAAACGAAGTTCGTCTCCGTTACTTAATACAATGGTATATTGTGAGAAGTCATCACTAGGATACCAGGAAGCTACTGTTAAATTGGCATCTAAAGCCGCTTGAATTTTCTCTTTGAATCTTTCCATATCAGATTCAACCGTTGAAATACGGTTATCCAGGCCTGCGATATCGTCGTCGTAATCCTTACAGGAAAAAACGCTTGTTCCTACTGAAAGCAACAGTGCTCCATAGAGGAGATTGTTCAATAATCTTTTGTTCATCATAGATCAATTTTAGTTTAATAATTTATTTGTTTCCTTATTTATTTGTGATAATTTCTACATAATTCAAACTGATAGCTCCTTCGATTACTGCCAGATTAAAGTCTGCATATCCACGTGTGTCCCGGGTATAGACTGCCACTTCGGTTTCTTCCCATGCATTGCCGGTAGCCGGGAGTGTGACTTTTTGCGTCATCTCGTTACCGATTTGGCAACATACGGTAATTTCACCTTCACTTGCATAACGGAAACGGATAATAGACTCTCCACTTCTGAAGGGTAGTTCTTTCCATCTCAATGCATTCAATCCGTCGGCAGTGAGATCTGTATGCCAGCCCCCATTATATTTTGTGTCGGAACAACGTTTCACGACATACTGCTCCGGAGCGTTATTCATTTTATCTTCTTGTTGTGATGATTCTATTTTTTTGTCAGATATGGTACCTTGGTAACAGTAGTCGCAAGCTTCAGCCTCCAGTTTTTGTTCGGTCGGGAAGGGATGATTGCCATACTTACGAAGCAGGTTGATGCGCTGGTTAGGGTAGTCGTAGTAGGTCTTATCCATACTGCGCCACCAAGCTGCGTTTTCTACACCGTCTGTAAATCCTTCGAGAAATACGAGATTTGGCTTGAAAGTCAGGAATGATTCAAACATTTCAGTGGCATATTCTCCATGTCTGGCATCGATGAACTGCCATTGTGTCTGGCTACGGTCACCTTGTACAAAGCCCGGACAACCGCTACCCACACTGAATCCTTTGAAGTTGTAGGCGGATACATAGGTATTATATTTCATTTCTTCTTCAAACTGTTTTTTTTCTTCTTCGGTCATACCTACTTTTGACAAAGGAGCTGCAAACCAGTTGTGAATGGCGTCTACATAAGGACAATTTACTAATGAGAAGTCACGGTCTGTCCATTCTCGTTGGATGATGAGGAATGGACGTACGCCATATTCTTCGTTAAAGTCATCGCTAAGGCATTTGAGGATATAACTCAATTTACCGTTGTAAGCATCTGCTTTCGTATAATCAAGTCCGGTAGTACTTTTATAGTTGTCCGGATCTTGTTCCGTTAGTTCTCCGAGATAGGAATCTTGCAGGAAGCCGTTGGGGTTCCAAAAATAGATGACGGGACGTCCGTCTATTTCGAACCAATATTCGCGCGGCACATATTCGAATGCTTTTTTCAGATTGAAGTCCCATATATATTGATAGATGTCGTTACGGAACTTATTTCCTTCCCCTTTGGCATCTTCTTTTTCCGGATCCATGAAAAGTAGCGGATACTCGGAACCTATGTAACGGTTGGGACCATTCATCGGTTTGTCGGCATATCCGAATCCTTTATGCGCATTGCGGGCAGCAGCCCATGAAGCGGGAGTATCATCGAAAATTGCGATTTTAAATTTATGCGCCACGCCTTTGCGTTCGATAGCGGCCATTAAGTCCAAAAGTTTGTCGGGACGTCCGTGGTCAACATTATCATTCGCCATACCGCGGCAGTTCATGGCAACATAATCCTGACCGCTATAAGCAATTTCTTCTACAAAGTTGTCCCACCAGTCTTGTTCGGTAATGTTGCCCGGTAGCGGGTCTTGCTCTCCTGCCTGACCGGGAAATGCTGATTCTACGTAACGGTAGAACAGTGAGCGGTTGTACATGGTAGAGGCATCGGTGTAAGATCTATCCATTTGTTTACGGATTTCTCCTTCAAATCCCGCCAACGTGCCTAGTTTGTAAGAACGGGTGATTTCCTGTTCCGTTCCTTGTCCGCCTTCATATCCCGGTTCACCGGAATTTTGTCCGCCATCCGGATTGTCGTCCGAACACGCCCAGCAGAAAGCTCCCAGACCTAGCAGACAAATGTATTTCCAATATTTATTTTTCATATTCTTTTCGTCATTAAAAAAGTTAACGTGCATTCTTAGTTTTTCTTGAATTGCTCACGGGTGATTTGCAGGTATGTCTTTCCGTATCCGTTGCCGTATCCTTCTACTGTCGGTTCAATGAATGAATCAAAGTTGTATTTATTGTAGGAATCAATGAAAATCAGCCGGTTGCGTCCAGCATTCATTTTGGCTACGTTACAAATGGTACGGTAAGTGGCAGGATCTCTTTTCACAATCGGGGAGTTGCCGATAGCGCCGCGTCCATCCTGTATCAGTTTGTTCCAACCCGGCCCTACAGTAGGAATAAGTTCCATACTACCGTCACCAAAGGCAGGCAATGCCGTTTCACGGTTGTATTTCCAATTTTGGTCTATCATCTGCGGATACATGTACGAACGGGTTACTTCTGATTGGTCATACATGTTGCGGCTTGCCACAGCATCTACACCACCTGACATGTAGAAATATTGATAACGCATCTGGTTGCACCATACATCCGCACTTTCTGCTACAATATAAATGTCATAACCTGTAGCTTCTTTTACCGCCCTACGGATACTGTCATACATGGCTTTTGAATCTTTTGCATAGATTTCGGCAGTCTTATTTTTGATGTAGACCATAGGACGATTGCCTCCCACCTTGTAGTAACCTTCGTCGGAGAAAAAACATTTGGCTATTTCACAAAAAAAGTTGTTCAGTAACTCCTGACGGGTGTAATTGACTCCTTCATACTCTTTACCTGCTACATCTTCGATACAGTTGCTTGAAGAAAGTTGTGGCGGCAGGTCGACAATAGAGTTCCAGTTAATGCTGACTACTATTTTCATTGTTTTCAAATCAATAAAGTCCCTGCCTGGTTGTCCCATGTGCGGCATTGGCAGTTTGTTCCCACCTCTGCCCGAACGTCCCAAAAACATAGTGACGAGCAAGGAGTCGCTTCTGTTGAGACGTGTGCCGGGACCTTGGTTGATATCGGCTCCCAATTCCGGTAGAATCATAAAGTTTGCTCCGGCTTCTATACAACCGTTCACATGTTGCTGCACCATGGGTATCATGCGGAAACTTTGATCGTCACCTTTTACTTCGAGTAAACCTTCCTGTTGCGACTCGGGCATGATCTGTGGAGTCAGGTTGTTGTAGTTGGTCTTTGCGCTTAGTTCGCTATCGAGCTTCGTCAGAAGCTCCCAACGGGTAAAGTTCGGCTCACCGTTTGGCGTTTGAGCCAAATCACCGTTCTTGTTGTAGAAAATGCCTACCTGATAGTCTTCGGTGACAGGAATTTCCGGAATTTCATAATTCAAGAAATAGTCATCAATGCTCGGTCCCTCTTCCTTATTACATGCTGCCAGAAGAAGCAAAGTCAAGGAACATCCGGTAATGTATTTCAATCCTTTCATATCTGTCTATTTAATAATTGATTATTTGTCTTCTTCAATACGTATAAAATTGATACTTGCTGCCAAGCGGTCTTCTCCTTGCAGATGTGAATACTCGGGATAGTCTTTCAGAACATTATCGTAGAACTCTTCCAGTGTGTCACCATACCAATGAGCCACCATTTCATTGTTGTACATCAAATATCCTTCTTTCCAACGGTCGTACAGACCCTCCATATTGTAAGATCCGGCAAAAGCAAGCGGAGTGTAGAAGTTGTCGTCGAAAGCACCGTCGGGACGGGGAGTCTTCGATGCGGATTGCAGCATCCGGCAGGCTTCCCGGTAATAGTTCATGTTCCAGTTACGTTCATCTATTGGATATTGCAATCGTTCGGGAATGGGGTCGAGCAAGTTGGCTCCGTAGGTTCCGTAGTTATTTTCCGGATTGTTGTAGAAGAACGGAGGGTAATTCATCACACGTGTTCTGCGTTCCAGAGTCCAACCGGCATATCCGTTGAAGTATGTAGCGAAGTAACGTTGTTTCCATACTTGTTGCAGGTTGTTTTTGTAGCCGCCCTTACCATTGATGTCAGCTTTATAAAAGTTGCGATAATCATGGCATCCCAAACCGTTTGTATTCCATTTTATGCCGTCGCGTTCCAAATATTCGGAGATGCCTGTAGTAACTCCGTACTCGTTCATGGAAGCGTTAATACCATTATAATAGTATTGTTCGGCACTTTGCGGAAGAGCTACGTTGATACCCCATTCTTCCTTGCGTAGTTGGATTTCCGACAACATGAAGTTTACTTCTGCCCATGTCAGCAGTTTTATAGTCGCGTCTTGCTTGATAAAGTCGCGTGGAACTAGCGCATAAGTATAGCCTTCGATGCTTACAGAGGCGGTGGAATAAAGGCTTTGCAGATCGTTGTTGTGTTCATCCTTACCAGTAAGCCACCCGCTTGGTGTTTGTTTCATTTCAAAACGAGGAAGGTATGGAATACGATAAGATACTTGTACGAACCGTTTCTCTTTTGTCGACCACAAAGAATCTCTTACTACCGCACGATAATCTTTCTCTGACTCGTATTTGGCTCCTACGGTATTATTATTGCGTGATTGTTGTGCATATTTGCTTAAACGTGGATCTTGGAATGAACGCATATAACAGAAGAAATATTCATTCATGGCAGGGTAAGTCAAACCACCAAGTTCTGTTTCCAGTTTTGTTCCCAGGTCGAATTCTTTCAATATACGTTCATAATATAGAGACACATCGGCATTAGGGTCCGTTCCATAACGTCCTGCTGCATTGTCATCATTGGATGTAAACAGATAATTACGGTTGGTCGGGTTCAATGCTTTTTCAATCTGTTCGCGTGCTAATGTGGTAGCTTCGGGATTTTTTTTCATATTCATCATGCGGATAGCTATATCCAGACGTAATGAGTTGGCAAACTTGCGCCATTTTTCGATATCACTTTCACCGCCTGTTCCGGGGTAAAAAGGATCTTTCAGCATTTTTTCTCCTTCGGGGTCGAATATGTCTACTGCTGTGTCCAACCAACGGAGAATTTGCATATTTACTTCCGCTTCACTGTTGTAGTAATATACGTTTCCATAGGTTTCCTTGCAGGCTGCATCCATTGGTACTGGTCCCCAGGTGGTGGTCAGTACGGAGTAGAGATATGCTTTCCACGTAGTCAGTATCGCCCAGTAGTTTCCGTTGGAATCACGGTCGTACTTTTCTTCCATGATGGCTATGTCGCCCAGCACTTTCTTATAGAAATTATAAAATCTGTCACCGATATTGTCCATGCTTTTGGGGGCGGTCCATGAAACTACGTAGCGTGCCATATAGCCATAGTGGTTGTAGTTCATTTCAGACAATACATTCAGTGATTTGTAGATGCTACCCGGAAAGATTTTTTGGATATCTATATCATCCAGATAAAGCTTGTCGGGATTTCGATTGGTTGTGTCGAAACTATCCACGCAAGATGTAACTAGCCCCAACAGAGCTACGGTACATAGTGTATATAAGTACTTTTTCATTGTTGATACTGTTTTAGAAAGTTATCTTAAAGTCAAAACCATAAGTGGCGGTCGGCAGATTGAAGCCTCGTTCCAGACCTTGTTGGATTCCCATGGATGAAGTTGCTTCCGGATCGATACCTTTCGGGGTATTCTGGTGGAGAATAGCTACATTTCTACCTACAGCCGAAATTCTCATGGACTGTATGAATCCGATCTTTCTCAATAAACTTTTCGGAATATTGTATCCCAATGAGATTTCTTTCAGTTTCACGTAAGAAGCGTCATATAGATATAGCTCACCATTTCTGCCGCTATCGTTTGTCCAGTAGTTGATTGGTTCGATCCAAGCCTGACATGGTTGTCCGGCCAGTCCAGGTACGGAAGAATCATAAACGGCTCCGGGAATATTCATTCCTTTGGGACGGGAAGCATCCATATAAATATTACTCATGCCATTGGGTACATATTTGGAATCAAGGATACCAAGATAGCCGGTCTGGTCGTTTTCATTCAAAATTGTTTTGGAGAAGAAGTGTGCTTCACGTCCTCCCAATGACATGATTGTTTCTGCGTTACGAGAACCTACGAAAGCTGTTTCCGACCATACGTTACCTCCCATACGAATGTCGAACATGGCGGAGAAGGATAAATCCTTCCAACGTAATGAAGTACGTATACTTCCTGTCCATTTCGGTTCTACGTCTGCCAGGAACTTAGCTTCACCCGATAGAGGGCGACCGTTAGCACCTACCAGTACTTGTCCTAGTTCGTTCCTTTTCCATGGTTCGCGGCAATAGAGGCTTACTAAAGGTTTACCTTTTACAATACGTAATTCAACACTGTTTTGTACACTAGTCAGTGTCATGTAATCCATACCACTAGCCAGTGAAATCACTTCTGAATTATTTTTGGCCCAGTTTACGTCCACTTTCCATTCCCAGTCCTTATTTTGGAAAGGAGTGACACCTAATGTCAGTTCATATCCCCAGTTCTTTACTTCACCGGCATTGAACAATGCTTCTCCGTATCCACTAACTCCATTGATAGTGGAAGTCAGGATTTGGTCTTTGGTATTCTTGTTATAATAGGTGAAATTTAAAGAGACACGGTCTTTCAGGAAACGAAGGTCGAAACCTGTTTCAAAAGAGGTCGTACTTTCTGGTTTTAGCGCGTTGGTCTTGCGCTTATTTTCACTTTCGAACCAAGCCATATCTCCCAGGTAAGAGTTATTGTAAGTGAAACCGTTTAGTAACTGGTCAAAACCAGTGTCGTTACCTACTTTGGCATAGGAAATACGGAACTTGGCATAAGATAGCCAATCTTTAGGAATACTTTTTACTAACTCTGTCAACACGAAACTCGTACCGTAAGAAGAATAAAAATAAGAACGATTATCGGAAGGTAGGGCAGATGACCAGTCATTGCGGCCTGTCACGTCTACATAGATGAAATCTTTGTAGCCTAGGCTGACTGTACCGAACACTGCCTGTTTCTTTTTAGCATTGTATTCCGGCCATGTTTTAATGGTAGCGCCATTATTTGTCAGAGAAATAAAGTCTTTTGCAGCTAATGTCCCAATTTCCGAGTTCCCTTTCTTAAATACGAAGTCCTGCATATTGGCGCCGGCACTGGCAGATACATTGAAACTTTTCCAGGTCTTGTTGTAAGACAGCATGGCTTCGTAAGTATAATTGCGTGCTTTTTCTGTAAATTCTTTGTAATAGCCATCTGCATCGCCTGGAGTATACATATTACGGAATTCATATCCTTCTTTCATATTCAGGTCGAGTGCTGCTTTCAGGCGTACTCTCAAGTCATTTGTGATACTGTAATTCAGCGTAGCGTCAGCCAGTAACCATTCTCCTTTGTCTTGGTTGGAGAGTTCATTAAGCATCCATACCGGACTTCTGAACTGGAGAGCGGTCGGTTTGCCATTTTCGTCTTTCCATGGATACATTTCGCCAACGGAGAGGTCACGGGGCATATTTATCAAAGTATAGATCGGATTACGATCCGAGTTGTTACGATACGAACGATTGTTTACATGTTCATGAGTATAACGACCATTCAAGTCAATATCCATTTTTTTTGTCAACTTGACATTGGTACGTACACTGAATGAATTACGGGTAAGGTTGTTCAGTCCTTCCAATACGTCATTGCTACGTAGGTTAGTAAAGCCGATACGGGTGGCAACGTGTTCCGTTGCACGTTCGATGGAAATGTTGTTTGTCCAGGCATAAGCGGTCTGATACATGGCGGTCGTGTTTTCCGGAGTAGGGAGGTAGGGTTTGATTTGTCCGTTTCGACCTACTACTTGCATTCCCAGCATTGGCATACCCCATGAACGTTCGTCGTAGCCGCCGTCCAGCCGATTGATGCCGTAGGGAAGATTCGGGTTGTAAGGAATCTTGGTATCGTTGGCAAATGTATTGGCTTTGTTGTTCTCGAACTGATTGATATGTCCGCTGCCATATATGTTCTGATAAATAGGATATTGGGAAAACTCGGTGAATTGTACGTTTGTAGAATAGGAAATGCCTAATCCGGAACGGTTACCGGCTTTCTTGGTTGTAATCAAAATGGCACCATTGGCGGCATCCGAACCATAGAGCGCTGAAGCATTGGCACCTTTCAATACCACGATACTTTCGATATCATCGGAATTGATATTATTGGCAGGGTTACCGTAGTCTATTTCACCGTCTTTTACATTATTAATAATAGGTACACCGTCAATGACGTAAAGTGGTTGGTTGTTACCAGAAATGGAGTTGGCACCACGGATACGTACGGTAGCCGAACCTGCCGCACCGTTGGAGATTACTTGCAAACCTGCCACTTTACCTTGTAGCATATTGACAAATCCTGCGTCACGGTTTTCGGTCATACTCGTCACATCCATTTTTTGGAAAGCGGTAGAAAGAGACTTTTCGTCACGGCGCAAGTCCATCGCTGTTACTACGGTTTGTTCCAGCATGACAGCATCTTCTTCCAACGTCACGTCCAATACACTTTTTCCTTTTGCTACATTATATGACTTCGTCTTAAAGCCAATGTAGGAGAACTTTAATACAGCACCATTTTCAGGAACCTGAATGGAGTATTTTCCGTCAAGGTCAGTAATGACACCTTTCGTGCCGCCCACTATCACAACGTTGGCACCGATAATAGGTTCACCTTGCACATCGGTCACTGTTCCTTTCACCGTTCGATTCTGTGCCTGCATAACCGAAACACTAAACAGCATCAAAATTAAAATGAGATTTCTTTCATAGTATCTCATGTACTTGGAAAATCGTTGTTTCATGTTTTTCATGAATTTATTTATGAGTAATCACTAAATTAAGAATGATTGGATGAGGGAAAACAAAATATTTTATATCCTTCATACGAATTAAATTAAGAGGTCCTTTTTTGTTTCATAATACTTTTCTATTAAGATTAATTTTTCTGCAAATGAACTAAAAGACAATAAAAAAGGAAGGAATTTACGATTAATCGGGGATTAAAAAACAATTAAATGTGAATTAATCACAGCTTTTTCTTAGAATGTGACTTTCATTTTATTATTTGCTGCATTTTTAATGCGCATATACTTATGAACTATAGGAGAATATTATTGAATATGAGCAATAACAATGTACTGATATTGGCTCATTTTTATACTGTTTTGAGCATCATTTTGTGATGCGTAATCCTCCTCTATAAAGTTGAAAAATATAAAAACATCTGCCACCTGCAACCAAACGCATATAATACGCTGATTGGTAAATAGTTGTACCGTTGCAGATACTGTGGCAGATAGGTGGCAGATAAAGTATCTGCAACACATTATATAACTGCAATTTCGTAAGTACTCTGCATCGTTTCTCCTTTCAGAAGGAGGGGAAGCCAGGGATATACAGACTTGAGAAACTTGAGTTATATAATCAAAGAATCCTTGATTTCTTAATGCAAAGCTATGGGATAATTGTGGCGTTTCTACGAGAAGGCGACAGTATCCTTACGTGGAAACTACAGTTTCCTGCCTTGGGAACTATCGTGTCCTACCTTGGAAACTCCCGTGTCCTGCCGTGGAAACTGCAGTTTCTAATGCCTGAAACGACAGTTTCCCGCTTGGAAACAGGAAGTTAATGCATACAATTGTACTTTTGCACTCATGGAGACTTGGTTTATGTAAGGTTTATACTGCGTTGCAGGTACTTTATCTGCAACGTATCTGCCACAGTATCTGCAACAATGCAACTGTTTATCAATTAGTGCATTACGAACGTTTGGTTGCAGGTGGCAGATGTTTTTATATTTTTTCAGGTTCTTCGTCAAATTTGGTGGTAATCTCTTTTTTATTTCAACTGTCTTCTTCTTTCTTAATCCTATTAAAAGTTGTAGATATGTTTGCTTTTTAGTAA